>Ga0114951_10000049_pt1 | contig 152620 bp, 117 predicted proteins | sample AM7aDNAmetaG_FD_88677 | JGI IMG/M metagenome (GOLD analysis project Ga0114951, IMG submission 88677) | Freshwater microbial communities from Finland to study Microbial Dark Matter (Phase II) - AM7a DNA metaG | ecosystem: Environmental > Aquatic > Freshwater > Lake | place: Finland: Lake... | reverse complement strand
TTTGCGAATAAGGCAATTGATTGATACCCGGGAAAATGTCAAATATTTTATTTTTTTGTATCAATACATGTTGTTTGTTACTATAGTTTCAGTAAATTTACCCACTAAGAATGGCAAAGTGCCTTATTTTTCTTAACAATCCAACTTTTGAAAAAACACTATCAGGCTCCTTATTTGCACCATTGATGTTACTGAAATAAGCATTATCCGGAAGATTCGGATAAAAGTTGACATTGTTTAGAACCCCATTATAATAACCCCAATGATCTTGTGCATAGGACAATCGTTCAGGTAATGAATCGGGACCAATATAATTAAAAGAATATAGCTTGCTAACATCTTTGAACTTTACTCCGTTTAAAAATACTCTTTTATTCTTAGGAGAATAATAATCAAAATCAAACCGTTCAATTAAATTACTGTATTGATTTTTAACCAATATACTATCGATAAGATTAAATCCTGGAACATCCGGAGAAACGTAATTTGAAAAAAAATCGACTTCTCCATTTGCGACATTATTACTTGATATCTTAACCAACCGCAAACCGGCAACCGTTGATCTGTGCAAAAATGGACCACTCTTTCCTGGGTTCTCCATTGTAATTCCCTCACATTCTGCTTGCCCTGGTGGGTCTAAAACCGTGTATGTTTCACAGATAGAGGTATAATACCAATAACCATCATGTTCATAAGTGAATGTTATAGTATCACCATTGGGATGAATGATCTTTGTAAGATACCATGCGTTAGTAAGGAACGACTGTTCCGGAGGAGGTTCAATACCAGTTAGTCTGCTACTTACTACTTCACTTGAATAAAAACTATACTTAATCCCATCGGAACATGTAATTGTAAATCCATCATCATCACTACCCTCAACATAATCCTCAATCTTTATATCCTGTAAAGGCATTATGACAACATTGTGATCTTTATCGAATACAAATTCCCCGGAATGCCCCATAAAATTGAACATAAACAAGTCAGGTTCTGCATCACCATTCCAATTACCCACCGAATCAAAGAAGTCTATAGCCGCTTGATTATTGACATTAAAAATCTCCTGGGCTGGATACATACAAGCTTGTAAATCATCTGATCTGTTACGAACAAATTTTGTGATCACGCCACCTGCATTGAGGTTCCAACCAAGGCCAACATTTGATTCTACCTGATCAACTTTTATTCCATTAGAACTATATTGAAGCGAAATAGGAACAGTTAAATGATTTGTTTTGTAGGTATACAAAGGAAGATCGAAATTGACTAATCCTGTATACAACCCAATTGGTATTTGTCCATATTTCCCAAGGGCATATGCATTCGGCGAAGGAGGGATAAGATTTGGAACAAAACCTTCAATATTAAGACCATTTTGACAGAAGCAAATGATTGGAAAAAATGTAATCCCTAGAAGGAAAAAGTTAACAATCTTATTCATTGAGGCTGTATTTTAGGTTTCTTTAGTTTAAAGAAATATCGTGTTTTGTTTTCTTTTTAAAATCGGTTCCTAATAAACCATTATATTCTTCATCAGGCAAATTCCTTACGATACTTGTAATTACTCATCCTGCATTTAAACTCAAGCCCAATCCGACTTTTGATTCAACCTGATCAACTTTAATTCCATTTGAAAAATAACTCACCGAAATAGGAACCGTTAAATTGCTTGTCTTATATTCATATAAAGGCAAATCAAAAATCGGGGTTCCGGTAAACATACCTACTGGCATTTGACCATATTTTCCCAATTCATAAGCCGTAGGTGAAGGAGGAGTATAAAACGGGAGAATATTTTGTTCCTGTGCAAAAGTTAAAATTGGAAATAATGTTATAACCATAGAAAATAATATGATTTTTTTCATCGGTTTAAAATTTTTTTTCGATTAATAACTTATTGTCCTGTATTTTAGTAATACCGTAACTCAATAAACAATAACAGGAGCAATGATTTGTAAATAATCAAAAATGATTATTTTATAGTTACCAAACATAATATAAAAAAATAAACTTTTTGTGGTAAATAATCCGTAACATTCAATTCCGGTTTTCGGAATTCGGAAGGATTGACAAGGTATTATTTGGATTCATTTAAGAGTCATTATGCAAAATTTGTAATTAATGTCACTTATAGAGTCCGGTCAATTATGGGGCTGGCTTATCAGTACCCGGCACAGTGGCCATGTTCGGTATTTTATTTGTCGGCGTTAAAAACGCATAACCGTTACACCATTTCGGAATTGCAAATCCTTTGCTAAAAAGTGCTGATTGCAAATCAGCACTAGTGGCTGCCAGCTTTTAGGACATATAAGGAAGAGCGAAGTTACAGCTATGAAGTCTATTTGTTTATTATACAAGGTATTCCATAAATATATGCTGTATCTAATTTTTGGGAAAATGAAAGGATTGGTTTTTCAATATTCCCGAATTCTGTAAGAATAAAAATACTATCAATTGAAGACTTTAATTTGTCAAATGAGTAGATAACGGTTTTATCTTTAATATCCCATTTGCCAGTTATATCTTTGCAAATAGACTCCCATTGTTCACCCGCTTTGCTTTGCTTAACTTGAGTGTATGCTTTTAATGTTAACACAAGCTTTTTATCGGAATTTAAGTCCAATGAAAAATAATATAACCCTCCAGTTGCTTCATCGATACTTTTATAATGCCGTTCTAGTAAACCTGCTTTGCAAGAAATGCAAAATAATAAGATAAATACTATTAATCTCATAATCCGTTTATTTTGCTTGAAAGAGTATATAAAAATTTGTTCCTTTATCTAAATATAATTGTGGATTCCAAATGTTATTTTTTGTGGCTTTTGCTCCAATATTATTAATCATTCCATCTTTATTCAAAGTATATGCATGACCACTAGTACCACCAACAACGAATCCACCTCGTTTCGCTGCTTCTTGTGCTTTAGATAGATCAACAGAAGTATATGAAGATGATAGATTTTTAGCCATATCGCTGGCTAATAATGCCCCCCATGTTCCTTCAAATAAACTCATGTTAAATCCAGAACCGATTTGTTCTAATGCTGAATTTACTGATTTTGCAATGCAGTGCGTTCCTAAATTGCAATAAGTATCCCATTTTTCAACAGGTTTGCCATCTTTCATTATTGGATTACCATATTTATCCGTTATATTTCCTTGCGATTTTGAAGTATAGTTTTCTCTTGTATAATCTTGAGTGAAGTCCCTGACTGACTGGACATTTACTTTGTTTGATCCCTTTTGCGTCTCATCATAGCCATCAAACTTAAAATATTCTTCAGAACGATTTTCCCCTGTTTTCTTGAAAACAGCATTAGACTTGTCATCAATATGTTTTATTAGATTATCATTTTCGTCTACAAAATTGGTTGTCTCCATCCCATCTGGGTCAATAAATCTCATCGGGTTGTTATAGCAATAGGCATAAGGAGACCACCTTCTGGATACTTCTGCCAGTGGATCCGGAGAATGCCACCGCCCGATCGTTGGGTCATAGAACCTTGCCCCATAATCATACCACCCCAACCCATACTCCGCCTGCAGTTCCTTCCCATTGTACAAATGGTTGTTCGCCAAATCAACTCTGGAAGTATAGCAAAGGGCTTCGAGTTGCATACCGAAGGGATAGTAATGTTGGTATTCGGCCACCTGGGCCAGGCCGGGGTCACCTTCGGCATAGGTGGCTCTGGTATTGCCAAGGTGATCTTTCATAAAATATTCAAACCTGTACGAATCGTAATCAGGGACCAACCGTCCTTCACTGGTTAGGATATACTGCAAAGTCCCGTTCAGATCATATACAAAGTTTCCGGAATAGATCAGGGAACTCTCCGGCAGGGCATCGCCATCCTTCACAATTTTAGCTATTTTATTTCCAGTTCCGTCATAAATGTAGTCGATTTTCTCCCCGTTGCCGAAATCAATTTCTTCGGGTTTATTGAGGTAGCTGTATAGAATAGGTGTATTAATCCCCTTGTCACCTGATTTGATCATGTTCCCGTTTTGATCATACCAAAAGCCCTGTGTCGCGGATGTTCCTCCGGGATAGTCAATAACATTGGGCATATCTCCCGTTGGATCCGTGATATAACTGATTTGATTTCCGTTATTGAGGTATGTGTAGCTTAACAGGTCTATCGCGGTATAACCGGCACCATAGCGATGAAGTGTTTTTAAGTTCCCATTTTCATCATAAGTCAGATTTTTTTCATCAAACGATCCGCCATGTGAATACCCGCCGTTACTGCCCTGGTAATATTCGCCTTTTGTCAACCGGTTCAGGTCATCATATCCATAAATATAGGCGCTTTTCATCTGATCCCTGTTCGTTGCCCAATTCACCGAGGAGATATTCCCATTATACTGAACCGGGTTTGCCGAACCATTCATGGCATCGCTGTAATGCAATTCCATAGCAAAGATATCATTTTCAGTGGCAGTATTTGCAGGATTGTTGATCGCCGTGAGCCATCCCCGAATGTTGTACAAATAGTCAGTTTTTTGTATAAATGGCTGATAACTTCCTCCGGAGGCTTCGGAGTGGATTTGTTTTGTAGCCAGTTGCCCGACCGGATTGTAATGCAAGGATGCCATCATCACCTTTGGCTGACCTGGCAAACCTTCCAGCGTATGTTCCAATGTTCGACCTATTTGATCATAAACATACTTTTCAAGGTATTGTATGGTATCTGCGAAAGCTTTATGCCAGGTATTCTCAAATTCGAGCCTCCCGCCGAATGTATATTTACTGGTTACCACATCGCGCCCGTCGGTAGTGGGGTTATCAGCCACGGTCTGAATAATCCGGTATTGACTGTCGTAATATATTGCACTGATAATCCAATCTTTTAACACGGACACGCCATTCATAATTTTTATCTTCGTCCCGGTAACCTTGTTTTTTGGAGTAATAACTTCTGACGCTAATACAATCCCATTGGTATTGTCGAAATCGTAATTGTTATTTGAAAAAAGATAGTCGTCATAGTAGTTGACGCTTAGTACATCATAAGTACAGCCTGAATTGCAAAGAGCCGTAGCAACATTTCGCGTGTAACCATGTTCTGTGTTGTTAAAATTACCGTTGACGCTGTCATTCAAATTGATTACAGCAATATTGTAATGATCCTGCATCTGAACCTGTGTGAGTGATGAAGAGTGCTCAAATATACCACTCATAATCGTTCGATTAAATTGATCGTAACAGGTTAAGACCCATTGTTTGGCATCCTCTGAACGCATTTTCCCATCCTGGCTCATCACCAGTCGGTCGCGTTTATCATAGATCATCAGCACGGAATCAGCTCCGGGCAGTTTTTTACTCACCATCCGATGAAGGTCATCATACCGATAATAGTAGCAAAGATCAGGATTATTCACTGATCCGGCTGCTTTGGGTGGAACCACACAGCGCAATAATTCAAAATCGTCGTAAATGTAATAGGTTTGATACCAGGTATTCTCAAACTGGCTTTCCTTGAGCACCACTTTCCCACTTTTATCTTTATATTCTTTTGTGACTGACTGGTTTGATCCATTGTTCTCGTTTTTGGTGACAGTAACAACCAACTGACCGGCGTTGTATGTAATCGGGATAAAGGAATTGTCATCCATTTTCAAGCCGGAAAGAGCAGATTCATTGGTTAAATAATCCATCTCAAGAACATGTTCCTGGTCAGGTGAATTGGGTTTAAAAGCCCAGTCAGCCCCGGGTGCCGATTGTTTAAGAACCCTGTTGAGCGGAGACCTTTCGTAAAAAGGTTGTGAAAAGCCATAATTCTTATTGGTCTGTGTGAAATTGTTGCTGATAAAATCTCTCTGATTTGTGGAATAGCTAGGGTCAAATTGCCCATTCTGTCCATTCGCAGATTCATATGGAAGATAGGCAGAATCTGGTCTACCTGCAAAATCGTATGTAAAGGGTTGGATCAAATCTTTTTGTCCGGGGCTGGCCATAACCAATACATCCTGTAGCTGGCGGCCAAGACCATCAAAATAGGTTATATCAGTTGTTACTATGTTGCAATTCGAGGGATTACCCGGTATATATCCTAATATTTGCGGAGTTTTAGTGATAATATAATTCAGGTTTGAAGGAGTAACAATCTGGGTTCCCGGATCAGGGGGTGGATTATAAACGGTCCCGTTTCCTGCAAAATTCGGGTCAATATAAGCATGATACTCCAATCCCTCTTTTGCCTCGAATCCTGGTTTGTGAACGATCTCCTGACTTGCAACAATCGTAGCATTTCCAATCATCTTGTGAGACATTTCGATAATGTTCGGATATTGGGCATTTGAGGTAAACACTTCCATTACCAGAAACAGCAAGGTTAATAGAGTGCAAAGGATATCTTGAGTACCGGAATTTTTTATGCCCTTCATAACAGCTAAATGTGGTATCATGAAATAAGTTGAGTTACTGAAGGACAATTTTCTTCGTTGCTATTCCACGGTCTGTTTTGATATACAATGAGTATAATCCTTTAGCCAACGTGCCAAGATTGAACTCAAGGGGTACGTTTTTGACATATCCGGAAGCAGAATGAGTCATTAATTCCTTACCCATCGGGTCGTATACGGTCAAAACAAGCGATTTAAAGGACATTGTGAAATATACTGTTACCAAATCACGGGTGGGGTTTGGGAAAATAATACAACTTTCTGAAATCAATTCCGATGCATGGTTGGCCATTGTCCTGATCATAGTGATCACAACCCCGTTATTGCCTGTGCACCCTTTATCATTGGTAACAATAACATTTACATGGTTGGGGCCTTCATGCAACTCAACTCCTTTAATCAGGTTTTCGGATTTTGTGGTACCGTTATTCCATGAATAAGTGGCGAAATTACCACCGGCATGTAAAAGGATGCGGGATGTATCGGCAATGGTCGTATCGTTTCCAAGATTAACTACAGGCTGAGGAACATCAATAACCGGGATTGTATCATAAATCACACATCCGTTTGTTGCAATCAATACGAATGGATATCGCCCTCCCTGATCAATATTGAATGTACGTTCATGGCTCTGTCCGTTCGCCCAGTTGTAGGATATAAATCCCGATCCTGCATCTAGATGAATCAGGTTTCTTTCGCAGAGATATTCTGGTTTATGAAATGCCGGGGAAAGCAAATGGCAATTCTCCAACCTGCCGATAAAGACATCCTCTTCACCGACCGATTGGAGTGTTTTTCCATTCATATTAAATTTTTCCCTGAATGAGCCTGCCAGGTAAATATAGTCATTTGGTGCAGCTATCATGCAAGTCGGGTAATCATCGGCTTCACCTCCTGCACTCCGCATCCACCGGAGGTTTCCTGATATGTCCGTAGCAATGATAAATACATCGCTGCCAATGCCGGAAGCAGTAAGTTTTTTATCGTCGATTTTAATTGAGGAACTGAATGAACCGGAAAGAACAATCTCATCTCCGACAATGATAATCTTTGAGGCACGGTCTTTTTTAGTGCCCCCGATTTGCTTATACCACTGTATTTGTAACTTCTGATCAAGACACATGAGAAAAACATCATCACTCCCATGCGAGGAAAGGATTTTATTTCCAATGATTAAATTATCACTGAAACTTCCGGCAATTATAATGTGATCGTTCATGTCTGCGATTGAATGAACCATGATCTTTTTCCCGGTGGCAAGTTGTTTTGTTGCAATGATATCCCCTTCATAATTATATTTGGCCAGAAATAAACCATGTTCCTGGTGGTTGTTTAACTCAAAAGTTGTTTTGTTTTCAAATTGAATTTTTCTTTGAAAAACACCTGCAACGTAACGGTTTCCAAGACTATCGGTGGCTATACAGTTGATTTTATCTTCCCCTTTCCCGCCAATGACATGGGTGCTCTTTAAGTTGCCGTTTAAATCAAACCGAAGAAATACACCATCTGTCATTCCGCCTGAAATCAATGTCTTTTTCCCAATAATGAGCGTGTCATGGAAATATCCGGTGATCAGGATTTCAGCTCCCATGGTATCCACGACCATAGAGGTAAGATAATCGAGATTTGAGCCACAAAAATTTTGAGTCCATTTTACTGATCCGTTCAAACTCAACGAGGAAATAAAAAAACCGGACCTTCCTGGCTTTACGCCTGCTTTTTTATTGGAAATAACTTCGCCGCCTGCCAGGATTAATTCATCATGCTGACCTCTTCCGATCAAACCGCCAAATCCCGATCCTTGATTGAGGATGTTTTTTTTCCAGATTGTTTTCCCGTTTGTATCAAATTTGGCGACATACATCGTATGGGAATTATTAGAGGCACTATGTCTAATCTTTGACTTTACGACGGTATCCGTAAAACTTCCCGTTATATAGATGTTTCCGGTACGATCACAAGTCATATCATTAACAATGTCCCACCCCCGGGTTCCGGTACCGGCGATCCATTCGGAGAACACAATTTGAGAAAAACCGGGAACGTTTAAAAGAAGCGCCAATACCAACCCGGCTCCTCCTTGTATCAGGATTTTTTTATTCATGGCACAAGATCTGAAATTAACGGGTAGCTATTTTTGCTTTTAATTGATCCATCTCCTTTTGTAACGAGATCAGGTACAGAGTAAGTTCTTCCACTTTTTTTGTCAGGCGCGCATTCATTTCACCCAGGTTGACACCATCATCTTTCACCTCCTTGGCCGATGGCATATCAGGCAAATGCTTATTGGTATGAATAAACTGATCTACCTCTTTCAATGAAGGCAACTTATAATCTTTGCTGAAAACATAATCGGGCCATTGGCCATAGAGTTTGATTTTCAGCTCCTGGCAAATCACATTCCCGTTCACTGCCAGTTTATAATCATCATATGTATTTGTGGTTCCGATACTCACTTTTCCATTGGAAATTTTAAAAACAGATGGATCGGTCCAGAACGTGGCACCAGTAGAATTCCCGCACCACAATACCGATCCCACACTTGGATTATTGGTGATAGTCATATTGGGAGTTGTAATTCCATTAGTATTGATGTTTGAAGTTGTAAGGCAAGTTTGAACTGTAATGCCATATCTGGTAATTGTAAGTGGTGATAAGGTTTCATTCCCTCCTTCAATGGGGTCACTATCCTGTTCACCAGACCCCGAACCACCAGGAATAAGATATTGAAATACAAAAGGCAGGCCTGTATTGTCAATTTTTACCCCTGTTGCATCAGCTCCTGTACAGCCAATAATGCCATTAACATCCAACTTATTAAATGGATCCACGACACCGATTCCAAGATTACTATATAAATAATTTTTCACTGTTGTACCACTACTTGGTTGTGGTTGTGGTTGGTAAATGCCGTAATACATGGTACCACCATTAAAATGCCAATGTTCGATTGATCCTAATACGGTGGAACCAGTGGATATCCAATCAAATTTGGCCGTTGGTGATGAGGTAGTTGGAGTTGCCTGGAGGTGGAATTTTGCACTAGGATTCTCTGTACCAATTCCAATTTTTGATATCCCGTTCCCATCTAGAAATTCATAAACAATGCTATGTCCGTTACCACCAGAACCATTATCTTTCCAAAGATATGATTGAGAATGAATGGAATTGGTTAAATAAAACATACAAAGAAAAAATAGTGAAATGTTTTTATTTGCTTTCATTGTTTTTGGAATTAATTTGAGATACTTTATATGTTTTTGGGGGAATATTTTTCAGAATGCTATAATATGGATCAACTAATTACCTGATCACACACATTTTACCTGATGTTGAAAAGGTACCTGCTGTTAAGGTATAGAAATAAATGCCTGTTTGAAATCCGGACAGATCATACTTGACCTTATACAGCCCCGGCTGCCTGGTTTGGTCTGTCAGGGTTCCCACTGGTTGCCCGACAAGGTTACAAAGTGTAATAACAACTCTTTCCGATTTTTTAATTTCAAATGAAACCGTTACGGTGGTGTTGCATGGGTTCGGATAGACTCCGATGAGCCTGGCAACATCTGCCGGGGAATGTTCGTCAAGTCCTGCATTGGGAATATAGGGTGCATCAAGCAGGGCTACACCATGTCCATTGGTTCGGTTAGCAATCCAACCATAAAATTCTTTCTGATTAGCCATATTAACTTTTACTTTCGGGTTTGGTGAGACCAGGCTGAAACTGTCATTATACCCGGGTGAAACCATATGCCAGGTGTCAGGATTACCCAAATTCAGATTTTTACTAAGAGACAGAAGTTTTTGCGTAGTCGAATCGTAATAGGTTACTATAAAGGTGGAATCAAACGGGTTGAATGTAATATCGGGCTGGAGTTCATTGTTTGGGGTTGTCGCCACATTCAGTCTCTTGAAGGTGGCGCCGGAGGCTGCTTTCTTATTATAAAAACCCATTATGTCGTAATCACCTGATCCTGAATTGAATTTTTCGAACAACACTACTTCGCTCAGGTTAGTACTATCATTATCTACATTATTAGCCTGGCAGGCAATAACCGGGTTTCTGCAAATATTTACCAGGGACGGATCCAGACCATCCAGCATTACCGGAGTTGTAAAATGGCTGTTGAAATTGGGAGTAGTATGTGAAGTATAAATGTGTCCTAAATTGGAAGATGTATCAGCCTGTTCTTCCCATGCAGCAAAGTACTGACCAGCATTTTGAGAAGGAGACCTGCCATAGGTGAGGGCAACTTTATGGAACGTTTTTGTTGAAACGGCAACGACTTGATGATTATTAATTGTCATTCCCCCATCAGCAGATGAAACAAAAATTATAGAATCCTTTGTTCCTTTTGTTGAAAATAAAAATCCCATACTATTAGGAGTAGCACCAAGTGCGGGGTAAGTATTATCCCAGGCAACCGCGATATTTTCGAAAGGTGGTGACTGTGAGTAAAAAGGATTGTTCTCTTTAGTGAATGGATCACATGAAAAACGTATAACTTCGGTAAAATCATAATTTTCAAGATTGTTTTTATGTCGGCCTGAATAACTAAAAATCAGTTGTTGATTTGAATCACTATTACCGCAGGCAATAAGGTTAAATTTATAAAAGGAATTATCAATCGATTGAAAAAGAAAACTATACAATTGATTCCAAGTAAGGCCATTATCTTTAGATCTCATGAAGGTATACCCAATTCTTGCGAGGCTATCAAGGCTGTAAACGGCATATAGCCAGCCATTGGGAGCACTGCAGATGTCTAAGATTTTTTGCTCCTGGTTGGGCAGGTTATTTATCACGATATCTTTACCAAATAATGGGGACAAGCTTGGATTAAGTGGCAATATGGGAGGTTCGTTATGGTTAATTTGTGCTTGGATCGATTGGCTAACAAAAAGGAAATGACAGAAAACCAGGAATAACAATAATTTTTTCATTGAGCGTCTATTTGGTTTATGTTATGTTGAATTGTTCAGACGGCAATGATAAGGTAATAATTCCGATTTAGTCCGGTCAACTTTCCTCAAAAATTTTTTCCGGTTTTCGGAAAGGCCATTTTAAACAAGCCTAACTACATTTGGGTAAGAATGTCCCGGTTGTCGAAGGCGGTCAGGGCTAATTATTATTCAGGATTCGTCGTTTTATATCGTGTTGTATTACCGGTTTTACTTTTTCCGGGCGACATTCTTTTCATTTGCTGCTGTATCAACCTGTTCAATTTTCAAAACTATCCCATTCTTTCAAAAAGGATTTCAAAAGTATCAGAAAAATATCACTAAACTGACAAAACCGGACAAAAAGTGACACAAAGTACCAAACGATTGTTTTCGTAATTGGTTTTCAGTAACATTGCACATTGAGACATGCCATCATTGAATTCATGTCGTAATTCAACAGGGGTCAGAAAAAAAATGAAATTCATATAAATGCAATGCCATACCAACATGGAAGTCAGGTCCGGTTATAGAAAAAAGCAGATAGATGTTTTACAAAACCATTTATTAAAATATTGTGAAAACGATGTTGAAAAACAAGTTTTTCATGACCTGATTTATGTTTTGCAGAATTCTCAAACCAATGTTATTACCAAAAGTGAAATCGCCCGCCAATACAATATTTCGGTGTTAACCCTGAACCGGCGACTAAAAAGGCAAGGTGAGTTGGTACTTGAGTTGTATGAAAGGTTTGGTTATACCAAATGGCGAAAGAAGTTTTTGCCCGCCGAAGTTGAATGCATATACAAATACCTGGGAGTTCCACCATTATTACAATTACCGACTGAGGAGAGGTCATCTACTCCTTAAAAACGGTATAAACCTGGAATGTTGAGATAACGCTGGTGTTTGTAGTAGTGGAACAGTAAAACGAGTGATGTTACGAATCATGTATCAGTGTTGAAGCGTATGTAAAATCGGATTATATGGTTATTTGGTTCTCCCCGGGTCCAACTTCGTAGGTTATGCTCCTGCCTAGGTTGCCGGTTTCATCGGCAAGAATCTTCTGGATTGACATGGCGCCCCCCACGGGCGGATCGCTCCGGCGCTTGACATCCTTGCAAGGCTAGGTTGCTCATTCAACTAAACCTTCAACCTGAAAGTCCTCGATGAAATGGTCAGTGACCATTTTTACGATGTCAGCGAGAAAACCAATAATGACTACCTCGGGTCGGGCAATGATCCTATGTAAGCTGAAAATTCGTCAATTGTGATGGTATGCAAAGTTCATAAAAGTATGTAGTGATTCGAAAAAAAAATATGTAAAGTGATGGTTTTGATCAAAACAGTTGTATTTTTGTATTGTCTGAGTTGCGACTTGGACGACCTCGGGGGGAAATGGAAACATAGGTTGCCATTTCCCCCTGATACATTTACGAACTATTGGCTATATTCCTGTGATCTTTGGACAAAAATCAATGATAAATCCGGAACTCGACAGTATATCTGATGAAAATTCCTAAGGGGCAATTTCGGGGGCGAGTAATAAAAAAAGGGCCTCAGATATTCTGAAACCCTTGATTTTACTGGAGCGGTAAATGGGGATCGAACCCACGACCCTCAGCTTGGGAAGCTGATGCTCTACCATCTGAGCTACTACCGCATCTTTTAAAAGAACCGGCCACATGAAGAAACAGAACTTCACACGACCAATCAGACGGCAAAGATAATCGTTTTTCATAATGCCTTCAAGACGGGTCAAAAAAAATCATCCCGGCCCCTTTCCGTCACTTTCCTTATCACCTCATCCCCCGCAACCCGAAAAATTAACTTTGTTAGGGTGCTGCGGGATAATGGGTTAACCCTAAAGAAGGACCAATTTGCCCATTTTTTAAACCTCCCAGCAGAAAATTTATGCGACCGGCCTGTAATTTAGACCAATTCTAAATTAATTTCGTCTGGTTCACTGTAAGAATATCTTACAGGAACTTTTGTTACACCCATGACCTTACTTTACCCCGTGAAGCTGCGAAAAATATGGCTGACCCGAAAATTTTATTTGCTTTTTTAAACCATGAAAAAGTTTTTTTTCTTAGTTTTATCACCTAAAACCGACACAGCTCGTCAAAAAACCTAACAGGCAGGCAATGAAACAAGTTAGTACACCTTCCAATACCTCTTGTCAGTTGTCACCCATTCTGCCCCCTACTCCCCGTTTCTCCTTTGCATTCAATACTGAAAGTCAATCATAATTTTTCATTTAACCTGATAGTCATTTAGTCTTAAAAAAACTGTCATTTAACAATTTAACCAAAAAAGACATGAAAAAATTCCTACTCCTTTTGCAGTCATTGGTGTTCGTTATGATGTTCAACAACCTGAACGCGCAATATTGCACACCATCCTATAGCCTCGGGTGCGATACCTGGAATATAGGACTGGCGGATTTTCAGCTGGGAAGCATTAATCAGACAGTTACATGCAATGGTGCACCGTACTACAACGATTTTACCGCTGTCTCAACAGACCTGACCTATTTAACAACCAATACAATCACGGTGATGTCAGGTTACCAGAATGTTTACGTGAGGGTGTATATTGATTATAACCAGAATAATGTGTTTGATGATCCTTCTGAAAAAGCAGCCGAGATTATCTGCTCCTTGCCCGGAACAGGATACACCGCTGATTTTCAAGTCCCTCTTTCTGCAATGACCGGTGTCACCCGACTGAGGGTTGTTACCGATTACTGGAGTTTTCCCATGCCTTGTGCATATTCCTATTACGGGAATTGCACCGATTTTTCAGTCAACATTCAGCATACTGGCGTGCTCCCTTTTGTGAACACAACTGCAGCAACAAGCATAGGTACGACGACTGCCACGCTTAATGGCACCGTTGACCCCAACGGATATTATACCGAGGCTCGTTTTCTTTACGGCAAAACGGTCTCCTATACCGATACCATACCGGGGACTCCCTTGTCATTTACAGGAACCGGGTCAAACGACGTGAGCGCTGCCCTTACCGGACTTGAACCCAACACCGATTACCACTTTATGCTTGAATGCATGAACCCCGCCGGTCTTGCGGATGGAACGGATCTCTATTTCCACACGCTGCCTGCGGCGCCGTATGCGTTAACCCAGTTGCCACTGGTTGTGACCGGAACGGGCGCCACCTTCCGCGGATTGGTGAACGGCAAGAACTCGCTGACTACTACAAGTTTTGATTATGGCACCACCGTGCCATACTCGGATAATGTCACAGGAGCTCCATCAACCGTGAGCGACAACCTGGATAACCAGATTCTCCATACCATTACCGGACTCACGCCCAACACACAATATCATTACCAGATCAATGCAAACAACTCAGAAGGCAACAACACCCCCGACGGCGGAGATATCATGTTTACCACGCTTTCAGCCACAACATACCAGGATGTCACCTCCAACCTCGCGGCAGGGGCAACCAACCAGCAGGTTATCCGGGTAAGAATCGCTAATCTGAATACCGGGAATCCTGTACATGTAACTTCATTTACTTTCAATACAACCGGATGCACCGATCTGAACGATCTCTCCAAAGCACGGCTTTATTACACAGGGATTTCCCCGGTTTTTTCTACCGGCGTGCAGTTTGGCGCTGAAATTACCAATTTTGGCACACTTAACTCCGACTATGACATAACCGGAAACCTGGCGCTGGCCGATGGAATCACCTATTTCTGGCTGGTGTATGATATATCTTCAGGCGCCACAGCCGGGAACTATGTTGATGCGGAATGCACTTCCATGGTTATCGGCTCCGACCCCCTCACACCCGACGTCTCTGCGCCTGCCGGCAGCAGGATGATCTCGGCCGACAAGTTCCTCAACGATATCACTGTTTACCAGGCTTCTACCGATGCTGTTAACCTGGGATCAACAGACAACCCGATCCTGATGCTTGACTTCAATGTGATCGGAACGGACGGAACATTGCCGCTGAACAGTATTTTAGTCAACAATACAGGAGGACCTGACAGCGATATCGCATCAGGCGGAGTAAAACTTCATTATTCCTCCACACCCGACCTGGCAACGGCAAGCCTCCTGGGAACAGCCCTCGACTTTTCAGCCGGGGCTGCCACCTTCAGTACCCTGGCCTTTGACCTTCCTGCGGGCCACACCTATTTCTGGATAACGTACGATATTGACGCCGCTGCAGCCGCATATGATGTTGCAGATGCAAAAATTCCGATAAATGGTATTGATGTCGCAGGAACGCTTTATCCCGTGCTCGATGCCGATCCATCAGGCTCCCGGCTTATCATTGCCACCCCGGTAAGTTTACCCCTGCTCGAATCTGCATGGGCAACAACACCGCCCGTCGGCTGGCAAGGTCAGGGCATGTTGTGGTATTACAGCGGCAACATGGCCGGAGGTGCAGGTCCTGAAATAGAGCTTGCCGGATCATTTAACACGAATACCAGCTACCAGGTCAGCCTTACCACTCCCCCGCTTTACACCTCCGGGCTGTCCAATCCTTACCTTGTGCTTTCATTTAAATATTATATAGATGACCTTAGTTCTAGTTATAACGGAGGTCGTTTCAAAGCTAAGGTCCAGTCGAGCGCCAACGGTCTCACTTGGACCGATGAAGCCTGGTCTGTTGAATCGGATGACTGGGCCAATCACGGACCAAAATCAGTGGCAACCACCATTACCAATAATCTGGGTAACCTTACCTTCGTCAGGTTCACCGTTGAAAACCAACCATATAACGCAGGATATTGGCATATTGATGATGTAAAGATCACCGTTCCGGTGCCCCCTACTGTCACGACGAATGCCGCTTACAACATTTTTACGAATGAAGCCCACGCAGGCGGGAATGTAACCGACGACGGAACCAATGCCGTTACAAAAAGGGGTATTTGCTGGAGTACTTCCATCGATCCTGATACTACCAACAGCCACACCACTAACGGCTCCGGAACGGGGGTTTTTACCAGTTACATGCCATCGCTGGCTTCGAATACACAATATTATATCAGGGCCTACGCAACCAATGGCATCGGCATCAATTACGGTGACAATGTCATCATTACCACGCTGGATGTAACTACCACACAGAACAACACCGCGAATGTTTCAGTCGGGGCCGGCAACCAGGAGATCATCCGGGTTGAAGTTGCAAATCCCAACAGTACCAACAGCGTTGTGCTCAATTACCTCAAATTCAACACCAACGGGTGTACCGATGTTGCAGATATTGCTGCTGCCCGGGTATTTTTTACCGGTACAAGCACCACTTTTGCCACGGATAACCAGTTTGGTCCGGATGTCACCACCTTTGGAACCCTGGGATCTCCATTTGACTTTACTGGCAGCGCTGTTCTCGGCAATGGCACCAACTATTTCTGGCTGGTCTATGACGTTGCCGCAGGGGCCACCCCGGGCAACACCCTCGATGCAGAATGCATCTCCGACACCGTCGGTACGCACTCCACACCCGATGTTACCGCACCGGCAGGGTCAAGACTAATCACATCCGACAAATACCTGAACAGCCTCACCATCATCCAGGCCTCCACTTCTACAGTAACCAAAGGATCGCCTGACAACCCGATCCTCCGCCTTGATTTTAATGTTACAGGTACAACAGGCAACCTGCTACTCACCGACATCGCGGTTAATAATAGTGGCTTTGACGGCGACATCGCCACCGACGGTGTAAAACTCTACTGGACCACGTCCCCGGCATTCACCACAGACAACCAGCTGATGCCAGGCCAGAGTTTCAGTTCCGGCCAGACAGTTTTCAACGGCATCAACTATGGCCTGCCGACCGGCCATTTCTATGTCTGGGTGACCTATGATATTGCTGCAACTGCCACCAACTTTGACTACGCTGATGCTTTTATAAATTGGGGCAGCGTTCATGTAGGAAGTTCCTTTTATCCGGCGACAACTGCCGACCCTGCTGGTTCGAGGCGCATTGTTCCTGCTCCTCACTCCCTGCCATTTTCAGAATCTGCATGGTCAACAATGCCCCCGGCTGATTGGTCGGTCATGGGTGGAATTTACGGAAATCCCTATTCGAATAATGCAGGTGGATCATCGCCTGAAGTCAAAATCGGCGGCATCTATGTGCCTTCTAACACCAGCCAGCTGATTACACCTCCGCTGAATACGACAGTTGCATATCCCTATCTGGTACTCCGGTTCAAATACCGGTTTTACAACTACAACAGCTACTATGCCGATCCTACCCTGCGGGTCAGATCAAGCACCGACGCGAGTACCTGGACCAATGAATCATGGTCCTACACGCAAGGCTATGGTAACGGAGCAGCAACCCCGGTTGTTACCAGGATCAGCAACAACCTTACCGGGACCACCTACGCCGAATTTGACATCCAGGCTCCATCCTATTATTATGGCTCCTGGTATATCGACGATGTGCAGATCACCGCACCTTCCGGTCCGAATGTAACAACAACAGCGGTTTCCTCGATTACTTACTACTCGGCTACATCGGGAGGCGATGTGATCGATGATGCTACCGACCCCGTTATAGCCAGGGGTGTTTGCTGGAGTACCTCACCAAACCCGACTACTGCTGATTCCCTTACCAGCAACGGCACCGGCACCGGCATCTTTACCAGTTACCTAACCGGCCTTACTCCCAGCACCACTTACCACGTGAGGGCGTATGCTACGAATGGCATTGAGACCTCATACGGGGCTGATATCAGTTTTCAAACCCCGGCTATTACACCCCCGACGGTAGTCACCAATACCGCAACTTCGGTTACCGGCGGCACCGCTATACTGAACAGTTCAGTAAATCCCAACGGACCAAGCGCCACGACAAAATTTGCATGGGGTTTGACTACCTCCTACGGCGACACCATTGCCGGCACTCCGCCTACTGTTTCGGGAAGTTATTCTCAGGGGGTCACAGGATACCTTGGCCCGGACAAGCACCTTACCCTAAACACATTGTATCACTTTAAGGCCCTTGCCACCAATATCGGAGGCATGCAAACCGGAAGCGACAAGACTTTTCAGACTTTGTCCACCCTGTATTGCATCCCGTCGTTCTATTATGGATGCAGCTATAACATGGGCATCACCTATTTTGCGATGAATAACATTTCACAGAATATTCCATGTACCGGAAGCCCCAGCTATTATCATGACTATACCGCAACCGATTCAACCTACATTGCTACAAACAGCGTGAACTCGATTACGGTTCAGCAAACCGGCTCCAACAATTATTCCCAATATATCTCGGTTTGGATCGATTACAACCACAACGACATTTTTGATGCCGGTGAAATGGCCGCATCAGGTGTTTATTACGTTCCTTCATCACCGCTGACTTTTAGTTTATCGGCCGTGCCCGTTACTGCAATGACTGGCCGCACCAGGCTCAGGATCTTGTCCAATTATTCCTACTACGGCATCCCCACCGACCCGTGTGGCACATACAACTATGGAAATTGCAACGACTTTATTGTGAACATTGTCCCGGCAGGAACCCCTATCGTTGCCACGGCGCCGGCAACCTTGATCTCCGGTAACGGAGCCACCCTGAACGGCACCGCAAATGCAAACGGAACTTCCGTGTCGGCCAAGTTTCAATACGGACCAACAACGGCTTACGGCACCACGGTGGCGGCAACACCCCCAACACTTATGGGCAACAGCAGCAATGCGGAAACCTATACATTAACAGGATTGCCTTTTAATACAACCTACCATTACAGGCTTATCCTGGTGTCGGGAACCGACACAACCAAAGGGGCTGACGCTTCGTTCCAGACACTGTCAACCCCCTATTGCATCCCGGTTTTCACCGTTGGTTGCAATACTTATGGCAACGGGGTTTCCTCCTTCGCGCTGAACACCCTTTCCCGTGCAATCTCCTGTTCAGGCAGCCCCAGTTATTATCATGATTATACTGGAACCGACTCGACAAAAATCCCTTTGAACACAACCATCAACTGCACGTTGCAAACAAATGGCGGGTATTATACTTATGCCACAGTCTGGATCGATTTCAACCACAATAATGTATTCGAGGCCAGCGAGGTTGCAGGTATCACTGGTCAGTGGTACGGATCAACAACGATCGCGCTGACCATTCCGCCCACTGCTTTATCCGGGCCCACCCGGCTCAGGGTCATGGGCAGAAGTTATAACGGAGGCAATCCTTCCGATCCCTGCTCACAAACCGAAGTTTATGGCAACTGCGCCGACTTCAAAGTTAATATCCTTGCATCAGGACCTCCGTTCCCCACAACCCAGGCAGTCACGAATATCGGTGGTACTACTGCCACGCTAAACGGTACCGTAAGCGCTGACAATCTTTCAACCAGCGTATACTATGACCTTGGCACCTCGGTTTCCTATAGTTCACCCACCGTAACCGGAATTCCCTCACCGATTACCGGGGGCGCCTTCCAGACCATCACAGGCGCTGCAACAGGTTTGTTGCAAAATACGACGTATCATTACCGGGTTCATGCAAACAATTCAGCAAAAGACACTACCGGTCTCGACATGACCTTTACCACGATGGGGGCGACCACAACACAAACGATCACCTCCCCGGTTTACCTTGGCCAGACGAACCAGCAGATCATCGGGATCGAGATCACAGCGCCGAATTCAACAAGCTTGTCGCCGATCACTTCATTTACCTTCAACACCACCGGTTGTACTCTGATTTCAGATATCTCCAAGGCAAGACTTTATTACACTTATAGCAGCAACTATCTGTATACCAATTATCAATTCGGATCTGATGTCTCCAGTTTCGGCACACTGGGTTCTTCATTCACCATCACAGGGAGTCAGGCGCTTTCTGGCGGCACGAACTATTTCTGGCTTGTTTATGATGTATCCCCCACGGCGACCTCAGGTGACATCCTTGATGCTCAGTGTACCTCGGTTAAGGCAGGTAGTCCGTTTACTCCGGTAATTACAGCGCCGGCAGGCAACAGACCTATAACGAGTGACAAATTCCTTGTTTCCGTTACGGGAACCCAGGCATCAACGGCCACCCTGGCAAAAGTATCCGTCAATAATCCAATCCTGATGCTCGATTTCTATGTTACCGGTTCAACAGGAACACTGCCGTTAACTGCCATGAATGTATATGACAATGGAATTGATGCCGATATCGCATCGGGCGGGGTGAAGTTGTACACAACGACAACACCGGTATTTTCAACCGCCAACCCCCTGGGCAGCGGTGCCACCTTTTCTTCATCCTATGCCTATTTCAGTTCACTTTCTTATGATATCCCTGCCGGCCACAGCTATGTCTGGGTCACCTATGACATCGCTTCTGGCGCTTGCGGAGGACGTGCTGTAGATGCTGAGGTATTCTCTAATTCAATTACGGTTGGCGGTCAGACAGTATTTCCAGCTTCAACGCAGAATCCTGCGGGCAGCCGCACGATCTTACCTTCTGTCGCTTCGCTTCCCTTCTCAGAATCAGCATGGGCAGCTGCGCCTCCCTGCGAATGGTCAAAGATAGGATCAGCATGGAGCACCAATTCAGGAAATAACGCCGGAGGCGTCGCACCGGAAATATACGTCTACAGCAGTGCGGTGGCGGGTGATAAATTGTTTACCCCGCCAATCAATACCGCAGGACTGCCCTTCCTCGTGCTTCATTTCAAGTGCGAAATGTACACGGGCAGCGCAGGCTCCGTACTCAGGGTGCAATCCAGCAGCGACGGTGTTACCTGGACCAACGAACCCTGGTCGTGGACAGCATCCGGAAGCGGCTATTCAGGCCCTTACGATATTACAACAACCATTAATTCGAACATGGGTGCAAACACCTATGTTGCTTTCACAGTAGCCACCAATACCAACCTGTATGACTGGTGGATCGACAACGTTTCCATTACAGCGCCGCAACCTCCAACGGTAACAACTGCAGCATCCTCGTCAAGTACTGAATGTACGGCCGTATCCGGAGGTACCGTAACTGATCTTGGTTCGAACGTGGTCACTGCAAGGGGCGTTTGCTATGGCACTTCACTCAACCCTGACCTCCTCCACAACCTTTTCACTACCGATGGTTCGGGCACAGGCACCTTTGTAAGCAACCTGTCAGGATTAGCCGCCGGTACTATTTATCATATCAGGGCCTATGCAACCAACAACATCGGGACCGCTTATGGAAACGATGTTATGGTTACCACCTACACTCCCGGAATCACCGGGACCCCGGCAGTTTGCACAGGATCGACGACCACCCTTAGCTGCACAGTGACGGGAGGAACCTGGGGTTCCACCACACCGGGTCTTGCCACGGTTGATCCCTCATCCGGGGTTGTAACCGGCGTGTCTGCGGGCACGGCCAACATCACCTATTCCTACACAAACGCCGGCAGTTGCGCCTGCACATTGAATACGGCATTGCTGGTTGCAGACATTCCAGCCTCGCCCTCGCCTGTTACCGCCACCCCGCCGACGTTCTGCGGAAGTTCGAGCGTTAACCTGAATGCAACGTCGACCGGCAATCAAATCAACTGGTACACTGTGCCTACCGGAGGTTCACCCATTGGAGGAAGCGCCAGTGGGGCCAATTACGCAGTAACCCCGGCCATGACAACAACCTATTATGCCGAGGCAATACCTGTTGTTGGACTTGTTAACCAGACATACAGTTACACGGGTAATTATCAAACATTTACCGTACCTGCTGGAATCACTTCGCTTACGGTTGATACATATGGTGCATCCGGAGTCGGTGTGAATGGCTATACCGGCGGTAAAGGTGGGCGCGCACGGGGAGTACTATCGGTCACACCAGGCCAGACCCTGTATTTATATGTTGGAGGTCAATCATTGTTCAATGGAGGTGGCGCCGGTCAAACCGGTGCAAACGGGGGTGACGGTACCGACGTGCGTGTCGGCGGAACAGGAATAGCCAACAGGGTCATCGTTGCCGGAGGCGGCGGCGGGGCCGGCGGAGATAACTGGCAATGCAATACATCAACCGGAAATGGTGGCGGCGGTGCAACCGGCGCCAACTATGCCGGCGGTGCCGGTGGATCAGGCTATAATTTCTGTGGTGGTGATGGCGGACTAAACGGAGGAACCAGCGGAAATAATACCCATGGCGGCGGCGGCGGCGGTGGCGGATTTACATCCGGAGGTGCAGGCGCTCAATCGGGTGTCGGAATAGCCAGCAGCGGTATGCTTGGTTACGGTGGCGCTGCTTACAGCTCATCCAGTTGCTCGATCAGAGGAACCGGTGGCGGCGGCGGCGGATATTATGGCGGCGGCGGCGCTGCAGGCAATAATTGCGGCGCTGGTGAAGGCGGTGGCGGTTCGTCATGGACCGGATCACTCACAAGTCCCTATTTCCAGGGCGGCGTTAATACCGGTACCGGACAGATCATACTTACCTACTCCATGCCGAACCCGAATTGTCCTTTATCAACAAGAACCCCGGTTGTCGTAACTGTCAGCACGCCTTCCGTTGGGGGGAGTGTCGCGGGCGGCACAACCGTTTGTTCGGGCAACAACAGCACCGATTTAACCCTCAGCGGGAATACCGGCACGATCCAATGGCAATCATCGCCCGATGGCATTTCATACAGCAACCTTTCAGGAGCAACAAACGCAACCTACACTGCCGTTAACCTGACCTCCACCACCGTTTACAGGGCGGTGGTCACCAACGGCTCATGTCCAACGGCAAACAGCACGACGGCCACGATTACCGTCAGTTCAGCCCCGGTTCCGACCATTACCGGTTCTGCATCCATCTGCGGGCTCCCGGCTACCGGCGTTTCCTATACGACTGAAACTGGCAAATCAGGGTACACCTGGACCGTGTCATCCGGGGGGTCGATCTCCTCGGGAGCAGGCAGCAGTTCCATTATGGTCACCTGGTTCACTGCAGGAGCACAAACAGTCTCCGTAAATTATTCAAATGGCAGCTGTACCGCCGCATCACCCACGGTGAAAAACATCTCAGTCGGCACTACCCCGGTGCCCTCCATTACCGGGAATGCCAGCGCATGCGTCGGGTCAACAGGCAATGTTTATCTTACTGAATCAGGCATGTCATCGTATGTCTGGGCTGTTTCAACAGGAGGAACCATCACCTCGGGCGGAAACGGGTTCAGTACCGCCACTGTTACCTGGACCACGGCCGGCGCACGAACCATCTCCGTCTCCTATTCCGACAACGGGTGTTCCTCGGCAGCCCCTACAATAAAGAATGTAACCGTCAACGCTTTACCAACGATTTCACTTACCGGGCCAACAACAGCCTGTGCAGGATCTACCGGCAACGTGTATACAACCGATTCAGGCATGAGCGCCTACAGCTGGAATGTTTCAGCAGGCGGCACCATAACCTCCGGCGGCAGCGCAACTGACAATACCGTCACGGTGACATGGACAACCGCTGGCAGCAGAACGGTTACCGTAAACTACCAGAACGGCAATAACTGTTCAGCCGCGAGCCCGGCCAGTGTCGGCGTAACGGTCAACGCGATCCCAATCCCTACCATCACCGGGTCAAACCATATTTGCGGAATACCGACCTACAGTGTTACCTATACAACTGAAACAGGGAAGACTGGTTATACCTGGGCGGTATCAGCCGGGGGCAACATCACCTTTGGTGCCGGTACCAGTTCCATCACCGTCGACTGGACCGTTGCCGGTGCGCAGACAGTCAGCGTGAACTATACTGCAAGCGGTTGTACAGCAGCCAGCCCGACGGTTAAAACTGTTAATGTATATGCACTCCCGGTTCCATCGATTACCGGAAATGCAAGCGCTTGTGCAGGATCAACCGGCAACGTTTACACAACTGAAGGAAGCATGACGAACTATATCTGGTCTGTATCGGCCGGAGGCATCATCACATCCGGTGGTTCCGGGTATAATACGGCCACTGTAAAATGGAACACAGCCGGTGCACAAACAATATCAGTAAGCTACATGGATGGAAACAGCTGTTATGCAGCAGCTTCCACCGTCAAGAATGTCACTGTTAATCCATTGCCGGTCCCGGCCCTGTCTGGTCCGTCGACAGTTTGCGCTGGCTCCACAGGCAACGTATATACCACTGATTCGGGTATGAGCAACTATGCATGGTCAGTGCCTTCAGGCGGAGTTATTACTTCAGGCGGTACTGCCAGCGACAATACAGCCAGTGTAACGTGGAGCGCGGCAGGTGCCAGGACCATAACGGTAAGCTATAGGAACGCCAACAACTGCACTCCCGCTACACCGACCGTCGAAAACGTAACGGTCAACCCGATGCCGGCCCCGACATTTACCAGCGGTCCGGTTTCAGTTTGTGCTGGTGCCACAGGTAATGTCTACATCACCCAAACCGGCATGTCAAATTATCAGTGGACAGTCTCTGCAGGTGGTACCATAACCTCCGGTGGGTCAATCTCCGACAATTCGGTTACCGTTACCTGGAATACAGCAGGCACTGAATCGGTAAGTGTTAATTACACTGGGATAGGTTCCTGCTCGGCACCTTCACCGACAACGGCAAGCGTCACGGTTAACCCGATACCAGGCGTCACCATTGCCGGCAATAACTCAGTTTGCCAGGGCACCATGGTAACCTATACAGCCACCCCGACAAACGGAGGCACCACACCGAGTTATCATTGGTTTATCAACGGTTCACCCGCTCCTTCATCGATCTGTGCAGGAGACCCATCATCAGGGTTGATTGCCTATTACCCGTTCAACGGAAATGCAAACGACGCCACCGTGAATGGATATAACGGTACGGTTACCAATGCCTCGCTTACAACCGACAGATACGGACATGCCAGTTCCGCCTATACCTTTACAGGATCAGGCAGTTATATCGGCATCCCGGTCAACATCAACTACAGCGCCCTGCCGCAGATCACCATGCTTGCCTGGGTGAAACCGGTCGACGGTTCCATGTACAGGCCTGTAATATCGCATGATGATGGTGGTTATGACCGCACCCTGACCATTGATGACAGGGGCAGTTCAAGTGGCTATTCATGCTTCACCGGATATGGTGTACTTGGGGGATTCCCGGTTTCTGCCGGTACCTGGGCACAGGTAGCTGTCACCTACGATCAGGCTTTACACACGGCCAAACTCTATTACAACAACGCTTCACCGTTATCGGCATCCACCTCATTCGGAACCGGCTTTACCGGTACCAGGATCGGGAACAACCAGGGCTCCGGCTCCAATTTCTTTGGTGCCATCGACGATGTGAGGATATACAACAGGGTGCTTTCTGCAGCGGAAATCACGAACCTTTATAACAACGCCAACGATCCAACCTTCTGTTACGTTCCAGCAAACGGGGATAAAATCACCTGTACGATTACAACCGCAGCAGGCTGTTCAGCCAATTCGAATGAAATTGACATGACCGTGGCAACCGCTCCGGTACCATCTATTAATGGCCCGGCTACAGCATGCTTGAACTCGACAGGGAACGTTTACCTTACCGAAACCGGCAATTCCAATTACCAGTGGAATGTCTCTTCAGGAGGAACCGTAACTTCAGGCGGTACTACGAGTGACAACCAGGTGACTGTAACCTGGACCTCGGCCGGAGCAAAAACGGTCAGCGTTAATTATACGAACGGTGGTTGCGCAGCTGCAAGTGCAACCGTGAAGAATGTGACTGTAAACGCACTGCCAGTTCCTGTCATTACAGGCAGCGCTGTTGTTTGCGGAATACCTTCAGATGGCAACATCTATACCACCACCTCCGGAATGACCGGGTATACATGGAACGTCTCTCCGGATGGCACCATCGATTCAGGGAACGGCACCGAATCCATCTCCGTAACATGGTCTGCAACAGGAACCAAAACAGTTACCGTAACCTATGTTGATGGCAATGGCTGTTCCCCTGCCTCACCATCAAGCAAAACCGTAAATGTTTATGCATTGCCGGCACCCTCAATCACAGGACCTGCATTGGTTTGTGGGTATCCTTCCACGGGCAACAGCTACACAACCCAGGCAGGCATGTCAAATTACAGCTGGAGTTTGTCAGCAGGAGGCGTGATCTCCTCCGGGCTGGGAACAAACAACATTCACGTAACCTGGAATACCAGTGGTGCAAAAACCGTGTCAGTTACTTACACCGACACGCATGGATGCAATTCCACAACCGGAAACTACTCAGTGAGTGTATTTGATTTCACTCCTCCTTCTATAACAGGTCCTGCATCCCTCTGCGGAATCCCATCGTCAGGCAATGTGTACACGACAGAAGGCGGCATGACTGCCTATTCCTGGACAGTCTCTTCCGGCGGCACGATCAATTCAGGTCTGGGGACAAACCAGATTTCAGTTACCTGGGCGAGCACCGGTACAAAAACCGTCACCGTTTCATATGTAGACGGGAATGGTTGTGCTCCGGGCAGTCCGACATCGAAAACTGTGAACGTATATGCCCTTCCAACCCCGAGTTTGTCAGGATGGTTAGATATATGTGATCCTCCTTCAACCGGTAATGAATATTTTACTGAATCAGGCATGTCGAATTACAGCTGGAATGTTTCAGCAGGTGGCACAATCACGTCGGGCGCCGGCACAAACGATGTTCATGTTACCTGGGCCAACCCGGGCACCGAGAGCATCTCCGTAACTTATACCGACACGCATGGCTGCAATCCTGCATCCCCGACGACATCCACGGTGCATGTATACCCGCTGCCTGTTCCTGATATCACAGGACCTTCATCGATCTGCGGAATCCCTTCGGCAGGTAATGTTTACACCTCCACACCCGGCCTGAGCGGCTACATCTGGACTGTATCCGGTGGCGGCTCGATTACTTCCGGAAACGGAACCAATACGATCCATGTAACATGGAACGGCACCGGTACAAAATGGGTCTCTCTTTCCGGCTCAAACCATGGTTGCAACTCGGCTGTTCCGACCATTTATTATGTAACCGTCAATTCCTTCATCACACCGACCATCACAGGGCCAACGCCTATATGCGGTATTCCATCCGCCGGCAATGTTTACACGACCGAAGCGGGCATGAACAACTACCTCTGGTCAGTTTCCCCTGGCGGTGCGATTACCGGAGGGGGCACGTCAACAGATAACACGATCACCCTGACATGGAATACTACCGGGGCTAAAACCGTCTCGGTCAACTACACCGACGGTGTTGGCTGTTCTGCAGCCAGTCCGGTCGTTAAGAACGTGGCCATCGATCCATTGCCGGTTCCGAACATTACCGGTCCAGGTACAATCTGTGGTTATCCTTCTGCCGGAAATGTCTATACCACCGAAGCGGGTATGTCCAATTATTCCTGGACTGTCCCTGCCGGCTGCACCATTACCGCGGGCACAGGCACCAATTCCATAACGGTAACCTTTACAACTCCGGGACCAAAGAATATAGATGTCACCTATACAACTGCGGATGGCTGCACACCGGCCAGCCCGACCACGAAACTGGTCTATGTTTATGGCCTTCCCATCGCTTCAGTAACGGGCCCGACCTCAATTTGCGGCACCCCGTCAACAGGCAACCACTACATTACCGAGGCGTTCATGTCCAACTATGTATGGACCCTTTCTGCCGGCGGCAACATTACCTCCGGTTCCGGGACCAATAACATCACCGTACAATGGACGACCCCTGGAACGAAGACCATCACCGTCACCTATCACGACGGTAATGGCTGTTCCCCATCAGTGGCTGCAAGCATGACCACTAACGTTTACGCCTATACCACTGCATCCCTGACCGGCCCCGCGCCGATCTGCGGGACACCATCCCTTGGCAACGTCTATACCACGGATGCCGGCATGACCAATTATATCTGGTCGGTTTCCGGCGGCGGTTTGATTACCGGAGGCGGAACAAGTACTGATAATACGGTAACCATTAAGTGGACTACAGCCGGTGCGCAGACCATCAGTGTGAACTATACCGATGGCAATGGCTGTACTCTTGGCGGACCGAAGGTCAAAAATGTCACTGTGGAAGACATCCCGGTCCCGACCATCACCGGTTCCAACATGATTTGCGGCATACCATCTTCCAGTACGACCTATACCACCGAGTCGGGCAAGACCGGGTACACCTGGACTGTCTCCTCCGGAGGTTCGATCTCCTCTGGTCAGGGCACCCGCCAGATCGCGGTAACATGGTCTTTATCAGGTGCGCAAACAGTATCAGTAAATTATTCAACAGCACTTGGATGTGCCCCGGCTGCACCGACCACCGAGAATGTAAACGTATACCCATTCACACCAGCCTTGATCACCGGTCCTTCAGGCATGTGCGGCGCACCATCAGTCGGTAATGTTTATACCACCGCTGCCGGCATGTTAAACTACGCGTGGACCGTTTCTTCAGGAGGTGTGATCACATCGGGAACAGGATCAAACTCCATCACCGTAACCTGGAATACATCAGGCTCCAAAACAGTGACCGTGACCTACAACGACGGCAACGGGTGTTCTCCTGCAGTCCCGATCTCCTTCCCGGTTGATGTATGGCCCTTGCCCACACCGGTCATTACAGGCAATGCAACGGTGTGCGATCCGCCATCGGCAGGCAATGTTTATACTACTGCCGCTGGTATGACCAACTATTCATGGAATGTATTGTCAGGCGGTACGGTCACATCAGGCGGTGGCCTCTCGGATAATACGATTACCGTAACATGGAATACGGTCGGCAGCCATTCACTGAGCGTGGGCTACACCGACACCCATGGATGCACGTCAGCTTCTCCAACCATAAAGACAGTGAACGCCTACCTGACCGTACCAGTTAGTGTCTCCATATCATCAACCGCTACCTCGGTTTGCCAGGGTACCTCAGTCTCCTATACGGCTACCCCGGTCAATGGCGGCGCTTCTCCATTCTATCAGTGGAAAGCAAACGGATCCAACATCGGCTGGAACGCTTCAACCATCAGTTACACACCGGCAAACGGCGACGTCATCACCTGCGTGCTGACATCAAATTTTGCCTGTACATCGGGAAATCCTGCCACTTCAGGCCCGATTACCATGATGGTTACTCCCGCCCCGGCAGCGCCCACGAGCGGCGGCGATCAGTCTGTGTGTTCAAACCAGCTTCCTGTAACAATCAGCGCCGTTCCGCCCTACGGATGTACAATCGACTGGTTTAACTCTGCCAGCGGAGGAAGCCAGTTGTCGGCGGGCAACCTGACCTACAGCGCTCCTTCTGCAGGCACTTTCTATGCAGCGTCCCGCGATCTTACAACCGGTTGCACCAGCCTCACCCGAGCAGCCGTTCATGTTACCGTGACTGCCGCTACAAAGTATTACCTCGATGCCGACGGTGATGGTTATGGCAACCCGAATATTTATATCTATTCCTGTTCCCTCGTTTCACCCGCAGGGTATGTTCCCAATGGCGACGACTGCGACGACAGCAATCCAGCCATCCATCCGGGCACATCACACTTTGCCTACACCGGGAATGCGAACTTTACCAGCTCGATCGTCTACCCGACAACCGGCTCGGCCTCTACCCTCTTCCATTTTGAAGTGGACTTCTTCGATGACAACAATGCCTTGCCTCCGGCCGGATATCCAAGGCTGGGAATGGACTATGAAGGCGACGGCAGCTACCTTGGTGCCAACGACCGCATGGTGCTGATGACCGAGGTTGATCCCACGGATGTGACGACGACCGACGGGAAACGCTATTTCGCCGAGGTGAACAACCTGCCATATGGAAGTACATGGAAAACGACCGCGATTTCAGGAAGTACACCGCCCTGCCAGACCACCTTTGGGCCCTTTGCTTCCCCGGCCGTTCTGCACCCGTCGAACATCTATCTTTTCGCGAACGATATCAGTTTCAGCAACCCGCATCCTGATCCGAACACACAGATCACCGTGTCGGCGGTTATCCACAACGAGTCGGATTATGCTGCTGATAACTTCTGGTGCCATATGCAAAATCAGTGGGATACGATCAACATCTCCTATCCTGACCTCTTTGTGACACATATAGCACCTCACCAGAACAAAACGATACAGTGGGTCATCACCACCCCCAATGTCCCGGCCTGGTGCCCGATGAAGATATACATTGATTATACCAATATAATTATCGAAAGCAACGAGTACGACAACACGGCTGTCCGTCCATTTACCAACGGGAACTACCAGGTTGCGGGTAAAATTGTGGTCTCTTCGTCCGTTTCACCTCACATTTCATATACAGGCCAATATGGTTATCTCTATGTTTCAGGACATGCACATTATGAAGACCTTGCCGTGCCGTTGCTCGATCCGAGTGTATGCGGCGCGACAGTAACTTCGGTGGTCGAGGAGACACACGATACCGTATATGGCTACACCAATTCGTATGGTAATTATGGCATTTCCTTCCCCTCTCCGGGAAATCCTGCAGGCAAATATCATGTAACGGTCTATGTCACCGACTTTACCTTGACAGGCCATGATACGACGCATTTCCACCTTGTGGCTCCCCCGGTGCCCACGCACAAGCCAAACCTTGCCTTCTACTGTCATGGAATTGAAGTGCAGCCGGTCAACCCAAGCAATCCCGCATTGGGAGGCCTGGTTAACCTGGTCGGCCACGTAGTGAATAACGGGGATGCCGATGCTGTGGGAACAGTTGCCAACCCGATCCAGGTTACGTTTACCTACTCGATGGGAGGAGGAGCCTGGACTATCTCTTATGTCGGCACGATCGCGGCAGGCCAGTCACATACCTTCACCAAGCTTAATGCGCCACTTCCGGTCGCTGGAACAACACTGACCGAAGAGATCGACCCGAATGACTGGATCGATGAGTGGCAAAACAACGACAACATCATGTCTGACAATATGTGCTATGAATTCCAGCCTGTACCGCTGTGCGGCGGGAACTTCTGGCGCAATTACTGCCTGAATGAAGCCACGACCGTTTATTGCGGTTTGAATGTATCTCATCTCTATGATGCCAGTTCTGTCGATGTCAAGTTTGAGGTGATGCCCCCGGGCGGAGTCTGGACGTACCTCGGTACCGGCACACTGACCAACGCCACCAAAAATTGCTACTGTCCATATTACGTGGAATGCCCCGGAGGTCCTTATACGTTCTCGCTGCCAGGCACCTATACGTTCAGGATGACAGCTGATCCTACGGATGTTGCGCATCCATTCGGAGTGTACAACGAATGTGATGAAACAAACAATGTACTCATCGTAACCCTGAACTCCAATGTTTGCGCGCCACCGATTCATAAACCGAACCTGACGCTAAACTATTGCCGTTCGGTGACCGTTGCGCCGACCAATCCGTATGATCCGGCAAACGGAGGGATTGTACACATTACTGCCCATGTGGTTAATAACGGCGATGCCCCGACTCCGGTTGCAACCCCGATCGACGTCAACTTCACCCTGGGTGCTGCTCCTCCTGTAACGATAACGCTTCCAGGCCCCCTGGCTGCCGGCGCATCATTAGACTTCACCTATACCACCGCGTTACCTGCTACCGGAACTTGGCTTACTGCCTATGTCGATCCGTCAAATACCATTGATGAATGGGATAATTCAGTGAATGACAATTCCGCGGCCGACCAGATGTGTCATGAATTCCAGCCGGTCCACTCCTGTGGCACCGACTTCTGGGACAGGCCGTATGTGGTTGGCCAGTCAACCATCCTGGGTGTGGCTGTGGCTGTTTCACATCTGTATGAAGCCGATCCGGTACCTGTCAAATTCGAGGTCATGCCTCCGTTGTCGGCCGTGTGGACCGATCTGGGCGATGCCATCATGCACAACGCGATTAAAAACTGCTATTGTCCGTGGGGCCCCTCCTTACCGTCACCGTATACCTTCTTCACACCTGGCGTTTATACCTTCCGTATGACCGTTGATCCATATTTTACCTATCCGGAGTGTGATGACGGAAACAATGTAAAGATCGTCACCGTGCTTGTGAAAGATGGCGCAGACATGCGCGAACTATCGCAGTTCATCAACCCGTCGGTACTCAACCCGGGTGTGGGAGATTCTGTTTCACTGATCGTTTCCTATGAAAACATCGGCGTCTCCAACGTTCCAGACAAGATGACCCTGCGTGTATGGGTTGATGAGGTTTGGCTGGCTGATGTACTAAATGTGCCAGGCCTTGCCACAGGTGATCATAATTCCATTCCGATTCCTCACAAATGGGCCAGTCCGATTCCGGGTGCGCACGTGATGAAGGCATTCATCGATGCCGACTACCACGTTGCCGAATCGAACGAAGACAACAACATCGCGACGCGGGCTATTATTGTCGGTCAGGCTGCCAATCCATATGTGCAGGTGTTCGCGGCTTCGAAATCCAATCCCGATGTGGGAGAGTATATCACCCTCCATGCACGGATAGGCAATAATGGCGATGTAAGTTGTACAGCGCTGGCCCACTTCTACTATATCAACAACAACGGGGATACAGTCTCCATTGGAGGATTGGGAATTATACTGCCGCTGCATGACAGCACCAATGTGTCGATGCCATGGCTTGTTGTTGACAACCATACGACACTCATCCTGAAAATCGAAAATATCAGCGTTCTTGAATTTAATCCTGACGATGATGTTGCAACAACCTCGATTGGTGGAATCGACGTAACCCTAACTTCAACACCTGCATGTCCCGGAGGCTCCAACGGAACGCTAACGGCTCACCCTGTTGGTGGAACAGCGCCGTTCCAGTATGTGTGGAGTAATAATTATGTCGGTCAGACACTGACAGGCAGTGCATGGCCTTATTCAGTTACCGTTACGGATAACGATGGATTGAAGGCCACTACCACCGGCACGATTACAAGTGCACCGATTACCAGCCCCACCATCACGGGCGGTGATGTTGCATGTACGCCATCTACCGGCAACGTGTATTACACTGAATCGGGCATGACAGGCTATACCTGGTCGGTTTCTTCCGGCGGGTCAATCTCCTCCGGAGGCGGAACTTCAGACAATTCAGTAACTGTTTCGTGGTTCTCCGCGGGATCCCAGTCCGTCACTGTAAGCTATTCCAATGGTTACGGATGCCCGGTTGGTTCCCCGACGATTCATGATGTCACCGTATACACCCGCCCGGTTGCTTCCATATCTGGACCCAATTCCGTGTGCGTCCAGTCTGATGGAAACGTCTATATCACGGAGACCGGCATGTCAGGGTATTCCTGGAGCCTGTCAACAGGTGGCAGTATCACCACAGGCCAGGGTACGCCTACGATCGGGGTATCCTGGAACACTGCCGGACCACAACACGTGTATGTGACTTACAAGGATGCAAACGACTGCAGCCCGTTTACCCACGCTTCGTATGACGTTACGGTTAACCCATTCACGACGCCAACGGTAACAGGCCCGACCGACATTTGCCAGAATGCAACCGGCAACGTCTACAAAACGCAGAAAAACATGACCAATTACCTGTGGACCGTTTCCACGGGAGGATCAGTCACCGCGGGAGGCACAACTACCGACAGCACTGTGACGGTTACGTGGACCACACCCGGATCCAAATTCGTCAAGGTCAACTATACCAACGCCTACGGATGTACTTCACCCCATGGAGACAGCCTGACCTTCTCTGTTTACCCTGTTCCAGCTACGATCATTTCAGGGCTTGACATTGTTGATCTGTATTCTTCCCATACCTATTCAAGCCAGGAAGGAATGTCTGTGTACAACTGGACCGTACCGGCTGGTTGTTCAATCACAGCCGGCGGAGGTACCCACCAGGTTACCATCCACTTTACGGCACCTGGCAACCCGACGATCCACCTGAATGTTGAAACGCCGCAGGGTTGTGCGCCACCGCTTCCTGTACCCTACAGCATAACAGTTCAGGGCGGCGTCACCGCACCGGGCATCACCGGTCCGGCAACTGCCTGCCTGGGTTCAACCGGGAACGTGTATACAACCGAACCAGGAATGACCAACTATACCTGGACTGTTTCTTCCGGTGGTTCAATTATATCGGGCGGTTCTGGTGCCGATAACACGGTAACTGTGACCTGGAATACAACAGGCGCCCAAACGGTCAGTGTCAATTACACCGACGGGCTGGGCCATACTGCCGCCTCTCCGACTGTTTATGATGTTACAGTTTACCCGTTACCGGTTCCGACACTTTCCGGACCCGCAACAGCCTGTGAGAATACAGTCGGTTACGTTTATATCACCCAGTCGGGTATGTCAAACTACGTCTGGACAGTATCTTCAGGAGGCAACGTCGAATCGGGCGGTACCAGTGCTGACAACAGCATCACCCTCGATTGGGCTGCCGGACCTCAAACGGTCAGTGTCAATTATACCGACACGCACGGATGCACTGCATCAGCTGCGGTCAGTTATCCTGTAACGGTTAACACACAACCGGTTCCGGTAATTTCAGGGCCAACCCCGGTTTGTCTTGGATCGACCGGCAACGTTTATTACACCGCGACCGGGAAGAGCAATTATACATGGTCAGTTCTCGGGGGCACGATTACCTCCGGGGGAGGCACCGCCGATCCAACGGCAACCGTTACCTGGACTGCCGCCGGATCGAGATACGTCGTTGTAAACTACACCGATGGAAACGGATGCCATGCGGCTGATCCTACAGCATACAATGTAACCGTCAACCCGATACCGGTCCCGACATTATCAGGACCGACTCCGGTATGCATGGGCTCGACCGGCAATGTCTATTACACTGAATCCGGCATGAGTAATTACATCTGGAGTGTTTCGCCTGGTGGCACGATTACTGCCGGCGGCACCTCGCTTGCCAGCACCGTCACGATTACCTGGTCATCTTCAGGGGCGAAAACGGTCAGTGTAAGTTATACCAACGAAGCCGGGTGTGCCGCAAATGCTGCAGCCACGTACAATGTGTCTGTAAAGGAAGCGCCAGTGCCTGACCTGTCAGGACCTGCAGCAGTTTGTATAAACTCAACCGGGAATGTCTACACAACCCAGTCGGGAATGAGCAACTATATCTGGATTGTTTCCGGAGGGGGCGCCGTGACGGGAGGTGGAACATCCTCTTCCAACAGTGTCACTATTACATGGAATACCGCCGGAGCTCGAACCGTAAGCGTGAATTATACAGATGGTAATGGCTGCACGGCTTCATCATCAACCGTGTTCAATGTAACAGTCAGTTCAGCTCCTGCACCGACCATCAACGGTCCGACCCCGGTCTGCCTGAATTCTACAGGGAACGTGTACTATACTGAAACCGGCATGTCAGGCTATTCATGGTCGGTTACCGGTGGGACAATCACTTCGGGCGGGGGTTCCTCTGACCCAACAGCCACGGTGATCTGGAACACAGCGGGCGCTCAAAGCATCAGTGTAAATTATGTAAACGGAGGTTTAGTTGGCGGAGGTTGTTCAGCTGAAGCTCCGACAGTATACAATGTTACCGTTTATCCGCTGCCTGTGCCGACTCTGTCGGGACCCACTCCGGTTTGCCTCAATTCAACAGGAAATGTTTACACGACCACATCCGGAATGACCGGATACCTGTGGAATGTTTCTGCCGGCGGTACCATAACTGCAGGTGGAACTGCCACCAGCAATACCGTAACGGTAACCTGGACCACGGTCGGAGCACAAACTGTCAGTGTTAATTACACCGACGGACATGGTTGCACATCTCCCGGCGCTGCGGTTTACAACATTACCGTGAACCCGCTGCCTGTACCAACGCTCTCAGGGCCGACACCGGTGTGCCTTGGCACCACCGGGAACGTGTATTACACTGAAAGCGGCATGACCGGGTACCTGTGGAATGTGTCAGCAGGCGGCACGATAACGGCTGGCGGGACTGCTACCAGCAATTCTGTTACTGTAACCTGGAACTCCGTGGGAGCAAAAACCGTGGGTGTGAATTACACCAACGGCAGTGGCTGCACGGCGGTTGCACCGACTGTATATAATGTAACGGTAAATACCCTCCCGGTACCGACAATTTCAGGTCCGACTCCAGTATGCCTTAACTCGGCAGGGAATGTTTATTACACGGAGACCGGCATGTCAACTTATGCTTGGAGCGTGGTTGGCGGCACCATCACATCTGGTGGCGGAGCTACCGATGCTACGGCAACGGTAACCTGGAATACCGCTGGTTCAGAATCTGTCAGCGTCAATTATTCCAATGGCGGGTTTGTAAGCGGCGGTTGTTCGGCCGGGTCACCGACCATTTACCCTGTTACGGTTAACCCATTGCCTGTTGCTGTCATCTCAGGTCCCGCAGCAGTTTGCCTCAATTCAACCGGGAATGTTTACACTACCCAGAGCGGGATGAGTAATTATTCCTGGTCAGTTGTTGGCGGAACCATCACTTCAGGTGGCGGAACCGGCAGCAATACTGCCACTGTTACGTGGACCACTGCAGGTTCAAAATCCATCAGTGTGGCTTACACCAGCGGGAACGGATGCGCGGCAGCCGCGCCCACCGTATATAACGTAACTGTATCCACCGCACCTGTCCCCACGATCTCCGGCCCAACACCTGTTTGCCAGTCTGCACCGGGTAATGTCTACTCAACACAATCAGGGATGAGTAATTATCTTTGGAATGTGAGCGGTGGCACCATTACATCAGGAGGGGGCACCGGCAACAGTACGGCTACGGTTACCTGGACATCCGCAGGCAGTCAGTCTGTCAGCGTGAACTACACCAGCGGAAGCGGTTGCCAGGCTGGATCGCCCACTTCAACGAGCGTGACAGTTTACGCAGCGCCTGTACCTTCGTTAACAGGTTCCACAACCCCATGTAAAAACTCCACAGGCAACGTTTACACGACCAATGGCGGAATGACCGGCTATACATGGTCGGTTTCTGCAGGAGGTACGATTACCGCAGGTGGCACTTCTTCCAGTAACACTGTTACTATTACATGGAATACTGCAGGCAACCAGACTGTAAGTGTGAATTATACCAATGCCAGCGGTTGTGCTGCGGCATCTCCCACAGTGCTGGCCATATCAGTTATCCCGATACCCGTGCCTACCATCACCGGAGCGATTTCACCCTGTACGGGAGCCATCGACCAGGATTATTCAACAGAGGCAGGTATGAGCAATTATACCTGGGCTGTTTCGGCAGGTGGAACGATTACCTCCGGAGGTACCAGTAACAGTCATAATGTAACTGTTACCTGGAATACCAATGGACCACAAACTGTCAGCGTAGGTTACACCAATGCCTATGGGTGTGTTTCTGCGGCTCCAACGGTATTGGCAGTGACCGTCAACCCACAACCTGTACCGGTTATTAACGGTTATTCAACTGTTTACGCGGGAACTGCCGGCGTGGTGTATTCCACGGTGGCCGGTATGACCAGTTATAACTGGAGTATCACTTCCCCGGGAACAATAACTGCCGGACAGGGTACCAACAGCATCACGGTATCCTGGGGTGGCTACCCCGTTTGCGGCTGCGCAAGCTTGTCACTCGCTGTGAACAACAATGGATGTTCAGGCTCGGCCGATTATCCGATAACAGTGCTGCCTGCATCCAATGTTAAGATTTTTGGTCTGATGTCATATAACAACAACGGGAATACCAGGATGAATGGTGTAACCGTGAAGTTATACAATTCAGCCAACCTTCTTGTGGGCACTACTTTGACCAGTAACAACCCGGATAACGGACAGGCAGGGTTCTATGAATTCCTCGATCTGCCATACGACACCTATACGCTTCGCGGAAGCTACAATGGCCCGTGGGGTGGAAACAACGCAACAGACGCCCTCATCGTTCAGCTCTATATCGTTGGATCATACCAGCTCGGCCAAATGAAAACCCTGGCGGCCGACGTCAACAGCAGCAACTCGATAACCGCACTGGATGCGCTTTATATCAAACTGCGTACGGTCGGATCGATCTCTTCGTACCCTGGAGGCGACTGGAAATTCGCTGACACCACCGTTACCTATTCAGGACCTTCGTTATCGGTTGACCTGAAGATGATCTGCAACGGCGACGTCAATGGTTCCTACAGTCCTGTGACAAACAAGCAGGGTTCATTCCTCTCGGTTATTGAAGACGGCGTGATCAGCATTCCCGTTGGAGAACCATTTGTTTACAACATTCTCAGCAGCAGGGATGCCGACCTGGGAGCCATGACCCTGTTTATGGGTTATGACAAGGAGCACTTTGAAGTGACCGATGTTGCCAGCAAACTTGAAGGTTTGAAATATGTTGTTGGTGATGGCAGTATTTCTGTTGCCTGGTCCGATACCAAATCATTGAAGGTGCACGCCGACGATGTGGTACTAAGCCTGAACATGATATCGAAAGACAAGCTATCCGTTCCTTCAAGGGTCTTTGACATCAAATCGGGCAGCGAATTTGCTGATATCCTGGCCAACCCTTATGAGAACTTCGATCTGAAAATGGCCGATGTGATCACACCGGATGGCAACCAGGATATCACCCTGTTCAACTACCCGAACCCGTTCAACAAAACCACGACCATCGTGTACACCGTTCCCGCATCAGGCCATACAAGGCTGATCCTCACCGACCTTGTCGGAAATACGGTAGGCACACTGGCCGACAGGCAGGACAAGGCTGGTTCGCACACCGTAACGGTTGACCCTGCTGCAATGCATATGGCATCGGGAGTGTACCTGTACAAGATTATTTTCGACACCCCGACCGATACCTATGTCAAGGTTAACAAAATGGTCTTAACCAAGTAGGGTCTTAACATGTTAAGCCCGGTATAGGGAACCGGGCAAAACAAAAAGCCGGGAGGCAGGTCATTCTGACCAGCCTCCCGGTTTTTTGTTTGTTTGCAGGAAAAGTGATGTAAGGTATTGCCAGTCGGTTAAGCCGGGGAATCACGCTCGCTGAGTTCCATCCAGCGGTCGGTTTTAGTCTCGATTAAGGGGATAAGAACAGCCCACCTCTCCGACTTCTGCCTGAGTTCTTCGGCTGCAAGGCTGCCCGATTGCAAAGCCGCTTCGATCTCATTCTTTTCAGTTTCCAGACCGGCTATCTCAAGTTCGAGGGTTTCAAGTTCACGCTTCTCTTTAAATGAGAGTTTATTTGATGCGGCAACAGGCTGTTTTGGGACATCCGGCTTGCGAACGGCAAGACGCTTCTGCAACTGTTCCTTGCGTTTGCGCTCGTCGCTCCAAAATTTATATTGCGTGTAATTACCAGGAAAATCCCTGATAACGCCGTTTCCTTCAAATACAAACAGGTGATCCACGATTTTATCCAGAAAATAACGATCATGGGTAACTACGGCCACACACCCGTTAAATGTCGCCAAGTAATCTTCCAGCACATTCAGTGTAAGGATATCAAGATCGTTGGTAGGTTCGTCGAGAATCAGAAAATTCGGGCTCCGCATGAGTACTGTAACAAGGTAAAGCCTGCGCTTCTCGCCACCGCTCAGCTTGTAAACCGGCTGAAAATGCGACGGATAAGGGAACATAAAATAGTTGAGGAATGCCGCGGCTGAAATCGTGTCGCCGTTTCCAATTCTGACAACCTCCGCAATTTCCTTAACCACATCGATCACCTTGGTTTGATCATTGAAAACGAGCCCCTGCTGTTTATAATAGCCATACTGGATCGTCTCGCCGGTCTGGATATGCCCTTTCTGAGGCCTGAGCCTCCCGGTAATGATGTCGAGAAAGGTGGATTTCCCCGAACCGTTCTTACCAACAATGCCTACTTTTTCACCGCGTTTAAAGGTGTAGGTGAACCCCTTGAGAATCGCCAGCTCACCCCATTTAAACGAAACATCATTGATTTCAAGTATCTTATTACCCATACGGGCGCCCTCGATGTTCAGGTTCAGGCGCTCCTCATAGATCTTATTGGAGGCCTTTTCCTGCAATTCATAGAAGCTGTCGATGCGTGCCTTTGCTTTTGTGGTACGTGCTTTGGGCATTCTCCGCATCCACTCCTGCTCGGTGCGCATCAGGTTCTGGGCTCGTTCGGTCTCCTTGTTCTGGATATCAATGCGTTCAGCCTGTTTTTCAAGGAAATAAGTGTAATTTCCCTTATACCTGTATATTGCTGCATTTTCCATCTCGAGAACCTCATCGCACACCAGGTCGAGAAAATAACGGTCGTGCGTTACCATCAGCAAGGTAATACTGCTTTTGGAAAGGTACTCCTCAAGCCATTCGATCATTTCCACATCGAGGTGGTTCGTTGGCTCATCGAGGATCAGGAAGGTTGGTTCGGTGATCAACACTTTTGCCAAAGCCACACGCTTGCGTTGCCCTCCCGAAAGTTCCCTGATTTTCTGATCAAGATCAGGCAACCTGAGCTGTGTGAGAATCTGCTTCACCCGTGTCTCGTATTCCCATCCCTGGATGGCGTCCATTTGTGCAATGGCATGTTCTATTTCTTCCTTATCTTCGCCTTTGATGACATGTTCATACGTAAGAATGGCACGCTGGATGTCATTTGAATGGGAATATACCTCCTCAAATACGGTATTTTCAGGCGACATGTCTGGCTCCTGCTTCAGGTATTCAAATGCGTTGCGGTTATACATGGTCACCGTCCCGGAATCGCAGGGTTCGGTGCCGGCAATAATGTTCAGCAGGCTCGTCTTACCTGCACCGTTACGGGCAATAAGGGCAACTTTCTGCGACTGCCCGAGTACAAATGAAATATTTTCGAAAAGGTTTTTTTCCCCGTAGGAACGGGCCAGATTTTCAACCTGAAGGATTGTGGACATGTATTGCGCAAGTATCCGGCAAAGGTAGGCAATATCCCTGTGAAAAATATACGGGTGAAAGCAAAGCTAAAACCAGAATTTTACATACATTTACGAAAAAAAAGATGCCGTTGCACAGCTATTTCGTACTGCTGGCTTTTTCCTTGCTTGGGTTAGTCCTTATCGTGCAGATTGCAGGCATGAGAGGCGACAGCAAAGAGATCGTCGGCGAACCTACCATTGACAAGTATTACTTCTTCTCTGGTAAAATAGCCCTTATTACAACCTGGGTCATGTTTATCCGAAAAGCGATCAGCCCTGCGCTGGGATACATAATCGTACCTGTGTACCTGCAATGGATTGCTGTCGGTCTGCTCTGGATTGGTGCAATCGTTACAGGATTCGCGTTGATCGGCTTGGGCAAATCATTAAAAATCGGATTGCCGAGAAATGCAACCACCCTGCAAACAAAAGGGATTTACCGTTTCAGCCGAAATCCTTTGTATACCGGGGTCTTCATTATCTCGGCAGCATCAGGACTCTACTTTCCCGACCTGATCAATGTTACTTTCGCAATTTACGGAATTTACATCCATCACACGATTATCCTTGGTGAAGAGGCCTTTCTTGCGCAACGGTTCGGTAATGCCTGGGAGAATTACACAAATTCAGTAAAACGCTATCTATAAGCATCATAATCTGAACCTTTAATGGGAATTCAACAAGAAGAGGAAAATCAAAATCCGGAATTGAGAAAACCAACCCGGCTTGAATCGATACACGCGGTTCTGGATGAGCTCTCTGAATCAAAAAGGAAGTTCACCACACTGCTCGACAACCTGCCAGGCATGGTATACCGGTGCCGCAATGATCATGATTGGACCATGGAATTTATCAGCGACGGCTGCCTCGAATTAACCGGGTATTCACCTTCCGACCTGGTTAACAATAAATTACTTTCATACAACGACCTGATCGTGCCTGAGGACCAGGAACGGATCTGGAACGACGTTCAGATGGGGTTGATTGCGGGCAAACCCTTTAATTTTGAATACCGGATAAGATGTGCCGACGGCAAAATCAAATGGGTATGGGAAAAAGGCAAATGTCTCAGCAATGAAGGGGATGGCACCATTTACATCGAAGGGTTTATTTCCGACATTTCAGAATACAAACATGTTGAAAACATCCAGAAGGTTCTCCTCGAAATATCAAAGGCATCTTATACATCGCTCAGCATCGACGAAGTATTCAAATCAATCCATAGAGACCTTGGACTGATCATCGATGTTGAGAACTTCTTCTTTGCCTTGTATGATGAAAATTCCGACACGATCACTCTCCCCTTCCAGGTCGATTCAAAAGACAGTTTCGAGGTTTTCCCTGCAGGAAAAACACTGACGGCCTATGTGATTAAAACACGTACTCCCCTTCTTGCGAATCAGAAGAATATCGAAGATCTTATCAGAAGCGGTGAAATCGAAATTTTCGGAACCGTCGCCAAGGTATGGCTGGGGGTACCGCTGCTCATTGCTGACAAGGTAATCGGTGTTATCGCTGTACAGAGCTACACCAACCCCGATCAGTTCACAATCCAGGACCTGGAATTGTTGAAATTTGTTGCAGACCATATTGCCACAACCATTGCAAAAAAAGGTAGCGAAGAATCGTTTCAAAAGGAAAAGGCATACCTCGACCAGCTGTTTGAAGGGAGTCCGGAAGCAATTGTCATGACAGGTAACCTGGGGAATGTCGTAAAAGTAAATTCGGCTTTTATGACGATGTTTGGTTATTCCAAATACGAAGTCCTCGAAAAAAATATTGATGACCTGATTTCGAGTCCACAATATCGAACAGAATCAGTCAGAATCACAGCCGATATACTGAAGGGCGTCACCACGGAAACAGAAACCCGCAGATCGCATAAAGACGGGCACTTCATTGATGTCTCCATCCTCGTGACGCCGATCACCATCAACGGACAGGTAGTAGGAGGGTATGGCATCTACCGCGATATCACTGAACACAAACTTATCGAAAAAAGCCTGATCGCGGCCAAGGAAAAAGCCGAAGGGGCCGACAGACTCAAATCAGCCTTCCTGGCAAACATGTCGCACGAAATCAGAACCCCGATGAACGCTATTCTGGGGTTCTCCTCCCTGCTGTCTGATCCCGACCTGTCAGATGAAGAACAGACTGAATTCATCCAGATCATCAAAGAGCGGGGAAATGACCTCATGCGTATCATCGATGACATCATCGACGTTGCAAAGATCGAATCAGGGCAAATAAAAATTGAAATCAGGGAATGCCCTGTCAATGTTTTAATGACCAACCTGACGGTGACACTCAACGAAGTAAAAAGAAAAACCAATAAAGCAAATGTTGTCCTGAACTGTCTGCCGGGGAACAATGACCCGGATTTCACCATCATGACAGATGCAAACCGTTTGAGGCAGATACTCACAAACCTGATTGAAAACGGGCTGAAGTTCACCGATGAAGGATTTGTGGAATTCGGTTATGCCCTGCATAATGCGGGATTATCTCCGTACATCGAGTTTTTTGTGCGGGACACAGGGATTGGCATTCCGCGCGAAATGCATGACATCATATTTGAACGATTCAGACAGGTTGACGATACGGCAACACGAAAATATGGCGGCGCCGGCCTTGGGCTCACTATTTCCAGAAACCTGACACACCTGCTCGGAGGAACTATAAAGCTGGAATCAGAACGCGGAAAAGGCACACGATTCTATATCCGGCTGCCGCTGAAGAATGATTCACCCTTAAGTGCCGATGCCGTTGTGACACCGGCGATTGCCTCCTCGGCTCATAATTGGGCCGACAAGGTTATCCTTGTGGTGGAAGACGAAGACTCGAACTTCTTACTCATGGATCGGATGCTCAAGCAAACGAATGTCAAACTAACCTGGGTAAAGAATGGAATGGAGGCCATCAGGCAATGCGAGATACACCACTTCGACCTGGTGCTTATGGATATCCGCATGCCCATGATGGATGGTTATGAAACAACCCAGATTCTGAAAATAGAGCATCCGGAACTTCCGATTATTGCCCAAACAGCGTATGCACTGAAAGGGGAGCGCGAAAAGAGCCTTGCAGCCGGGTGTGACAATTACATTTCAAAGCCCATCAACTCCCAGGAGTTGCTTGCAGTCCTGTCAAAATACCTCAACCTTAAAAAATAGATGAACGGCGCCCTCGGAAAAAAGACACCGCTTACAGAACGGTTACGCAGTTTTGTTTACGCTTTCAACGGGCTGAAATTCATCCTCCGGAGCCAACTTAATTTCAGGATCCACCTCATTGCCGGCTTCATCGTCATCCTTTGCGGCTTCTGGGCCCGCCTTAACGGCACCGAATGGTGCATCCTGATGGTCGTGATGGGGTTGGTCATCTCGATGGAAGCCATGAATACTGCCATCGAACAGTTGGTCGATTTTGTTTCACCCGATTACCACAAGCAGGCCGGCATCGTCAAAGATATTGCTGCCGGGGCCGTTTTGCTTGCAGCGATTACAGCCGTGGTAACGGGGATCATCCTGTTCCTTCCGAAAATGATATAAACCAATCTAACTACAACAACATGAGAAAAATTACCCTGATTTTACTGGTTGCCATTTTGGCCGGGTTTAATTCCTGTAAACCCAAAGAGAAAAAAACGGATGAAGCGCCGTTGATTGAAAAAAAGTCAATTGAACTCAAGGGCGACCTGATGACCCCGGAAGTACTTTGGAGCCTGGGAAGACTGAGCGAACCGGAACTCTCCCCCGACAAAAAAACCATCCTTTATGGGGTGACATACTATGATGTCGCTCAAAACAAAGGAAACCGCGAATTGTACACCATCGGCACCGACGGGCAAAACCTGAAACGGATAACGACCACCAGGTTCAGTGAATACCAGGCCATGTGGTCGGCCGATGGCAAAAAAATCACCTTCATGGCGGCCGAAACCGGTTCCATGCAGCTCTGGGAGATGGATCCCGATGGAAGTAACCGCAAGCAAATCACCAGCATCGAAGGCGGGATCAACGGGTACAAGTGCGCCGCCGACCAGAAGAATATCCTGTTTACAGCTGATGTCACCCCTGAGAAACAATTTACCGACCTCTATGCCGGTCTGCCAAAAGCCAGCGGCAGGATCTATAATGATCTTATGTACCGGCACTGGGACACCTGGGTGCAGTCGTACAGCCACATCTTTGTTGCCGGCCTCGAAGCAGGACAGGTTACCAAAGGCAAAGACATCATGCTGAATGAACCTTACGAAACGCCGCTGATGCCTTTTGGCGGCATGGAGCAGATCACCTGGAGCCCCGACAGCAAGGTGATCGCCTATACCTGCAGGAAAAAGAAAGGGATGGAATACGCCAAATCAACCAATTCCGACATTTACCTGTATGATCTTGCGAGCGGCCAGACCGCCAATATCAGCGAAGGAATGATGGGTTATGATGTTGCCCCCGCATTCTCCCCCGACGGAAAGAAAATAGCATGGCAAAGCATGGAACGAGATGGTTATGAATCAGATAAAAACCGTCTTTTTGTTTACGATATTGCTGCCAAAACAAAATCTGATTTCACGAAGTCATTTGACCAGAATGCAGAAAGCCTTGCCTGGACCGACGACAGCAAATCGATCTACTTCATCAGCGACTTTCATGCCAATGATGAGATCTACCGGCTTGACCTTGCCTCCGGGGAAATCATGAAAATAACAGATGGCATCCATGACTACACCGGCGTGATCCAGGCAGGCGACAAACTCATCGCCTCACGCATGTCAATGTCGGCTCCTGCAGAGTTGTTTTCCGTAGATCCAAAAACCGGCAAGGACACGCCCATCACCACGACCAACAAGGACGTGCTTGACAAGCTCGCCCTTGCACGCATAGAGCAGCGCTGGATCAAGACCACCGACAACAAGGACATGCAGACCTGGATCATCTATCCGCCCCATTTCGACCCGGCAAAAAAATACCCCACCCTGCTTTATTGCGAAGGGGGGCCTCAAAGCACCGTGAGTCAGTTCTGGTCGTTTCGCTGGAACTTCCAGATGATGGCTGCCAACGGGTACATCATCGTTGCGCCAAACCGCCGGGGCTTGCCAGGCTTTGGCCAGGCCTGGAACGAGGAGATCAGCGGAGATTATGGCGGCCAGAACATGAAAGATTACCTGAGCGCCATCGACGCCATGACCAAGGAACCGTATGTAAACAAGGATAAACTCGGTTGTGTCGGGGCAAGTTACGGAGGATTCTCTGTATACTGGCTGGCCGGGAACCATAACAAGCGGTTCAAGGCATTTATTGCTCACGACGGCATGTTCAACCTTGAATCGCAGTACCTTGAAACCGAAGAGATGTGGTTTGTCAACTGGGACCTTGGCGGCCCCTTCTGGGATAAAACCAATAAAATTGCCCAGCAGTCATATGCAAACTCACCCCACCGGTTTGTTCAGAATTGGGATACACCCATCCTTTGTATCCATGGCGAACTCGATTACCGGATTGTAGCCACGCAGGGCATGCAGGCCTTCAACGCAGCCACCTTGCGGGGGATTCCTGCCGAATTCCTTTACTTCCCCGATGAAAACCATTGGGTGCTGAAACCGCAAAACGGCATTTTGTGGCAACGAACATTCTACAACTGGCTTGATAAATGGCTAAAATAATGTATTCATCTGTCCCTCCGCCTTCAGCGGAGGGGCAGATGAATTATTCAGAATTGATTGCATGGACGATAAAATCATTGAAGCAGTAAGGTTGTTAAAGCGTTCGCGGTTCACTACTGCTTTCACAGGCGCAGGTATCTCTGTTGAAAGCGGCATCCCTCCTTTCAGGGGGAGTGGCGGCCTGTGGGGAAAATACGATCCCAGGGTGCTGGATATTCAGTATTTTCTCGCTGACCCGGCTGGATCATGGGGCGTGATCAAGGAGATATTTTATGATTTTTTTGATACCGCAAGACCCAATATAGCCCATCTTACCCTCGCCCGGATGGAACAGGAAGGCTTGCTGGGGCGCACGATAACCCAGAACATCGACAACCTGCACCAGGAAGCTGGTTCTCAGATAGTCTTCGAGTTCCACGGCAATTCGAAAAACCTGCTTTGCCTCCATTGCCATCGCAGGTATGTTGCCGGGGAGATCAGCTTTGACCACATCCCTCCTACCTGCCGGGAATGCGGGGGAATCCTGAAACCCGATTTTGTATTTTTCGGGGAGTCGATCCCCCAATTGCCGATGGCTGCCGCATACGAAGCCGCTTCCCTTTCTGATGTATTCCTCATCATCGGAACCACCGGCGAGGTGATGCCAGCCAACCAAATCCCCGTCATGGCAAAAGAATACGGAGCCACCATCATTGAGGTGAACCCGGAACCTTCACTTTATACAAAGAAAATAACAGATATTTTTTTAAAGGGAAAAGCGGGTGAAATCATGGAAAAAATTGGAGCCCGCCTATTTTCCCCGTCCCTGGATGATGATCAGGATGGTGTAGATTAAAATCTTGAAGTCCATGGCCAGCGACATATTCTCGATGTATAGGATGTCAAACTTCAGCCGCTCGATCATCTGTTCAAGGTTTTCAGCATAACCGTATTTCACCTGACCCCACGACGTGATTCCCGGCTTAACCTTATGAAGCAACCGGTAATGCGGTGCCTGCTGCGTGATCAGATCGATGTAAAACTGCCGTTCGGGCCTCGGGCCCACCAGGCTCATATCACCTTTTAAAACCGTATAGAACTGAGGGATTTCATCAACCCTGAACTGGCGCAGGAACCTGCCGAAACGGGTGATCCTTGGATCATTTTTCGATGACAGTTGCGGACCATTATCCTCAGCATCCTTGTACATGGTCCTGAATTTATGCATTTTAAAAGGCTTTCCTTTGATCCCGATCCGCTCCTGCGAAAAGAAAACAGGACCGGGCGAAGTCACTTTAATGATGATGGCCGTGATCAGCATCACCGGCGCAAGAAGGATCAGGCAGATAATCGAAATGACCAGATCGAGGATGCGTTTGAGCGACATCTGCCAGTCAGGCATCAGGTCGGGATAAATCTGGATGAGCGGGGCGTGAAAAATAGAGGTGGTCTTAACCGAACCCATGAGTATGTCCTGCATAGCCGGAATTATTTTAATCACCACATCAGTATCTTCAAGCTGGGTGATGATATTTTCAATGGTGTGGTTTTCCGAATGTTCAATCGCAATGATCACCTCTTCGATGGCCAGCTCCTTTACCAGCCGGTTGAGATCCTGCAACCCGCCGAGGTGGGGAATTGATTCAGCCAGTTTATATTTGCTATAGCCTTCAACATTGATAAAACCGACAAATTTATTTCCCGACGATTTTTCCTGGTTCTCAATTTCATTGTAGATGGAAACAGCATTTCCATTGCTTCCAATGATGATGGTATTAAAACCAATCAGCTTATAATGGATTTTGGAGGCAGCACGTGAAGTAAGAAAAAAACGGAAAAACCCGGTAAAAAACAGGTGAAGAACCAGCAGGACGAAAAAGAATTGTATGTATGTGTGCTGATCGATGATCCGGTCATCCAGGATCAGGGTAAAAAACAGGATCGTCACGCCAATGATGGTGATCAGGGTTGTCTGCGCAAATTCGCGCAACCTGGCTTTACGGTAAATCTTCCTGTAGGTCCCGATCAGGGTGTAGAGCATCAGCCAGAAGACCGGGATGATGGTAACCCCGTAGTAGAGATTCTTATCGTCGAAAATATCGTTCAGATGTGAAAAAATGTGGTGATCAACGGCGTATTTCCGGTATATGAAGAACAAAGTCCAGGCAATAAAAGCCGCAAAGATATCGGCAGTGACATATTTTATAACCTGTAGACGTTTATTCATGAGAGCTGTATCTGGTTAATATCTCTATTGTTACTTCGTTTGGCGGGTAACGACTTTAAAATTATCAATAAGAATCGTTGACTGTTTTACCCCGCTGTCCTTGAATGTGTGCAAATAAACCCTGTAAGTCTTCATTCCGGCATAGGCATTTAGTGTTGTTGTAAGATCGATGTAAATCTTTTTCCATACGCCCCTGGTTGGGTTAAGCGTAATGATGGGCGTTTGGTAAAGGGATGAGTTCCCGTAGGTAAATACGCCCACACTGAGTGAATTGGTCGTATTGAAATTCATCTCAAGGTATACGGGAGCCGTGGGAATTGTGTAACCGCTGTGGGTTATGCATTCGAAAAAATCGTGCGCCGAATCGAGTACAACCATCCCTGAATGGTTTCCTTCAAAGGTAAGCGTCGACCCGGGCAGGGTGCGCTGAATGTAGGCTGAACTCCCGCTCGTAGTATCCAGTGTGACGGCCACGTTTTCAAAATCCTCCTTCCATGGGAATGAGGTAGCCGACTGGTAAGTCGTTTTCAGGTTGTGAAAGATTGTGGTACTGTCGGCGGCTAAAGTCACCTCAGTTTCGATTGGGCTGTAAAAAGAATAATTGACCCGGGTGGCTGCGATTCCGTTCTTTTTGATACCAGGCCATACCTGGATTTTATGTTTGCCGGTTTTCAGGACAGGAAACCTGGCAGGTAGTTCAAAAGCCCCCAGGAAGTCGTTGTCGATCGTTACCCAGGCATCCGTGATATGCTGCGAAGTAGAACCCTGAAGATAATAATTGGTAATCAGGTAGATGGAATCGATCCTGAGATAAGCTGGAACTGTTTGATCACCGGAAAATTTTTCACACGAAGAGACCGTGATGAGCAGCAATAATAAAACGACGATGTAGCTGTTGAAATTCCGGCGGATCATAAATGGAACATAAGTTGGAATCACCAAATCCTGTTATGGCTAACGGTTGAATTATACCGATATTGTTTATTTTTCTGATAAAAGTAATTAACAAAAAATAAACCGTGTGTCAGTTAATCCGGTTGGCGGTCTGGCTGATTTTTTCAATGATTTTATGGGCAACTTCCAGCGCACTGTAACCATCGTTGATGGTTACCGGGGGAATGGTGTTGTTTATGATGGCAGAATAAAAACTCTCGAGCTCTGCCCTGATCGCATTCAATGATTTTATTTCGGGTTTGTCAAAACTGATTTGCTTGGTGCCCCGGCCCGGGCCCAATTCCAGGACAAAACCTTCGGGAGGGGTCCCCGGGTTAACATCACTGATTTTCACAACTTCGAGTTCCTTCTTCAGGAAATCGATTGAAATATAGGCATCACGCTGAAAGAACCTGGATTTGCGCATGTTTTTCAGGGAGATTCTGCTGGCCGTCAGGTTTGCAACACACCCGTTGTCAAATTCAATGCGGGCGTTTGCAATGTCGGGAGTGTCGCTCACAACAGCCACGCCGCTGGCGCTGATCTTCCTGATGTTGCTTTTAACTACGCTTAACACAATGTCGATGTCGTGGATCATCAGGTCAAGGATCACGGGCACATCCGTGCCGCGCGGATTGAATTGTGCCAGCCGGTGGCTTTCGATAAACATCGGCCGGTCGAAAATTGGTTCAGCGGCAAGAAATGCCGGATTAAACCGTTCGACATGCCCCACCTGCACCTTTACATTGGCTTCCCCTGCTATTTTTATCAACTCACGCGCCTCTTCGAGGGTTGTGACAATCGGTTTTTCAATAAATACATGGCGACATTTTTTCAGCGCCTTTGCTGCACACTCAAAATGGGAAATTGTCGGAGTAACAATATCCACAACATCAACAGCATCAATTAATTCGTCGAGAGAATCCCAGCGTTTTACTTCGAACTCCCTTTCCGTCTTTTCAGCGTTGGCAGTATCTGGATCATAAAATCCAACCAGATCAAATCCGGAAATTTCCTTGATGCATTTCAGGTGAATTTTTCCAAGATGGCCAGCGCCCAGTACTCCGATTTTCAGCATTTTAGTTTTTTTTGCAAAGGTAGGTTTTTACCCTGACTGAATTTAGTATTTTCGTGAAAAAATTAACGCAACTAAATCACATGGCCAATCCAATTCCAGTCGACTCGTACCGGCACCAGGGGCTCAGGAATTTACTGGTTCAGAAAATCAGGCAGAAAGGCATTTCCGACCCGCTGGTGCTGGCTGCCATAGAGAAGGTTCCCCGCCACTTTTTCTTTGACTCCTCCTTCCTCGAATACGCTTACGAGGACAAGCCATTTTCGATTGGTGCAGGCCAGACCATTTCACAACCATACACAGTGGCTTTTCAGAGTGAATTGCTGCAGATCAAAAAAAATGACAAAGTGCTCGAGATTGGCACAGGTTCAGGCTACCAGGCATGCATCCTGGCAGAGCTGGGCGCGAAGGTTTTCACCATTGAAAGGCAGAAATCGCTCTTTGACAAAACCAGCAAGTTCGTGCCGCTCATCGGGTATCATTCTATTAAGATGTTCTTCGGTGATGGCTACAAAGGTCTGCCTGCATTTGCACCTTTCGACAAGGTGATCGTGACGGCCGCTGCACCCTACATCCCGGAGCCGCTCCTTGAGCAGTTAAAGCCTGGGGGCATCCTGGTGATCCCCGTAGGGGCGGGCGATGTACAGGTAATGACGACCCTGACAAAAAATGTCGACAATTCAGTGGTAAAGAAGGAATACGGCGCGTTCAGGTTCGTACCGATGCTTGAAAACAAAGCGAAAGAAAAATAGCCTGCGCAAATCAGGAATTAGTGCGCCAGCGGTTTCGCGCCCGCCTTATGAATGCAATCCCGAAACCAACGATCATGACAACCGACCCCAGCCAAAGGATGTTGATGTAGGGGTTCATGATGGCCTTCACCACGATATAATCAGGTTCCTTCGAAACATTGGCAATATAGGCGTAGTAGTCGCGGTTTAAAAAATGCCGGGTGTCGGGGTTGTAAACGGCACCCATTTTAGGATGCACGTTAACCGACGGGTATAACGTGAACTCTTTTTTGTATTTTTTATTCTTGAGAGAAAGAAAATCAACCTGGTATACCGTTGTGTTTCCCTCGGCCCTGCTGTTGACATACGTCACGTAAAACCCGCTCATCGCGAGGGTGTCATGCCGCGGCAGGACAAGATTTTCGGCATTGGACTGGCTGTCGCCCAGATCAAATTTAGAGGTGTTTGATGAAATAACCTGTGAGTTAGAGAAGGTCAGCACTGTGCCCAGCACGAAAACAACAAACCCGATGTGTGCCACAATAGCACCTATATTCCTGGGTTTGGCAGTCCTGAACAACAAGTTGTAGATCGATGAAAATAATGCAAACAAGGTAAATGCGATCAGCATGAGGAAGTTCAGTTTGGTCACAATCCCGGTTACATCGATGGCAACGCAGACAAGGATTGCACCGCCAAGGGGAAACAATAACTTTTTAAGGAAACTTCCCGGGTCGTTGTCGTCATAGCTCAGAAATTGGGTGAATGCAATAAAACCAGCGATCAGCAGGGCATAAGGCATCTGCCAGTGGTTGTAAAAACCTACGCGGTCGACCGGGGGAGCAATGTCGGTATGAAACAGGCTGTTGAAAACCGGGATCGAGGTGGTGAACACAATTTGAAATGCAGCCAGCATCATGATAATTGCCCCGATAAACATCCAGAATTCACGCGAAAGAATGATGTCCTTCCTTGAAACATGAAATTTTCTGAAGTTGAACCCGATCATGACCACCATCATTACCAGGAACGTCAGCAGGTAAATAAGCAATTGCTTGGTCATCCCGTTATCGCCGAAGGAATGAGCGGAAGTATCGGCCAGAACGCCGCTGCGCGTGAGGAAACTGGCATAAAGTACCAGCACATACGACAAGGTGATGAGCACATAAGCAGCAAAAAGGGCGAAATTCTGTCTTCGGGCGATCAGCAGGAAGTGCAGCCCTGCCACCAGGGTCATCCAGGGAACAAGAGAAGAGTTTTCAACCGGGTCCCACGACCAGAAACCTCCGAAAGTCAGGGAAACGTAAGCCCAGGCCCCTCCAAGAAGGATCCCTGCACCCAGCATGAGCAGTGCGAGCAGGGTCCATGGCATGGCGCGGCCGATCCAGGTATGGTAATCTTTTTTCAGGAACGATGCGATGGCATATGAAAACGGCACCAATGACAAGGCATAACCGAGGAATAAAATTGGCGGATGAATCGTCATCCAGATATTTTCAAGAAGCGGGTTGAGTCCATTGCCGTCGCCCACCATGCTAAGGTAATTCGGTAGCGAGAAGATGGTTCCTTCGATGGTATCAACCGTATGCCGGAGCAGTGTAAACGGACTTGCGCCGATCTTGACTCCCCAAACGGTAATCCCAAGGAGCATGGATGTAACGAAGATCTGGGAGAGCGAGAAGACAATCATCACGGGAGTTTCCCAGTTACGGGCAAGCCTGAGCAAAACCAGTCCGATGAGCGACTGCCACAGGGCCCAAACCAGGAAGCTCCCCTCCTGCCCTGCCCAGAAACAGGAAATAATGTACTTTATGGGCAGTTCCATCGATGAATACTGCCACACATAAGCATATTCAAAATAGTGCCTGAAAATGAGGTAGTAGAGCGTTGCAGCAACCGTAACCATTGAAAGTGCGTGAACAATATAGAGGCCCCGGGCAGCACTCTTCCATACTTTAAAATGGTCCTTGCGATAGTATGCCATAATATAAAAGACCGTAGCAATTATGGCCGTTCCGAAACCAAGCCAGATAAAGAATTTCCCCATCTCTCCGGGGAAGAGATGTTCACCGATATATTGAATGTTCATGTATATTTTCTTAAGTGGCGGCAAAATTAAGCTTTTCATTCATATGCAGGGTGCATCATGCGTATTTTTTTCCCCCACCCCGTCAGGGTGAGGGACCCCGTCAGGGTGGGGGACCCCGTCAGGGTGAGGAGAAAATTAAGGTCGCTTATAGCAAAAGAAACCACTTTAGAGTATATTCGCAAAAAAATCCAACATGATCAAAATAGGACTGATAGGCGGCTCCGGCCTGGAAAAACTTAACATTTTCGAAAATGTAAAGGAGATTGCCCATACGACACCCTACGGCGCTCCGAGTTCAACATTCCTGACAGGAACGATCGGCCGGTGCGAGGTGTACATCCTTTCACGCCATGGAAGAGATCATACCATCCCTCCTACCCAGGTAAACAACCGGGCAAATATCAAGGCATTGAAACAACTGGGTTGCCAATATATTTTCGCAACAACCGCCTGCGGAAGCCTCAGGGAGGAAATCGGCCGGGGCGACGTAGTCATTGCAGATCAGTTCATCGATTTCACCCGGCTCAGGATTAACACCTTTTATGACAAATTTGAGCCCGGAAGGATGGCTCATACTCCCATGGCCGATCCCTTTTCCGAACCGCTGCGTCAACTCCTGATCAAAGGCTGCCGGGAAACAGGGATTAAATACCATCCTGCAGGAACCATTGTAACCATCGAAGGGCCCAGGTTTTCAACCCGGGCCGAATCCAAAATGTTCAGGCTGCTCGGAGCAGACGTGATTAACATGAGCATTGCCCCAGAAGCCTGCCTCGCCATGGAGGAGGGTATCCCATATGCGGTCATAGCCCTTTCCACTGATTATGACTCCTGGAAACATGATGAAGAACCCGTTACCTGGGAAGATGTGCTGCGGGTTTTTAATGAAAATGTGAAAAATGTGACAGGGCTCCTGGTCAGGGTGCTTGAAAACCTGGAGTAAACAGTTAAGGTGCACCGTTTAATAAGATGGTAACAGGGTAACAAAGTAACAGGGTAACAAAGTAACAGGGTAACAAAGTAACAGGGTAACAGGGTAACAGGGTAACCGGGTAACATTGTAAAAAGGTTACCTTGTCACCTTGTCACCTTATCACCTTGTCACCTTATCACCTTGTCACCTAGTCACTTCCTCCCCTCATCCCCTTTGATATTTTTATTTCCTCGCGTACTTGAAATCTTTGCCCAGGAATTTGGCGGTGTCGCCCAACTGCTCTTCAATTCGTAGCAACTGGTTGTATTTGGCGATACGGTCGGTGCGGCAGGCCGAACCTGTTTTGATCAAACCTGTGTTTAACGCAACGGCAAGGTCGGCGATGGTGACATCTTCGGTCTCTCCCGAGCGATGGCTCATTACGGCAGTATAACTGTTACGGTAAGCCATGTTTACAGCATTGATGGTTTCGCTGAGCGTTCCGATCTGGTTTACCTTAATGAGGATGGAATTGGCTACGCCTCTTTTAAACCCTTCAGCAAGACGTTCAACATTGGTGACAAAAAGATCGTCGCCAACGAGCTGGATATCATTGCCCATCTCCGTAGTCATCAGTTTCCACCCGTCCCAGTCATCTTCGGCCATCCCGTCTTCAATGGAGATGATCGGGTACCGTTTCGCCCAATCCTTCCAGAAAGCAACCATCTGGGAAGGTGTGAGTTTGTCGCCTGTTGATTTCTTCAGGTGGTACACATTTTCCTCAGGAATAAAATATTCAGATGACGCAGGATCAAGCGCGATGGCAATATCCTTGCCGGGTTCGTACCCGGCGATCTCGATCGCCTTCATGATCATGGTCAGCGCCTCTTCATTGGATTTGAGGTTGGGTGCAAATCCTCCTTCATCACCAACATTGGTCGAATACTTGCCCTTTTTCAGCACGGCTTTCAAATTATGGAACACCTCAGCACCCATCCTGAGCGCTTCGCTGAACGATGTGGCACCCACAGGCATGATCATGAATTCCTGGAAATCAATGGAATTATCGGCGTGCGAACCGCCATTCAGGATATTCATCATGGGAATAGGCAGTGTTTGGGCCGATACGCCGCCAATATAACGATAAAGTTCCTGGCCCGTAACCTGCGCTGCCGCATGCGCTGCTGCCAGGGATACACCAAGAATCGCGTTTGCGCCAAGTTTGGCTTTGTTGGGTGTGCCATCAAGGTCGATCAGCCTGTTATCGATCTCAACCTGGTCGGTCACGTACATGCCCTGAATTTCCTCTGCGATCACGGTATTGACGTTCTGCACAGCCTGTAATACGCCCTTGCCGAGATATACGCTCTTGTCGCCGTCGCGAAGTTCTACTGCTTCATGAACACCGGTAGAAGCACCTGAAGGAACTGCAGCCCTCCCGATAATGCCACTGTCTGTTACAACATCCACTTCGATGGTGGGGTTTCCTCTTGAATCCAGGATCTGCCTGGCATGGATAGATAAAATAGTACTCATTGTAGTTGTTTTTAAAGAGTTAATATGAGTTAAAAGAAAAAAGGACAACATACTAACGATGTTATCCTTTTCCTGTATTCAGTTTTTGACCGTTGTTTTAAGTGATCAGGCCTCAGGTGTTTCTTCAGCAGCCTCAGGAGTAACTTCAGGGAGATTCTCCACTACCGGCTCCTCCGCTTTTATAGGGGCAGGTTTGGCTTTGACCTCCGGTTTGTCAGCGGCTTTCGCGGCACCTTCATCCCCGGCTGCCTTCTTTGCTCCTGCCCTTTTGCGACGGGTCGACTTAGCCTTGCCTTCATCTTTTGGCGAGAGCATGGCTTCGTTATAGTCAACAAGCTCGATCAGGCACATTTCAGCGTTATCACCAAAACGGTTTCCGGTTTTCAGGATGCGGGTATAACCTCCCGGGCGGTCCATGATCTTCTTTGAAATTTCACGGAAAAGCTCAGTAACGGCCTCTTTATTTTGCAGATAGCTGAAAACGGTACGCCGTGAGTGCGTTGTATCCTCTTTTGACTTGGTAATCAGAGGTTCAACATAAACCCGCAACGCCTTAGCTTTGGCAACTGTGGTATGGATCCGTTTATGCATAATCAGGGAGGCCGCCATGTTTGACAACATGGCTTTCCTGTGAGCACTTTTTCTTCCTAAATGATTAAATTTCTTTTGGTGTCTCATCGCAATTAATCCTTATCTAATTTATATTTCGTCGTATTCATGCCAAATTCAAGACCTTTTGATTTTACGAGTTCTTCCAGTTCGGTAAGTGATTTTTTTCCAAAATTGCGGAACTTCAGTAAATCATTTTTATTAAAAGCCACCAGGTCGCCCAGGTATTCAACATCAGCAGCCTTGAGGCAGTTAAGCGCCCTGACGGACAGATCCATGTCGACAAGCTTGGTCTTTAGTAACTGGCGAATATGTAATGAAGTTTCGTCAAACTCTTCGGCAACAGCTTTTTCAGCTGAATCAAGGGTAATTTTCTCATCCGAAAATAACATAAAGTGATGGATAAGAATTTTTGCAGCTTCCTTCAATGCATTTTTTGGCTGAATTGAACCGTCGGTCGTAACATCAATAACAAGCTTTTCATAGTCGGTCTTCTGTTCGACGCGAAAATTTTCAACATTGAAAGTTACATTCTTGATCGGGGTATGCACTGAATCGATGGCAATCCTTCCAAGCGAAGAACTCAAGGTCTTGTTTTCCTCAGCAGGGATATATCCCCGTCCCTTGTCGATGGAGAGTTCAAATGAAAGTTTTACATTCGCTTCCATATGGCAAATCACTATTTCAGGATTTAAGACCTGGAATACTGACAGGAATTTGTTTATATCTCCCGCTTTAAAATCCTTCTGTTGTGCTATAACGACAGTCACTTTCTCAGCATTTTCTGTCTCGATCAACCGTTTGAACCTGATTTGTTTCAGGTTCAGGATGATTTCGGTTACGTCCTCGATAACCCCTTTGATGGTGGAAAACTCTTGCTCTACCCCTTCAATTTTCACCGAAGTGATGGCAAAGCCTTCCAACGAGGAAAGGAGAATCCTTCTGAGTGAATTCCCGATGGTAACACCGAAACCTGGTTCAAGCGGGCGGAATTCAAAGACGCCACGGCTATCATCGGCTTCCACCATGATCACCTTGTCAGGTTTCTGGAACGGTAATATTGCCATATAATTATTTTTAGGTTTTTATTATGTAGAGACGCGTTTGAAACGCGTCTACATAGAGACGGGTTTCAAACCCGTCTCCACGTAAATTTTTATTTCGAATACAATTCGACGATGAGTTGCTCCTTGATATTTTCAGGAATCAGATCCCGCTCGGGATAATTCATAAATTTTCCGGTCATCATTCCGCCGTCCCACTCGAGCCAGGAGTATTGGTTGCCTCTACCTGACAGGGAGTTGGTGATGATTTCCAATGACTTTGAACGTTCGCGCACCGAGATGATATCTCCCGGATGAAGTTCATAGGAAGGAATATTCAACACCTTGCCGTTCACAAGAATATGACGGTGGCCGATCAACTGGCGTGCGCCATCGCGTGTCGGCGAAATGCCGAGGCGGTAAACAACATTGTCAAGCCTTGATTCAATCAGCTGCAGCAATACTTCGCCTGTCACACCGCCTTTACGGGCAGCTTTCAGGAAGATATTCCGGAACTGGCGCTCCAGGATACCATAAGTATATTTGGCTTTTTGTTTCTCCATGAGCTGGGTACCGTACTCAGAAACTTTCGCTCTGCGCTTGGTCTGGCCATGCATTCCCGGAGGGTAATTTTTTTTCTCATAACTTTTATCAGGACCAAAAATAGGATCCCTGAACCTTCTTGCAATTCTGGACTTTGGGCCAATGTATCTTGCCATGCTAATTGATATAAATAAATGTTAGACTCTTCTTCTTTTGGGAGGACGGCATCCGTTATGAGGCAACGGGGTGATATCAACAATCTCCGTTACTTCGATTCCAGCGGTATGCAGGGTGCGGATGGCTGATTCGCGGCCGGCTCCGGGTCCTTTAATATAAACCTTCACCTTGCGCAGCCCCTGGTCGTAAGCGACCTTCGAAGCATCCTGTGCTGCCATCTGTGCAGCATACGGGGTGTTCTTCTTTGATCCCTTGAAACCCATCTTACCTGCCGACGACCAGCTGATAACCTGGCCTGCGTTGTTTGTCAGCGTAATGATGAGATTATTAAATGATGCATTTACATAGGCTTTGCCTATTGCATCAACTTTAACAACCCTTTTCTTTGAACTTTTTTCAGTCTTTGCCATATTCTAATTTACTACATGCATTAACAATTAACCTTTGGTCGCCTTCTTCTTGTTGGCAACGGTTTTTTTCCTGCCCTTGCGGGTACGCGCATTGTTTTTTGTACTTTGTCCGCGGACAGGCAATCCCAAACGATGACGGATGCCGCGATAGCAGCCGATATCCATCAGGCGCTTGATATTCATCTGGACTTCAGAGCGCAGAGCACCTTCGATTTTAAAATTATCGTTGATGATCGTACGGATTTTATTCTGTTCCTCATCGTTCCATTCCTGAACTTTCTTATTCCTGTCAACACCGGCAATATCAAGAATTTTCTGAGCAGTGCTTCTTCCGATGCCAAAGATATAGGTCAGCCCGATTTCACCCCTCTTTTGTTTAGGTAAGTCAATACCTGCAATTCTGGCCATAATAATCCAATTTTATGTTTGTAATATCTTAACCTTGTCTTTGTTTGAACTTAGGGTTCTTTTTGTTGATGACATACAGTTTGCCATTTCTGCGAACGATCTTGCAATCTGCAGATCTCTTCTTAATTGATGCTCTGACTTTCATTTTACGTTTGCTTTTAGTCTATTGATATCTGAACGTAATTCTTCCTTTTGTTAAATCGTAAGGTGACATCTCGATTCTGACACGGTCTCCGGGAAGAATTTTAATATAATGCATCCTCATTTTACCCGAAATGTGGGCTGTAATAACATGCCCGTTCTCTAATTCCACCCTGAACATTGCGTTCCCGAGGGATTCGATGACCGTGCCATCCTGTTGAATTGACGATTGCTTTGCCATACTATATGCTACTTGATCCTAGAACTTCTTCAATATACCGGAAGGTTGAAAGAACATCAGCTTTTTCCTTTCTCACAGCAACCGTAAGCTCAAAATGCGCTGAAGGCATCCTGTCAGCAGTACGGATCGTCCAGCCATCCGGGTCCTGAACCACCATCTTTGCCCCCATGTTGATCATGGGTTCAATGCAGATCGTCAATCCTGCCGGCAACTTAGCCCCCCAACCCCGTTTCCCGTAATTGGGAATATCCGGTTTTTCGTGCAACTGCCTGCCAATTCCATGCCCTACAAGTTCCCGCACCACCGAATAACCAAATCCTTCAACGTATTCCTGTACGGCAGCACTGATGTCGCCTACCCGCTTCCCGGCAACCGCAGTTTCAACTGCCAGGTACAACGACTCTTTCGTACGTTTCAACAGGTTCAGCACCTCTTCCGACACCTCTCCAACCGGAAAGGTGTAAGCAGAATCGCCATAAAAACCATCCTTCTGGCATCCGCAGTCGATCGAAACTATATCACCATTTTTAAGAACTCTTTCTCCCGGTATTCCATGCACCACCTCTTCATTGACGGAAATGCACAAGGTCGCCGGAAAACCTCTGTAACCTTTGAACCCGGGAATCGCTCCTTCAGCCCGGATAAAATCTTCAGCTATTGTATCAAGTGTTATCGTTTTAACACCCGGTTTGATATATTTCGCGACTTCCGCGAGTGTCTTGCTTACAATAATTCCATTTTCCCTCAGTAACTCAATCTCATTCGCCGATTTAATGGTCATTTGTTTGTTAAACATAGATTATTGGCCTGATACCGAATAGGATGACCGTCCCTTGATCCTGCCCGATTTGGTCAGTCCATCATAGTGGCGCATCAATAAATGACTTTCAATTTGCTGCAACGTATCGAGTACAACACCAACAAGAATCAGCAGGGAGGTACCTCCATAAAATTGGGCAAACTGCGAAGTAACTCCTACCATCCTGACAAAGGCAGGCATAATAGCTACAAAACCCAGGAATATAGAACCCGGAAGGGTGATCCGAGACATCACGTCATCAATGAATTCTGCAGTTTTCTTCCCTGGTTTAACACCGGGGATAAAACCGCCGTTTTTCTTCATGTCATCAGCCATCTGGTTAGGATTAACTGTAATAGCCGTGTAGAAGTAGGTAAAGAAGATGATCAGGATAAAGAATGTAAGATTGTAGACGATACCGTTGATATCAGTAAATACCCTGGCAAATCCCGTAAGCGTTTCGTTGCTGGCAAAACCGGCAATGGTGAGCGGAAGGAACATGATAGCCTGGGCAAAGATGATCGGCATTACACCGGCAGCATTCACCTTGAGAGGGATGTACTGGCGCACGCCGCCGTACTGCTTGTTCCCAACAATTCGCTTGGCATACTGGACAGGAATTTTCCTGGTTCCCTGCACAAGCAGGATCGTAACCAGGATAACCAGCACCAGGAATGCAATTTCAACGACAAAGAAAACAAGTCCGCCACCTTTCTGCTCCATCCTCGAAACAAGCTCGCCAAATAAAGCAAAGGGCAAACGGGCCATGATGCCGATCATAATGATCAGGGATATACCGTTGCCGATACCCTTGTCAGTAATTCTTTCACCCAACCACATCACGAACATGGAACCAGCTGTAAGAATGATGATGGACGATATGCCGAAAAACGAAAATACAGAATGATGCGTAACATTAACGCTAAACGGTGATATTGCTTCTGCCGGAAGCTGTGATGCCAGGTTTGCGATATAGGCGGGTGACTGGAAAATCAAAATAACGACAGTGAGGTAACGTGTCATCTGGTTGATTTTCTTACGTCCGCTTTCACCCTCTTTCTGAAGTTTCTGGAAGTATGGGATCGCCATACCCAGCAACTGCATTACGATGGAAGCCGAGATATAAGGCATGATCCCCAAGGCAAAAATGGAGGCATTTGAAAACGCACCCCCCGAAAACATATTCAGCAGCCCAAGCAAACCGGATTTGGTCTGGTTCTGAAGGCTCGCGAGCATACTTGGGTCGACGCCGGGCAGTACTACATAAGATCCCAGACGATAGATCAGGATAATACCGATTGTATAAAGGATCCTCTTGCGGAGGTCTTCAATCTTCCAGATGTTTCGAATGGTTTGAATCAGTTTTTTCATTCAAACAAGTTTAAAGTATGTTAGCGACTCCACCTAATTCTTCAATTGCTTTTTTGGCTGTCGCCGAATAAGCATGAACGGTAATATCCAGTTTGGCTTTCAATTCACCGCGACCAAGGATCTTAATCCTGTCGTTCTTCGAAACATATCCGCATTCGATCAGAACCGCCTGGGTGATCACACTCAGACCTTTCTTTTCTGCGATTTGCTCTAAAACATCAAGGTTAATTCCCTTATATTCAACGCGGTTGAAGTTCTTGAACCCGAACTTGGGAACACGCCGTACGAGCGACATCTGTCCGCCTTCGTACCCTAATTTCTTAGAGTAACCCGAACGTGACTTTGCGCCTTTATGTCCACGGGTGGAAGTTCCACCATGTCCGGAACCCTGGCCCCTGCCAATACGTTTGATCTTTTTTGTTGAACCTTTAGCCGGTTTAAGATTGCTTAAATCCATTTCAGTATCGTTTATCTTTTATTATACTTTTTCAAATGTAACCAAGTGCAGAACTTTGTTCACCATGCCCAGGATCTGGGGAGTTGCTTCATGTTCCACCGTATGGCGAATCCTCTTCAGGCCCAACGCCTGGAGGGTACGTTTCTGACGCAACGGTCTTCCGATGCCACTGCGAACCTGCGTTATTTTAATTTTTTCCATTGCTTAGAACAGCCTTAAATAATTTACACTTAGCCATTAAATACCTGATTCAGCTCAATTCCCCTGAGTTGTGCGATCGTATAAGGATCCCTTAACTTGATCAGGGCATTGATGGTGGCTTTCACCACGCTGTGCGGGTTCGATGACCCTTTTGATTTTGCAAGCACGTCTTTCACGCCAACACTTTCCAGCACAGCGCGCATGGCACCGCCTGCAATAACGCCCGTTCCAGGGGCAGCAGGCTTGATATAAACCAGGGCACCGCTGTACTTTCCCAACTGGTCGTGAGGGATCGTACCTTTAAGGATGGGAACCTTGATGAGGTTCTTCTTGGCATCATCAACACCTTTGGCGATGGCGGCCGTGACTTCCTTGGCTTTGCCAAGTCCGTAACCAACAACACCATTTTCGTTACCAACGACTACAATGGCAGAAAAGCTGAAGGTTCTTCCCCCTTTGGTAACTTTGGTAACACGCTGAATGCTGACCAGGCGATCCTTAAATTCGATTTCGCTCGACTTTACTCTCTTTACATTAACGTTTGTCATATCTTCCTTAGAATTTTAGGCCACCTTCTCTGGCAGCATCGGCCAAAGATTTTACCCTGCCATGATATAAATAACCATTACGATCAAAAACAACTTTCTCGATACCTGCCTGGATTGCCTTTTCGGCAACATGCTTGCCGACCATCTTGGCGACATCGGTTTTGGTACCTTTCTGGTCTTTCATCCCTTTTTCCATGGATGAGGCTGCAACCAATGTTTTCCCTGACTGATCATCGATCAGCTGTACATAAATAGACTTACAGCTGCGGAAAACGGTCATGCGAGGCCTGTCAGGAGTCCCTTGTACGATTTTACGTATCCTTTTTTTGATCCTGAACCTGCGAAATTCTTTTGCACTCTTGATAGCCATTGTATTCTTTTTAAAACGATTATAATAATCCTTTTGTGGTAGCCGCACCGCGATACGGCTTTACGTATTCTACTGTCCTGCAGCTGATTTACCGGCTTTCTTCTTGATCTCTTCTCCAAAGAAGCGCACACCTTTGCCCTTGTAAGGTTCGGGACGGCGGAAAGAACGGATCTTGGCTGCAACCTGGCCGAGAAGTTGCTTGTCAACAGACTTCAGGATGATGGTATTATTCTTCCCTTTTACGGCAGTCGTTTCAACTTTGATCGCATCAGGAAGCTCGAGAAGAATGTTGTGAGAATATCCCAGGGCGAGTTCAAGGATTTGTCCGTTTCCGGTGGCCTTGTAACCAACGCCGACCAATTCCTGCACTGTGGTGAAACCTTCTGAGACCCCTTTGATCATATTGAAGACCAGCGAGCGGTAAAGGCCGTGCTTGGCACGATCGTCCTGCTGTTCGGTATGACGTTCCATGGTAACCAGGTCTGCTTCAATCTTCAGGGTGATTTTCGGGTCAACCTGTTGCTGAAGCTCACCCAGTTTTCCTGTTACAGTTACCAGATTGGTGTCGGAGACAGTAATCTTCACGCCAGCGGGTAATGCAATCGGTAGTTTTCCTATTCTTGACATGTTTATTTTCTCCTAATTAACTGATGTGACATAATACCTCACCGCCAACCTTCTGCGTGCGGGCTTCTTTATCGGTCATGATCCCGTGTGAAGTAGAAAGGATAGCAATGCCGAGTCCATTCAATACGCGGGGAAGATGATCATTATCAACATATTTCCTCAATCCGGGTTTTGAAATCCTGACAAGGCTGTTGATAGCCGAGAGTTTTGTGACAGGATGATACTTCAGGGCTATTTTAATAACGCCGGGAAGTGGTTCATTTTCAACCTTAAAATTCAGGATATATCCTTTTTCAAAGAGAATGCGCGTGATTTCTTCCTTGACCTTTGACTTTGGAATTTCTACAACCCGGTGGTTGGCCAAAACGGCATTCCTGATTCTCGTCAAATAATCTGCAATGGGATCCGTAACCATTTATTTAATTTTTATTTGTTAATGTTTGATTGGTGGCCTCATGGCATGCCATGAGGCTACAATATTATTATTACCAGCTGGCTTTCCTGATTCCGGGAATCAAACCCTTGTTGGCCATTTCCCTGAAATTGATACGGGAAACACCAAAAAGGCGCATGTATCCTTTGGGACGACCGGTAAGCTGGCAGCGGTTATGTAATCTAACCGGCGAAGCATTCTTCGGGAGTTTCTGAAGAGCGATGTAATCGCCAGCTTCCTTCAGTGCTTTACGCTTTTCGGCGAACTTCTCAACCATGCGTTCACGTTTGCGCTCTCTGGCTTTCATGGATTCTTTTGCCATATCTTTACTTTGTTTTAAAGGGGATTCCAAATTCTTTTAAAAGGGCATGTGCCTCACGGTCGTTGCGTGCGGATGTTACAAACGTAATATCCACTCCGTTGATCCTGGTTACTTTGTCGATGTCGATTTCCGGGAAGATGATCTGCTCGGTCACACCCAGGGTATAATTGCCCCGGCCGTCAAACCCTTTGTCGCTGATGCCGCGGAAATCTCTTACGCGCGGGAGAGCAACTGAGATCAGTCTGTCAAGGAAATCATACATCCGCTCGCCGCGCAAGGTAACGCGCACACCGATTGGGTTTCCTTTTCTCAGCTTGAAGTTCGAGATGTCCTTCTTCGATTTGGTCGACACTGCCTTCTGCCCGGTGATCATCGTCATCTCATTGATGCCATTGTCGATGAACTTCTTGTCGGTGTTGGCAATTCCCAAACCCTGGTTCAGACATATTTTGTAAATCCGTGGAACCTGCATGGGGCTTTTGTATTCGAACTGCTTTGTCAAAGCAGGAACAACCTCATTCAGATACTTGTCTTTTAATCGTGGTGAATAAGCCATTATTTTATAACCTCCCCTGAATTTATTGAATAACGAACCAATTTTTCCGTTTTAGGATCTAACTTCCGGCCGATACGAGTCGGTTTTCCGGTGTTATCGATCACCTGTAGATTGGAAAGATGCACAGGCGCTTCCATTTTTACGATCCCGCCCTGCGGACTTTTGGCGTTGGGTTTCGTGTGTTTTGAAACCATGTTCACACCTTCCACGATGGCCTTGTATTTTTCGGTATCGACCCGCAGGACTTTTCCCTGCTGACCTCTTGAATCACCGGCAATGACCATGACGGTGTCGCCTTTTCGGATATGTAACTTCTTCTGCATGATAATTTTTGTATATGCTTAAAGCACTTCAGGTGCTAAAGAAACGATTTTCATGAATTGTTTTTCGCGTAACTCCCTGGCTACCGGTCCGAAGATACGGGTTCCGATCATTTCACCGGCGTTGTTGAGCAACACCACGGCGTTGTCGTCAAACCTGATGTAGGAACCGTCGGCACGACGCATTTCTTTGCTGGTCCTGACAACCACGGCTTTCGACACGGTTCCCTTCTTGATGTTCCCGGAAGGAAGCGCGTTCTTCACCGTGACGATGATCCGGTCGCCTACCCGGGCATACCGCTTGCGCGTTCCGCCGAGGACCTTGATACAGAGAACTTCCTTGGCTCCGCTGTTATCTGCTACTGTTAATCTTGACTCCTGTTGTATCATGGCTATTTAACCTTTTCAATGATTTCGACAAGTCTCCAACACTTATTCTTACTTAATGGCCTGGTTTCCGCGATGCGAACTTTATCGCCCTCGCTGCATTCATTTTTATCATCATGGGCCATGAAGCGGGAAGATTTCTTTACGAATTTTCCGTACTTCGGATGTTTCACCTTGCGTTCGACTGAAACGACAACGGATTTCTCCATCTTGTTGCTGACGACGATGCCGGTTTTTTCCTTTCTTAAGTTTCTCGTTTCCATATTGTTTTGTTTGATGAGTCGGGTGTTATTTCCGTCCCGTGGAGACGGGTTTTAACCCATCTCCGTAAAAACGGGTTTCAAACCCGTCTCTACAGTTATTAATGTTTTACCGCCTTAGTGATGTCCTCACCCTTCCTTGCCCTTACGCGGAGTTCGGTTTCAAGACGTGCGATCGTTTTACGATAGGCCTTGATTTTATTCGGGTTTTCCAAAGGCGAAACAGCATGGTTAAGCTTGAGCTTGGTAAGCTGGCGCTTTTCTTCATCCATCCTTTCCAGGATTTCGGCCGTTGTTAATTCAATGATGACTTTCTGTTCCATTTGTATCTTTTTATGAGACGGCTTTGAAAGCCGTCTTTACGACTTATATTGCTTCTTCAACGTAATCTTTACGCATCACGGTCCTGGTCTGAACCGGGAGTTTCTGGGCACCCAGGCGTAAAGCTTCCTTGGCGGTAACCATCGAAACGCCTTCGATTTCAAACATGATACGACCGGGATTGATACGGGCTACAAAATACTCGGGAGCTCCTTTTCCTTTACCCATACGTACTTCGGCAGGTTTCTTGGTGACAGGCTTATCGGGGAAAATGCGAATCCAGAGCTGACCTTCACGTTTCATATGACGGGTGATTGCCTGACGGGCCGCTTCAATCTGACGACCGGTGATCCATGCTTCTTCGAGCGTTTTAATACCGAATGAGCCAAAAGCAAGTTGATGGCCGCGCTGGGCATTGCCCTTCATCTTTCCCTTTTGCTGTTTCCTGTATTTTGTTTTCTTTGGTTGTAACATTATTCAGATATATTATAGGTTACAGTGCAATTTGAATGTATCGCCTACGGCGGTATTTTTATATTTGAGCCACTAACGGCTTAACTTTTTATTTGCGCGGTCCGCGGGGTTTTCCGCTGTCCCTTGCAGGTCCGCGGTCGCCTCTGCGATCCTGGCCGCGGTCTACACCACGGTCGCCTCCACGGTCTCCACCGCGTTCGCCACGTCCTCCGCGGTCACGGTCACGATCGCCGGGGCGGTCGTTGCCGCGGTGCTGCGACGGTTTCAGTTTGGTAGTTGCGGCATCAGGTACCAGGTCGGGACGTCCATAAACATCACCTTTGCAGATCCATACCTTGATCCCGATGATACCATATGTTGTGTGAGCTTCGGCTGTCGCGTAGTCAATGTCGGCGCGGAAAGTATGTAATGGGATACGTCCCTCCTTGTATTGCTCGCGGCGTGCCATTTCAGCACCTCCGACACGGCCTGAGATCATGATCTTGATCCCTTCGGCGCCGATACGCATGGCCGACGCGATCGAGGTCTTAATTGCACGGCGATAAGAGATACGCCCTTCAATCTGACTTGCTACCGTATTGCCAACGATCACGGCGTCAATCTCCGGACGTTTGATTTCAGAAATGTTGATCTGGATCTCCTTCTTGGTGATCTTTTTCAGCTCTTCCTTTAATTTGTCAACTTCCTGACCGCCTTTCCCGATGATGATCCCCGGGCGTGCAGTGTGAATGGTAACAGTTACCAGCTTCAAGGTACGCTCAATAACGATCTTCGCAATACCAGCCTTGGCGAGGCGGGCATTCAGATACTTACGAATTTTGTCGTCCTCGACCAGCTTGGACTCGAAATTCTTACCGCCGAACCAGTTTGAATCCCAGCCGCGTATAATGCCTAACCTGTTAGCAATCGGATTGGTCTTTTGTCCCATTAAAACTTTCTTTTAATAATTGCTTAATAATTATTGTTAACTTTTGCTTTCTTCAACTTCTTCTGTTTCTTCAACTTCCGGTTCCGGCTTATTGCGGGCATCGAGAAGAATGGTAACATGGTTTGAACGTTTGCGGATGCGGTGAGCACGGCCCTGGGGTGCGGTCTGCAGCCTCTTGAGCTGACGTCCGGCATCAACAAAGACCTCCTTTACAAAAAGATCGCTGTCCTCGATACGCAATCCTTCATTCTTAGCCTGCCAGTTTGCAATGGCTGAAAGGAGAAGCTTGCGCAGACGCTCTGAGGGCTGCTTTGCATTCGTTTTCAGGATATGCAGTGCCTTTTCAACACGTTGTCCCCTGATCAGATCAGCAATAAGACGCATCTTACGGGGTGATGTAGGGCAATTGTTCAATTTGGCGAAAGCCACACTCTTCTTTGCCTCTTTACGATTCTCGGCTCTTGTTCGGGTTCTAACTCCCATAATCTATCTTGTTAAGACGTTATTTCTTACCTTTATCTTTGTTACCTGCATGACCGCGGAAAATCCGGGTCGGGGCAAATTCGCCCAATTTATGACCCACCATGTTCTCGGTTACGTAAACCGGGATGAACTTATTGCCATTGTGAACGGCAATCGTCTGGCCAACAAAATCGGGGGATATCATGGAACCGCGTGACCAGGTCTTGATGACCGTTTTCTTCTTCGATTCCAGCAATTCCATTACTCGTTTTTCCAGCTTATAGTGGATAAAAGGACCTTTTTTAAGCGATCGGCTCATAGTTTGATATATTATCGATTACTTCTTCCTGCGTTCAATGATGTACTTATTCGACTGGTTTTTGCGGGCGCGGGTCTTATATCCCTTTGCAGGGGTACCCTTGCGTGAGCGGGGATGTCCTCCCGATGCGCGGCCTTCGCCTCCACCCATGGGATGGTCAACCGGATTCATTGCAACACCGCGGTTTCTTGGGCGGCGTCCGAGCCAGCGTGTGCGTCCGGCCTTACCGTACGATTCGAGGTTGTGGTCAATGTTGGAGACCATACCAATCGTAGCTTTGCAGGTTTGCAGGATCATGCGCGTTTCACCGGAGGGCATCTTCAGGATGGCCATTTTGCCATCGCGTGACATCAGCTGGGCGTGGGCGCCGGCACTGCGAACCATCTTGGCTCCCTGACCCGGGCGAAGTTCGACATTGTGAATCACGGTACCGAAAGGTATTTCACTCAGATACAAGGTATTTCCTATTTCCGGCGCTACTCCTTTGCCTGACACAATGGTCTGGCCAACTTTCAATCCGTGAGGGGCAACGATGTATCTTTTTTCACCATCATTGTAGACTACCAGGGCAATACGTGAAGTCCGGTTCGGATCATATTCTATGGTCTTTACCACGGCAGGAATATTTTCCTTGTCCCGCTTGAAGTCAATGATCCGGTACATTTGTTTATGACCACCACCAAGGTAGCGCATGGTCATTTTCCCTTCGTTGTTTCTGCCACCGGATCTCTTCGACGGAGCCAGCAGGCTCTTTTCGGGAACGTCGGCAGTAATTTCATCATAGGTACTGATTACTTTAAACCGCTGACCGGGTGTTGTCGGTTTGTATTTCTTAAGCGCCATTTATTTAAATATTGCTGTAAAAATCAATAGTTTCACCTTTGGCCAAAGTCACAATGGCCTTTTTATAAGTATTGGTCCTTCCCGAGATAACGCCACTCTTCGTAAAACGGGACTTGTTTTTTCCGGAGAAGATCATGGTGTTGACTGAAGCAACATCAACTCCGTACAGATCTTTGATCGCCTGCATGATCTGAAGTTTGTTTGCCCTCCGGTCAACCATGAACCCATAACGGTTGAGCTTTTCGCCCAAATGCGTCATCTTCTCGGTTATGATCGGTTTTATAATAACTGTCATTGTCGTATCGAATTAATCGGTTTAATTCTGATGGATTTTTTCAATTTCTTTGATCGAACCTGCAGTGATCAGGAGATGGTTGGCATCAAGGATCTCATACGTGTTCAGATCGGCGGCATGTACAACCTTTACTCTTTTGAGATTGCGTGAGGAGAGTAATACATTTTCCTCCGTTTTGGCAACCACGAGCAGGGTCTTTTTGCCTGTCAGCTGAAAGTTCTTCAAAAGTTCCGTGAAGTTCTTGGTTTTCGGTGTATCGAAATTAAAATCTTCAAGAATCATCAACTGGTTATCTTTTACCTTATAACTCAAAGCGGATTTCCGTGCAAGGCGTTTCAATTTTTTGTTGAGTTTGAAACTGTAATCGCGGGGATGAGGTCCGAAAACCCGGGCGCCACCTCTGAAAAGCGGGCTCTTGATACTGCCCTTGCGTGAACCACCGGTACCTTTCTGTTTGTGAAGCTTGCGGGTACTGCCTGAAATTGTTGATTTTTCAAGCGTGTCATGTGTACCCTGGCGTTGATTTGCCATGTATTGTTTCACATCCAAATAGATAGCATGGTCGTTAGGTTCGATCCCGAAGATCGAATCGTCCAGCGCAACCGTATTGGCGGTCGCTGTTCCTTTTATGTTATATACTGCTACTTCCATCGCTCAATCTTTACATATGAACCATTGTGACCCGGTACTGCACCTTTTATTAAAATCAGGTTCTTCTCGAGGATAATCTTTAAAACCTGGAGGTTGACAACCTTTACACGATCGCCACCCATGCGGCCGGCCATGCGAAGTCCTTTCATAACCCTTGAAGGCCATGATGATGCGCCAACTGAACCGGGAGCTCTTAAACGGTTATGCTGTCCGTGGGTAGCTTCGCCGACACCTGCAAAATGGTGGCGTTTAACAACACCCTGGAAACCTTTGCCCTTCGATACACCAACCACATCAATGAATTCACCTTCGACGAAGATATCGACCTGAAGCACATCCCCGAACTGTTTCATGTGACCGGGCTCAAAGCGGGTAAATTCAGCAACCACTTTCTTGGGAGTAATCCCTGCCTTGGCAAAATGGCCCATCTCAGCCTTTGTTGTATGCTTTTCCTTCTTCTCGTCGAAAGCCAGCTGGATGGCTTCGTACCCGTCCTTTTCCTTTATCCGGACTTGTGTTACCACACAAGGACCAGCTTCGATCACGGTGCACGGGATGTTTCTCCCGTTCACATCGTAGATACTGGTCATCCCGATTTTTTTACCAATTAATCCAGACATTTTTTATTTTTCTTGCGTTTCTAATTCAACTAACAATCTGTAAACAGCCCTGGCATGCCATGGCGCTACCATCATCAAACCTTGATTTCAACTTCCACACCACTCGGAAGCTCAAGTTTCATCAGGGCATCAATGGTTTTCGACGTCGTACTGTAGATGTCGAGCAACCTCTTGTAGGTGCACAGCTGAAACTGCTCGCGCGACTTCTTGTTAACGAAGGTCGAACGCAGCACGGTGAAGATCTTTTTATCCGTTGGCAAAGGGATCGGTCCGCTAACAACAGCACCGGTAGCCTTCACGGTTTTTACGATCTTTTCAGCTGATTTGTCAACCAGGTTGTAATCGTAAGACTTCAGTTTAATTCTAATTCTCTGGCTCATATTAAAATTTAATAGGCGGGAACATATCCCCGGATTTTATATAATACTTCGTCCTGAATCTCCCTTGGAGTTATATCATATTTTAAAAACTCCAGCATTTCTGTCGCCCTGCCGGATGAAAGACTGCGCAACGTGGTAACATAGCCGAACATTTCAGCCAGGGGTACACGCCCCCTGATCACCTGGTTACCAAGGCGGGAATCCACCTCTTCTACCTGGCCGCGGCGTTTGGTAATATCACCTGTTACCTCGCCCATGTATTCGCTGGGTGTGATAACTTCAAATTTCATGATGGGTTCAAGGATAACCACTTTTGCTTTCCTGCTCGCTTCCCTGAAAGCGATGCCGGCTGCTACCTGAAATGAAAGCTGGTCTGAGTCAACGCTGTGGTACGAACCATCGATGAGACGAACTTTAACGCTGTCCATCGGGAAACCTACGATCGGCCCGTTGGTCATGGCTGCTTTCAACCCCTTCTCAATGGAAGGAATAAATTCTTTGGGAATGTTGCCACCCTTGATGTCGTTGATAAACTGCAGGCCTTTGACTCCACTGTCGGCAGGACCGACTTCGATAACCAGGTCGGCAAAACGGCCTTTACCACCGGTTTGTTTCTTGTAAACTTCGTGGTGCAGCACCGTATTGATAATCGCTTCCTTGTATGCTACCTGCGGATTGCCGCGGTTCACATCGATGTTGAATTCACGGCGAAGGCGGTCGGCAATAATATCGAGATGCAGTTCACCCATGCCGCTGATCAGTGTCTGGCCGGTTTCATTGTCAACCCTGACCTGGAAAGTAGGGTCTTCTTCCGTGAGCTTATGCAAGGCGATGGATAATTTTTCAAAATCATCCTGGGTTTTGGGCTCAACAGCCATGTTGATAACCGGCTCGGGGAATGCCATTGGCATCAGCACGAGCGGGTGTTTTAGATCGCAGAGGGTATCGCCGGTGCGGATATCCTTAAAACCAACGGCAGCTGCAATTTCTCCGGCTTCAATATGTTTCAGCGGATTCTGCTTGTTGGCATGCATGAGCATGATGCGCAGCAGTCGCTCTTTCTTGTCGGTACGGGTATTTAAAACCACTTCACCTGCTTCGAGTTTACCTGAATAAACGCGGAAAAAAGCAATTCGGCCAACAAAAGGATCGGTTGCAATTTTAAAGGCGAGTGCGGTAAAGGGTTCACTGGGATCGGGATGACGCTCTTCCTCCTTACCACTGAACGGATTCACGCCCAGTACGGCAGGCATGTCGTATGGGGAGGGAAGGAAATTCACAACTGCATCGATGAGCAGCTGAACGCCTTTATTTTTAAAGGAAGCGCCGCAAATCACCGGGGTAATTTTTCCTTCAATGGTAGCCTTGCGGATCTCTGCGATAATTTCTTCGGGGGTAATGGAGTTGGGATCTTCCATGAATTTATGGAGCAGCTGGTCACTTTCCTCGGCAGCGCCTTCAATGAGCCGCATGCGGTAATCGTGTGCCATCTCCTTCATATCCGATGGGATGGGGATCTCAAAATATTCGCGGCCGAAGGTTGATTCGTCCCAACCATAAGCTTTATTGGCCACCAGGTCAATGATGCCAGTGAAATCATCTTCAGCGCCGATGGGCAACTGAACGACAACCGGTTTCGCACCCAGCTTCTCGCGGATCTGTTCAACGACGTGACCAAAATCAGCTCCGGTGCGATCCATCTTATTGATGTAGCAAAGCCTGGGGACATTGTATTTGTCAGCTTGTCTCCATACTGTTTCCGACTGGGGCTCAACACCGCCGACGGCACAGAAAATAGCGACAGCACCATCAAGTACCCTCAGCGAGCGCTCAACTTCAACAGTGAAGTCAACGTGACCCGGTGTATCGATGATGTTGATGCGGTAATTTTCATTCTTGTGTTCCCAGTAAACGGTAGTGGCAGCGGATGTGATCGTGATACCACGCTCCTGCTCCTGCACCATCCAGTCCATCGTGGCAGTGCCATCATGAACTTCACCGAGTTTATAATTGATGCCGGTATAATACAAGATACGCTCCGTCGTCGTGGTTTTACCCGCGTCGATGTGCGCCATGATGCCAATGTTTCTTGCATTTTCTAATTTACCGGTCATAATTTGTTTCTGTCCTGCGACATTTGTTTAGACATGGCATGCCATGTCTTCAATATTTTTTAGAAACGGAAGTGGGAGAAAGCCTTGTTGGCTTCAGCCATCCTGTGTGTATCTTCTTTACGTTTGTAAGCAGCGCCTTCTTCCTTATAGGCTGCCATAATCTCGGCGGCCAGTTTCTGACCAAAGCTTTTCTCGTGGCGTCTGCGGGCGTAGTTTACCAGCGATTTCATGCCGATCGAACTTTTACGGCCGGGACGGATTTCCGAAGGAATCTGGAAAGTAGCGCCACCGATACGCCGGCTTCTGACCTCCACCGAAGGAGTAACATTGGCGAGGGCTTTCTTGAATACCTCAAGACCATCTTCCTTTGTCTTTTCCGAAACAGTGTCGATGGCTTCATAAAAGACTTCGTAAGCAATGTTTTTCTTTCCAGCCATCATCACGTTGTTCACGAACTTGGTGACAAGTACATCACTGAATCTCGGGTCGGGAAGAATGGGTCTTTTTTTTGGTTTTGACTTTCTCATGATGGTTTTTGTTGTTGAGGCGCACTATGGTGCGACTTAAGCTTTTCCTTATTGCTGGGGTGACGCGTGTGATACGCCGCTACTTACTATTTTTTTTCTTTCGGGCGTTTGGCTCCGTATTTACTTCTGCGCTGTTTGCGGCCTTCAACACCTGAGGTATCGAGTGCGCCGCGGATGATATGGTAACGAACACCGGGGAGATCTTTCACACGACCACCGCGGATCATCACGATGGAGTGTTCCTGGAGATTGTGGCCTTCACCGGGGATGTAAGCATTCACCTCTTTCCCGTTGGTGAGACGAACCCTGGCAACCTTACGCATGGCCGAATTCGGCTTTTTAGGTGTTGTGGTATAAACACGAACACACACGCCACGGCGCTGCGGACAGGAGTCCAGAGCAGGCGACTTGCTTTTATCAACTAATTTTTTTCTTCCTTTTCGAACCAGTTGCGAAATCGTAGGCATATCAATGGTTTTATAAACTTTTTAACAAATTTTCCCTGAAAACGGGAGTGCAAAAGTACAAATTAATTTTACACCACCAACGTTTACGATAATCTTTTTCGTTAGAGACGGGTTTTAAACCCGTCTCCACAAGACGTATCACCAAGAATTACGGGCGGAAATAATAAGGAAGGGTATGAAGTTCGCGAAACTTTCCATCGTGGTCATCGGTTTGACTGCGATTGAAACCTATAGTTGTTTCACTTTATCAGGTTTCCTTGCCGTTTCCGGCTTGTAATTCAATCGAAAACATAAAATGGTTTTCGAGGGTGCAAAGGTAAAACTAATTTCGACCCAAACAAGAAAAAAGTGAAAAAAAAGTGAAAAATCATTTGTTCCTGATAATCATAACGGTTCCGTCAATATCAGGAAGGTGAATCAGGTTCTCAGGGATGGTGGTCATGAAGTCGTCAACTGCCCGGATAATGCCCGGCCACTTATAATTGTAATCATGGATGAAAATGATCCCGCCCGGAGATAAAAGCGGGTAGAAGAATTCAAGCCCCGCTTTGGTGGGGTTGTACAGGTCAAGGTCCATGTTGACCAGGGCTACCGGTGAGACGAACCCGGAAACGGTATCGGGAAAATATCCCTGGTGTATAATAATATTGTGGTTGCCGGAAATATTCTTAAGTACCGAATCAACGCTTGTGTCGGCGAAATTGTCGGGTGTGTAGGTTGCAGCCTCCCCTGATTCCACGAGCAGGTCGCCCGCGGGGAACCCTGAGAATGTGTCGAACAGGTGCAGCGGGCGGCCAGGATCCATGGCATGCAAAACAGCTGCACTATCACCCTTGTAGACCCCCAGTTCCACGAAAGCCCCGGGCACCCGGTCGCGGTTCAACTGCCCGATGTGCAGCCACCATGCGAAAAATCGCTGACGGTCGCGGTACCTCCGTTCCATCTTTTGAAGCCTGGCTGTGATATTCCCTGTTTTCAGCGCATTCTCCCACGATACCGGCGTCACCGGCCGGCTGAAATAGAAGAGCCACAGGTAGCGGATGAACAGCACCACCAAAGTGATCCCCAGTAAGATATTCGCGAGATTGAAATAGGATATCCCAAAGTGTTCCTGCATGCCGCAAAAGTAGTTATTTTCCCGGAACCATCCACCTCATCTCATGTTGTTAATAACCTTAGGTTGATATCATACAGGCATATGCAGATATCTGCTAATTTTGCGGTTTAAATCATATCATGTCTGAAAATATTTTAAACGAGTTGAACGAAGCCCAGCGCGCGGCTGTTGAGGCCACGGAGGGACCGGTGATGGTCATAGCCGGCGCGGGCTCCGGCAAAACAAGGGCACTCACCTATCGCGTCGCCTTCCTGGTCGACAAGGGTGTTGACCCCTTTCACATCCTGGCCCTCACCTTTACCAACAAGGCAGCCAGGGAGATGAAGGAACGCATCATCCACCTCGTGGGCCCCGAAGCTGCCAACGTTTGGATGGGAACCTTTCACTCGGTGTTTGCCCGGGTGCTCCGCATTGAAGGACACCTGCTCGGATACCCGTCGAACTACACCATATATGATACCGACGACACCAAACGGGTGATGAAAAACCTGATCAAGGAAAACAACCTGGATGACAAGGTGTATATTCCCAGTTATGTCCTCCACCGGATCTCCAGTGCCAAAACCAGCCTGCTTACACCCGCCGAATATAACGAGAGCCCGGAATTACGCGAATATGACATCACTTCCGGCAAACCGCTCACGGGGCAACTTTACGCACAATACCAGGCCAGGCTCAAACGCGCATCAGCCATGGATTTTGACGACCTGCTCTTCAACATGAACGTATTGCTGCGCGACTTCCCGGATGTTTTGTACAAATACCAGCAGAAATTCGAGTACATCCTGGTGGATGAATACCAGGACACCAACTTCGCCCAATACCTGATCATCAAGCAACTGGCTGCCAACAATGAAAACATTTACGTGGTGGGCGACGATGCCCAGAGCATTTACGCGTTCAGGGGCGCCAATATCCAGAACATCCTGAATTTCAAAAGCGATTATCCCGACCACCAGGTTTTTAAACTGGAACAGAATTACCGCTCCACGAGAACCATTGTCAACGCCGCCAACAAGATCATCGAAAACAACAAGAACCAGCTGTTCAAGGAGGTGTGGACCGAAAACGAAGAAGGCCAGCGCATCCAGCTTATCAAAGCCTCAACCGACAATGAAGAGGCGAACCTGGTAGCCCAGTCGATCTTTGAAAACAAGATGAACCACCAGCTGCAGAATGTGGCGTTTGCCATCCTTTACCGCACCAACTCCCAATCACGTGCGCATGAAGAAGCCCTACGGCGGCTCAACATCCCCTGCCGGATCTATGGCGGGCTCTCCTTTTACCAGCGCAAGGAGGTGAAGGACCTCCTCTCCTACTTCAGGCTGTCCATCAACAACCGCGACGAGGATGCCCTGCTGCGCATCATCAACTTCCCGGCCCGCGGGATCGGCAAGACGACGCTGGAGAAACTTATTTACACGGCCGAGGAACAGAAGAAAAGCATTTTCGAACTGATCGAAGACCCCGTGGCCAGCAATCTCCGTTTGCCTGAGGCAACCTCGCAGAAAGTGTATGGCTTCGTCACGATGGTCAAGAGTTTCACGGCCCTGCTCCATGCAAAAAACGCTTACGAACTGGCGAAACACATTGCCGGATCTTCTGGTCTGATGAAGGAATTGTATGATGATAAAACGCCTGAAGGGGTCAGCCGCTTCGAAAACCTCGAAGAGTTGCTGAATGCCATCAAGGAGTTCTCGGAATCGCCTCGGACAAACATCGAAACCGGTGAGATCGAGCCAAACGTGGTGCGCACCCTCGACGAGTTCATGCAGGATATCGCGCTGCTTACCGACGCCGACAAAGGCAACAAGGATGATGTCGACCGGGTTACCCTGATGACAATCCATGCGGCCAAGGGATTGGAGTTCCCTTATGTATATGTGGTAGGCATGGAAGAAAACCTCTTCCCGTCGATCCAGTCGCTCAACTCGCGTGCCGATCTGGAAGAGGAGCGCCGGCTCTTCTATGTCGCTGTTACCCGTGCCCGGGAGAAACTCACCCTCTCTTATGCCGAGAACCGTTACCGCTGGGGAACGCCCACCATGTGCGAGCCCAGCCGGTTTCTGAGCGAGATCCCTGATGCCTATATTGACTTTCCCAAGAAGATTGCAGCCCAGCGCGCCAGCTTTTCGAGGGAGAACAACTGGTCGGCCTCGCTGCCCGGTGCTAACGTGAAGATGCCGGAAAAGAAACCGGTCATGCCCGGTAATTTCAGGAAATTGCCTTCGTCACCCCCGCCGGTCAGCCAGGGTGCCGGTCCCGATACACCTGCTAATATGAGCGAAGGGCCTCCTTCAGAGGTGGATGACATCCAGACTGGTATGGAAGTGATCCATGAACGCTTTGGAAAAGGGAAGGTGGTGAATCTCGAAGGAGTTGGACCTAACAAGAAGGCAACCGTGTTTTTCCCGGCGATCGGGCAGAAGCAGTTGTTGTTAAGGTTTGCGAAATTGAGGATTGTGACTTAATATTCAGCACCCCCCTGACCCCACTCCCCTTCGGGGATATACCTCACCCCCCTGACCCCCTCTCCGCGCGGAGAGGGGGAAAAAGAGTCTCCGTAACCCAATTCATCTTAAGGGGTGCATAAAATTCGCCTTATTATTGTATCTTTGCAAAAAATTACACGTGAACGAACTAATGGAATACAACACCACGCGCGAGCTGATGTTTATACCGGAATATGGCCGGAATGTACAGCGTATGATCAAATACTGCTGTACCATAGAAGACCGCGAACAGCGGACCAAAGCTGCAAAATTTATTGTGAATGTGATGGGACAGCTCAACCCGGCTGCCAAAGAAGCGGGCGATTACAAGCACAAACTGTGGGACCACCTCTTCATCATTGCTGATTTCAACCTGGATGTGGATGCACCTTACCCCCCTCCCCCTCCCCTTTCGCTCAGCACAAAACCTGAACATCTCTCCTATCATGATAAGGAGATCGAATTCAAGCACTACGGCAAGAACATCGCCCTGATGATTGAAAAGGCAGCTGCATACGAGGATGGCGTTGAAAAGGATGCACTGGTCAACGCGATCGCCAACCACATGAAGAAATCGTACCTCAACTGGAACCGCGAATCGGTAGCCGACGAACTCATCGAGAAACATCTTGCCATCCTCTCAAAAGACCAGCTGAAACTGAACCAGGATTTCCGCTTTGCCCATACCAACGACATTCTTGCCCAGAACCAGAAAAGGAAACCCTTCCGCTCGGGCCCTGACAGGAATTTCAACAAGCAGCAGGCGTTCACAAAGCCGAATTTCGTCAACCAGCGCGGCAGGAACAAGCCTCAATGAGTTCTTTTGAAATCATCGGAGGTAAGAAATTACACGGTGAAATAACACCCCAGGGCGCCAAAAACGAGGCATTGCAGGTTATCTGCGCGTGTCTGCTAACCCCCGGCAAGGTCACAATTCACAACATTCCCGATATCCGTGATGTCAACAAGCTCATTGGCCTGCTGGAATCGCTTGGGGTTACGGTTACAAGACCGGCACCCTCCACCTGCACCTTTGAAGCAGGTGATATTGACTTCGCCTACCTTGGCACTAAAGATTTCCGCGACAAAGTGGGAAGCCTGAGAGGCTCCATCATGATCCTGGGTCCCATGCTCGCACGGTACGGAAAAGGATTTGTTTACATTCCCGGCGGCGATAAAATCGGCCGGCGTCGCCTCGACACCCACTTTATCGGGCTCCAGAAACTGGGAGCAAATTTCGTTTACCACCAGCAGGAACAACTCTTCAGCGTTACCGCTCCGGAACTTACAGGCACATATATGTTGCTCGATGAAGCCTCGGTGACCGGAACTGCCAACATCGTGATGGCTGCGGTAATGGCTAAAGGAACCACAACCATCTTCAATGCCGCCTGCGAACCCTATGTCTCCCAACTGTGTTCCATGCTGGTATCAATGGGCGCGAAGATCCAGGGCATCGGGTCAAACCTGCTTACCATCACCGGGGTTGAAAAACTCTCGGGATGCGAGCACCGGCTGCTTTCCGACATGATCGAAGTGGGTAGTTTCATCGGACTTGCCGCCATGACAGGGTCGGAGATCACCATTAAAAATGTCAACTATCATCAGTTGGGGCTGATCCCCGACGTTTTCAAACGGATGGGGATCAAAATGGAAAAAAGGGATGATGATCTTTTCATCCCGGCCCAGGAACATTACGAAGTGGAGACCTTCATGGACGGTTCCATCATGACCATCGCCGACGCCCCCTGGCCCGGCTTCACGCCCGACCTCATCAGCATCGTGCTGGTGATCGCCATCCAGGCAAAAGGCAGCGTGCTGATTCACCAGAAGATGTTCGAGAGCAGGCTCTTCTTCGTGGACAAACTCATCGACATGGGCGCCAGGATTATCCTCTGCGACCCGCACAGGGCAACGGTGATCGGCCTTGACCACCAATACCTGCTCAGGGGTATCCGGATGTCATCCCCCGATATCCGGGCCGGAGTCGCGCTCCTGATAGCCGCCTTATCGGCCGAAGGAAAAAGCATCATCGACAACATTGAACAGATCGACCGCGGATACCAGCAGATTGACCTCAGGCTTCAAAAACTGGGCGCCGATATTCGCCGGACCGATAGCTGACATTTTGTCGTAAAATAGCAACTGGCAAGTTTTTTGATATCAACCTTAACCGGATTTATTCGAATACGATCATATTATGATGCAGAAAAGAAAAAAGGAAGAGAGAAAAAAAATGAATGATACTAAAGTGAAGAATCATGCCCGTGAAACGACCCCGGAACAGGAAATGCCGGAAAGCAGCGCAGGGTTTGAGAAAACAGAAACCAATGCCAGCCAGTCCCTGGAACAGGGGGCAGCACAATATGCAGAACTCAATGATAAATACCTCAGGCTCTATTCTGATTTCGACAATTTCAGGAAGCGTACGCTGAAGGAAAAAATCGAATTAAGCAAAAGCGCATCGGCTGAAATCATCATTAAATTACTGCCTGTTCTGGATGACTTTGAACGCGGCATAAAGGCATTTGACGCAAGTTCCGAATCAGGACAGGCTCTGAAGGACGGCATCGTGCTTATCTACAATAAATTTCTTGCCACCCTCATGCAACAGGGGCTTGAGCGCATGAGAACATCGGGCGAAAAGTTCGACACCGATTTTCACGAAGCCATTACCAATATCCCTGCGCCTTCACCCGACTTGAAGGGTAAGATCATGGATGAAGTTGAAAAAGGTTATCTCCTGAACGGGAAGGTAATCAGGTATGCAAAAGTGGTTGTTGGAAGCTAAAAACTGATTATGTCAAAACGCGATTTTTACGAAATTCTGGAGGTAAGCAAGGATGCAACGCCCGATGAGTTGAAAAAGGCTTACCGCAAGCAAGCCATTAAATTCCACCCCGATAAGAATCCGGGGAAGAAAGATGCGGAGGACAAATTCAAGGAGGCGGCCGAAGCTTACGAGGTTCTCAGCGATTCGAATAAAAGGCAGCGTTACGACCAGTTCGGCCATGCCGGGTTGGGCAACAATGGCGGCCATTCGGGGTTCAGCGGCGGCGGTATGAGCATGGATGATATCTTCAGCCACTTCGGTGATATTTTTGGCGGCGGCGGCGGCGGAAATGACCCTTTCAGTTCATTCTTCGGCGGTGGCGGAGGACGTCGCGGCAAGGCAGTGAACCGCGGATCAAACCTTCGTGTCAAGGTCAAACTAACAATGGAAGAGATCGCCCACGGCGTTGAGAAGAAGATCAAAGTTAATAAGTATATTGCATGCAATACCTGCAAGGGTACCGGGGCCAAAGGCGGAAGCGCCTATTCGACCTGCTCGACCTGCCGCGGCAGCGGGCATGTATCGCGGGTTACCTCCACGTTCCTTGGCCAGATGCAAACAACTTCGACCTGCCCCAATTGCGGCGGCGAGGGACAGATCATCACCGACAAATGCATCGATTGCTCAGGCAACGGCGTGGTTAAGGGAGAAGAGGTCATCTCAATCAGGATTCCCGCGGGTGTTTCGGATGGTATGCAACTGTCGATGGGCGGCAAGGGAAACGCGGCAGCCCGTGGCGGCATTGCCGGCGACCTGCTCATCCAGATCGAGGAAATCGAGCATGAACTGTTCGCACGCGATGGCAACAACCTGCTGTATGACCATTACATCACCTTCTCGGAAGCTGCGCTTGGAAGCAGCGCTGAAATCCCCACCATCGACGGGAAGGTGAAAATCAAAATCGACCCGGGTACCCAGAGCGGAAAAGTTCTCAGATTGCGCGGAAAAGGACTGACCAGCATCAACGGTTATGAAGGCAAAGGAGACCTGATGATCAGCATCATCATCTGGACCCCTAAGACACTCTCAAAGGAGGAAAAAATCATCCTTGAAAAACTTGGGAAATCTGAAAATTTCAAACCGGGTCCGGGAACACACGACAAAAACATCTTCTCCCGGATGAAGGATCTTTTTGAACAATAAAACCACGCTTTATGAATATATTCTCCGCGCAATCGGTTACCAAACAGTATGCGCATCACAAAGCCCTCGATAAAGTCAGCATCGACGTTCCTGAAAATTGCATTTTCGGGCTGCTAGGTCCCAACGGCGCGGGAAAAACCACCCTGATCCGCATTATCAACCAGATCATTGCTCCTGACGAAGGAGCATTGCTTTTTATGGGCAGGCCGTTGCAGCGAAACGATATCTCCATGATAGGTTACTTGCCCGAGGAACGAGGCCTGTACAAAAAAATGAACGTCGGCGAACAGGCCATGTACCTGGCCCAGCTGAAAGGGCTGTCGCACCAGGACGCCAACAAAAGGCTGAGGATGTGGTTTGAGAAATTCGGGATCAACTCATGGTGGAACCGCAAGGTCGAAGAACTTTCAAAAGGGATGCAGCAAAAAGTGCAGTTCCTGGTTACCATCATCCATGAACCGAAACTGCTGATCTTCGACGAACCCTTCAGCGGGTTCGACCCGATCAACACCAGCCTGCTTAAAGAAGAGATCCTCGCGCTGAAGGAGAACGGCGCCACCATTATTTTCTCGACCCATAACATGGAATCGGTCGAGGAACTATGCGATGACATTGCCCTGATCAATCGTTCTAAAGTAATCCTGTCGGGAACGGTCAGGAATATCAAGAAAACATTCAGGACCAACACCTTCAGTGTCAGCTATAACACCTTTGAAGGCGAACTGCAGTCACTGCTCCCTTCGTCGTTCCTCGTCCTTGAGGAGAGCCGCGACACGGATCACCGCCATGCGCAGGTTAAACTGCCTGACGATGCCACCCCCAACGACCTGCTTCAGGCCATGATGCCATCGGTGACCATCTACGCCGTAAATGAACGGATCCCGTCGATGAACGATATTTTTATCCAGGCAGTTACACAAAAAAACCCTCAAACGGCAACGATAAGCTGACATGAAAAAGATCTTCCTCATCATTCAACGTGAGTATCTCACACGCGTAAAAAAACGCACATTCCTGGTTATGACGGTCCTCGGACCACTGCTCATGGCAGCCATCATCGTGGTGCCGATCTATATGGCCACGCGCACCGAGGATACAAAGCATGTCGCCGTGGTCGACGAAAGCGGCATTTTCCTTGAAAAATTCAGGGATTCGGAGAACATCATGTTCCATTATCTTGACAAGGATATCGCGGCTGCTAAAACCAACTTTTCCAAAAGCGGCGATGATGCCCTGCTCTACATTCCGAAGCCCGACGTGAACCTGCCGTCGAATGCCATCCTCTATTCGGAAAACACGGTTAACATCAACATCACCTCCTATGTGCGCAGCGTGATGAGCAAACGGCTCGAGGAACTCAAGCTTCAGGCCCGTCTGAAGGAGTACCAGACCGACAAGGACAAGCCGATCCCGGTCGATGACATCATGCGGTCGGTCAAGACCTCCGTTGACATCAATACGCTGAAGATCGGCCAGGATGGCAGGGAGTCGAAAAGCTTTACCGAACTGAACATGGTCCTTGGGTTTTTTGCAGGGATGATGATCTATTTCTTCATTTTCCTCTTTGGGGCGCAGGTAATGCGCGGCGTGATCGAAGAGAAAACCAGCCGCATCGTGGAGGTGATCATCTCGTCGGTCAAACCTTTCCAGCTGATGATGGGCAAGATCGTCGGGGTAGGACTCGTAGGGCTGACCCAGTTCCTGCTTTGGGTAGGGCTGACCTTTGGCATTGTGAGTGTGGTCACGGGGGTAATGTCACTCAATAAGGATGTTAAAAAACCGCCTGTAGAACAAATCATGCAGCAGCAGAAAGCCCTGAACCCGGCCAGCGCCGAATTGCTGATGAAACAGAAAGACCAGGGACCTGGAGGTGCCTCCGTGGTGATGGAAGCGATCAATTCGGTGAATTTTCCCGTTATGATCGGCTCGTTTATCTTCTTTTTCCTGGTGGGCTACCTCATGTACGCTGCGCTGTTCGCCGCCGTGGGCGGAGCAGTCGACAGCGAAGCCGACACGCAGCAGTTCATGCTGCCCATCACTATCCCGCTGGTCTTTTCCCTGGTCATGGCACAGTTTATCATCCGCGAACCGGACGGACCGATCTCCTTTTGGTTATCCATCTTTCCGCTTACTTCGCCCGTGACCATGATGATCAGGATCCCTTTCGGGGTTCCCTATTACCAGGTTGCCCTGTCGATGGGCCTGCTCATCTTAGGATTCCTGTTTGCCACCTGGATCGCAGCAAAAATATACCGCACCGGCATCCTGATGTACGGCAAAAAGGCCAGTTACCTGGAGTTGTGGAAATGGATCCGGTATAAATAATCCCGGATGCAGGGACGCATCGCGATACGCCCCTGAACAAAGGAATCTATTTATCCAGCATTTTCGTCCATTCGTATTTGGTCCGGTTTTTCCAATCGCCCTTATGATAAACATAACTCGCGATCAGCGGAAGTACGCTGGTGGCTTCGGCATATACCATCTTTTCATAGATCGTCTCAACCTTACCCCAACTGGATGCTTCTTTAAGCGTGGAACTTGAACAGGCGCCATCGCGCGAATCGGCCACTGTAATCTGAACGGCATACTGGTGCATTGGCACATCCTTGCCAAGTACTTCGGCGCAGATGACCGTATCCTGGACAAAGTTCTTTGGCACCCCGCCGCCAATCATGAAGAGACCGGAAGTTCTCGCTTCCATCTTGATTTTGGTCAGCTCGAGAAAATCCTTGACGGAATCGATTGAAACGTGTTTTCCCGGGTTATCCCACTGGTGTTTCACCAATCCGAAACCCGCGCTGCTGTCGCTGAAGGCCGGACAGAAGATCGGCACATTGTGTTCATAACAGGCCTGCACCAGCGAATCTTTCTTCACCGAGTTGGTGACAAGCCATTTGCCCATCTCGCGGATGAATTCACGGGAGGAATAGGGACGCGGCTCCAGCGAATCAGCAATAATTTTGATGGTTGCATCGCACTGTTGAAGCTCTTCCTCATCAATATAAGTATCATAGATCCGGTCGATGTAGTTGTTCCGGAGTTCCTTGTCGTCGGCATAAGGGGTACCCTTATAATGTTTGTACCCGAGCGCTTCGAAAAAATCCATGTCCACAATGGAGGCGCCTGTGGCAACAATGGCATCGATCATGTTGTTTTTTACCAGGTCGACATAAACCTGCATGCACCCTGCGGCGCTGGTGCTGCCCGCCAGGGTCAGAAAAATGGTGCATCCGTCGTCGGCGATCATCATGTTCAGGATATCGGCCGCAATGGCGGTATCCCTCGATGTGAATGACATATCGCGCATGGCGTTGATAATGGGGGTGGCATTTATTTCCTTGATGTCGATGTGTTTAACCTCCTGGTTGAGTAACGCTTTTTTGTTTGTGCTCATGGTATTTGTTTTTTTTTCAAAATTAAGAATTCTATTCAAATAATACCCGGTGCTATCCTGACCGAATGAATCAGTACCCGAGAATTTTCAGCATCGATTTGAAGCTCTGTTCTTTCGACCAGAGTTTTGTGGTAATTTCCTCGGTTTCTTCGTCGATGTCGATCAAAACATGTTTAGGAGCAGGGATCAGGCAATGCTGAACTCCTCCGTAACCGCCGATGGCTTCCTGGTATGCCCCGGTATGGAACATTCCGATATATTGCGGTTCGCTCTGGTTGAATTTCGGGAGGAATACCGCGTTACTGTGCTCTTCCGCGTTGTAAAAGTCCTCGCTGTCGCAGGTAAGGCCGCCCAGGAAGATGCGCTCATACTCAACATCCCAGTTATTTATTGCCAGGAGAATGAATTTCTGGTTTATTGCCCAGGTATCGGGCAGGGTATTCATGAACGAACTGTCGATCATATTCCAGATTTCACGATCATTTTGCCGCTTCTGGTCAATTATCGAATATAAAACCGCCCCGCTTTCACCCACTGTAAACGATCCGAATTCAGTAAATATATCGGGCTCCGCAACTTTATTACGCTCGCATATACTTTGAATCTGTGCAATGATCTCCTCTGCCATATACTCATAATCATATACAAAATCGAGGGAGTTCTTGATCGGGAGTCCGCCCCCGATGTTCAGGGCAGTGAGTTCGGGACATATTTTCTTGAGGTCGCAATATACCTGGACACTCTTGGTGAGTTCATTCCAGTAGTAGGCTTTGTCTTTTATCCCTGTGTTGATAAAGAAGTGCAACATCTTTAATTCGAACTTGGGGTTGTTCTTTATTTTTTCAAGGTAGTAAGGCAGGATGTCGTTATACCGGATACCAAGACGTGAAGTATAGAAATCGAATTTTGGCTCTTCTTCCGACGCGATGCGGATTCCGATGGTCAGTTTCTGTTTGATGTCAGCTTCATACTTTTCAAGCTCGAACAGGTTGTCAAGCACGGGAATTACATTTGGAAAGCCATTATTAACAAGGTTTACGATATTTTCAATGTACATCGGCCGTTTAAACCCGTTGCAGATAATGTATCGGTCCTTGGCGAACAAACCGCGTTCGGCAAGGTCCTCGATGATGTTGATGTCGAATGCGGAAGAGGTCTCCAGGTGCACCTCATTCTTCAGCACCTCTTCCAGCACAAAGCTGAACTGCGAACTTTTGGTGCAGTAACAATAGTGGTAATCGCCCTGGTAATCGACCTTGGCCATGGCCACGTTGAACAGCCTTTTGGCACGCTGGATCTGCGAGCTGATCTTAGGCAAATAACTTATTTTCAACGGAGTTCCGTATTGCTTAATGATATCCATCAGCGGAACTTTATGAAAATAGAGTTCGTTGTCGATCACCTCAAACTCGGGCTGGGGAAAGTCGAAGGTTTGTTCGATCAGGTCGATATATTTGTTTTTCATCGCAGATATATTAAATGTAAATCACCCGGATTACATATTTTATCACAATCCAAATCACACGGATGTGAAATATTTTGCAAATTTAAATCAATAATTCAGTTAAAAATGAAATTCACAGGATAATATGAAAATTTTGATGAATCATTTTTTTCCAGTAATTTAACCACAAAGGCGAAAAAGGACACACGAAGGCGCAAAGATTTTATAATTTTGCGTCAGCAGGTTCCTTATCACCTTATCACCTTGTCACCTTGTCACCTTGTTACCTTGTCACCTTGTTACCGTGTCACCTTGTCACCTTATCACCTTGTCACCAAAAAACCCAACCACCTACCCAAGATCAAAAATGAACAACCTTCAGGAAATCAACGACCTGTTGCTGACCGAAACCTCCCGTCGCAACACCGACCTGGTCGCCGGCCTGATCTTTCAGAAGCCCGGCCTGTTCGAAGAACTTTTCAGGGTTTTCATGAGCAATGAAGAGCCTGCAAGCCGGCGTTCCGCGTGGGTGATTGACACCGTTTCGGAAAAACTGCCGGAATTGCTGGTCCCGCATATTCCCGAAATGATACGCATGCTGCCATTTTTCAATCATGACGCGCTGAAAAGGCACTCCCTGCGCATGCTTACGCGTTCGCCCCTGCCTGAAGGCGAAATGTCAGGAATCCTGGTGAATTGTTGTTTCGAATGGCTTATGTCAAGGCCTGAATCGGTCTCCGTCAAAGTTTACAGCATGGAAATACTCTACCGCGTCTCTGAAATTGAACCTGACCTGAAAAAAGAACTCGCCGATTCAATCGAATTGCACCTGGATGAAGAAACCGCCGGGGTTCAAAACAGGGGACGGAAATTGCTAAAGAAGCTCTATTCCGAAATGAATGACCTCAAAAAACCCTGAATCCACCCTTGTTTCCATTCATTTCCATCTTGATTTATAATTCTATTGGTTATTTCCAATGAATTTTATAAATTTGCACCCTCAAAAAAAAGGCTTAGCAATACAATCCATTTAAATTTAAAATCTCATGCAGCACAAAGGCGTTGTTAAATTTTTCGCGGTCACATTCATTTTGGTTTGTTTATTCCAATTGTCCTTCACCTTCATAAGTTACTACTATTCGGGCAAAGCAGACAAATACTCAACCGCACCCCAGGTGAAAGAGCTGGCCAAGAAGATGGCGCAGGGTAATCCCCTGAAAGAAGAGGTCTTATATGACTCTATTTCGAAATCCCGGCTGGAATACTTCAACGATTCCATGGCCTCTGTCAATGTGTTCAACATTCTTCTGAAGAAATACACGTTGAAGGACGTGCGTGAACGGGAGATCAACCTCGGTCTTGACCTTAAAGGGGGTATGAACGTTACCATGGCAGTTTCGGTTCCAGATGTTATCCGCGCACTTTCAGGATATAACCAGGATCCGACTTTCATGAAATCCCTGCAAAAGGCAATTAACAAGGAAAAGACGAGTACCCGCGACTTCGTCGATCTTTTTGCCGAATCATTCAAGGAAACAGATCCGAATGCCAAACTGGCTGCGATTTTCAATACAGTAGAACTGAAAGACAAGATCAATTACAACTCCACGAACGATGAAGTCATCAAAGTCATCCGTGAGGAAAGCAATGCAGCCATCGACCGCACCTACAATATTCTTACTACCCGTATCGACCGTTTTGGCGTTGTTCAGCCGAACATCCAGCGTCTTCAGACCGCAGGGCGCATCCTGATCGAATTGCCGGGTATCAAAGATCCGGAGCGTGTACGCAAACTCCTGCAGGGAACCGCCCAGCTCGAATTCTGGGAAACCTACCAGTTCCCGCAATTGCAGCCATTCTTTGCCGAAGCAAATAAAAAACTGACCTCCATTCTCGAAGTCAGCCAGGATACAACCAAAAAAGACAGCACGCTTAAAGCCGACACGGCCGCCACCGCGAAAGCAATCGCCGCCAAACAGGTGCTTGCCGCTAAGAACGAACCTGCTGCAAAAGACACTTCCAAAGGCAATGCCCTGCTGAAAAAGATCGGCAAGGATACTTCAAAAACAGCCGCTGCCAGCAAGCAGAAGGAATCATTTGAAGATTATGCAAAAAAGAATCCCTTGTTCGCCTACCTGAACCCTGCCATCTACCAGAATAAGGACGGCCAGTATGTTGCCGGACAGACAGCACTTGTTGGACGGGCCTTTATCAAGGATACAGCACGCATCAACAACCTGCTCCGCCTTACGAAAAACGTCTTCCCCAGGGATATGAAACTGGCCTGGACTGTTAAACCCCGTGAAGAGGCTTCGAAGGATGTGCTTGAACTTGTTGCACTGAAAGTTACTTCACGCGACGGCTCACCGGCACTTGGAGGCGACGTGATTACCAATGCCCGCCAGGATTACAGCCAGACGGGCCAGGTTGAAGTCTCCATGTCGATGAACGGCGAAGGCGCCAGGATCTGGAAACGCCTTACCGGCGACAACGTCGGGAAACAGATCGCCATCGTGCTCGACGGCTATATCTACAGTTATCCCAATGTCAATGGCGAAATTCCCAACGGAACTTCATCCATCACCGGCGGTAATATGACCGTAGAAGAGGCACAGGACCTTGCAAACATCCTGAAAGCAGGTAAACTGCCGGCCCCGGCCCGCATCGTAGCTGAAGAAGTTGTAGGACCATCACTCGGACAGGAATCCATCAATGCAGGTATGATCTCCTTCATCATCGCCTTCATCGGGGTACTTCTCTACATGTCGCTCTATTATAACGGAGCCGGCCACGTTGCTGATATCGCCCTCTTCGCCAACGTATTTTTCCTTATCGGCGTTCTGGCCTCCATCGGAGCCGTTCTCACACTCCCCGGCATCGCCGGCATCGTTCTGACCCTCGCTATGGCGGTCGACTCGAACGTTATCATCTATGAACGAATGCGGGAAGAAATCCGGGCGGGGAAAGGCATGCGGCTTGTCGTCAAGGACGGCTTCCACCATGCATTATCCGCTATCATCGACGGTCACGTAACCACCATCCTCACCGGTATCGTCCTCTACATCTTCGGTTCAGGCCCGGTTCAGGGTTTTGCCACCACGCTGGTCATCGGCCTGCTGCTGTCGCTCTTCTCCTCGATCTTCATCGCCCGCCTTGTTTTTGAATTCATGCTCGACCGGAACATGAACATCACTACGGGCAACAAATACACGATGAACCTCTTCCAGCACATGAACATCGATTTCATCGGGCTGCGTAAAAAGATGTACATCCTTTCCATTGCCATCATCGTTCCCGGCCTCATCAGTATTTTCGTCCGTGGTCTTGATCCGGGCCTTGATTTCACCGGTGGACACAGTTATATTGTCAGGTTCGACCAGAATGTTTCGACCAGCGATGTGCGTGAATCCCTGCGCAAGACTTTCGGGGAATCACCCGAAGTAAAGACCTTCGGGTCGCAAAACCAGGTTAAGATCACCACCAAGTACCTGATCAACGAACGCAATGAAAAGGCCGACTCGGTAGTCAACAGTAAACTTTTTACAGGGATCAAGGGCTTCTATAAGACCCCGATAACCTATGCCGATTTTAAAGCGAATACCCCCGGAAAGATCGTCGGGGAACTGAGTTCTCAACGAGTCGACCCGACCATCTCCTACTCCCTGATCTGGAAAGCGTTCATGGCCGTATTCTTCTCGCTGGTAATCATCTTTGTGTATATTGCCATCCGTTTTAAAAACTGGCAGTTCGGGATCGGCGGCGTGGTCTCGCTCTTCCACGACTCCCTCATCATCATCACGATGTTCACCCTGTTCCACGGCATACTCCCATTCGGCATGGAAATCGACCAGTCGTTCATTGCGGCTATCCTTACCATCATCGGGTATTCCATCATGGATACGGTTATCATCTTTGACAGGATCCGTGAATACAGGGTACTGTTCCCCAAACGCGACCTGGCTGCCAACATCAACGGCGCTATCAACAGCACCCTTGGCCGTACCGTCAACACGTCGGGCGTAACCCTGGTTGTTTTGATCACCATCTTTATCTTCGGCGGTGAAGTTTTGCGCGGGTTTACCTTCGCACTCATCGTGGGGGTTGTTTCCGGAACTTACTCCTCTGTGTTCAATGCCACGCCAATCGCCTATGATATTTTAATGTGGCAGCGCCGCCGCAAGGAAGCAAAAGAACCTGAACTTAAAAGCAAAAGCAAGTAGTTTCCAGGATATTCCATTTTAAAAAGGCTGTCTCATTCGTTTGGGACGGCCTTTTTTTACGACCATCATCAGACTTTTATCTATATTTGTACGTTCATTAAGCAATCCAAATTGCATTGATATGCGTTATCCCTTTCTTTCCCTTTTGATCCTGCTTTTCCTGTCTGCGTCGCAAGGTTCGTTTGCCCAAACCAAACTCACCAAGGCGGCCGATGATGCATTTGCCGACCAGATGTTTCTCCCGGCCCTTCAGAAATACCAGAAGGCCTATTCCCGCGTTAAAAACAACAAATCGGAACGTGACAGGATCTCGCTTCGCATTGCAGAATGCTACCGCATGATGAACAATACGAAAAAAGCGGAATCGTCGTACAAACGACTGATGAACAATGCCAAATATATTAAAGACAACCCCATTATCATCCTGAATTATGCTGATATGCTCAAGGTCAACGGGAACTACGAGGAGGCAATCAAGCAGTATACCGCCTACAAGGAAAACGTCCCGTCTGATAAAAAAGCTGATATCGGCATTGCCACCTGCACGCTCGCGAAAGAGTGGATAGCGAACCCGACAAAATACGGGGTGAAGTGGGAAAAGATGCTGAATACCAAGGAAGATGATTTTGCCGCCGCATATGCCGATAAAAAATTCGGCTCCATCGTTTTCACTTCCGACCGCAACGGCGCCAAGGGTCGGGATGTTGACAACTGGACCGGCCTTGGATTTTCCGACTTTTTCCTTTCGCGCATCGACCGCAAGGGCGACTGGAGCAAACCGGTTCTGGCAGATGCCGCCAACACCATCAACTCCAAGACGAGCGACGGCGTAGGGCAATTCAACCCGCGGTTTTCTACCTTCTACTTTACCCGCTGCTACAATAACCTGAAAGCAAAGAACGGCTGTTCCATCTACAAGGCAAGCCGACAGGGAACAACCTCCTGGTCGGAACCCGAACGGGTTGAACTGGGCGGCGATTCCACCACCATCATGGGGCACCCCACAGTGGCATCCGATGAGACCATCTATTTCTCGGCCAACCTCATTGGAGGCAATGGCGGAAAAGATATCTGGGTAGCACATAAGGATAAGAAAACCGGCAAATACCTTAAGTCAAACCTTGGACCCGATATCAACACAGCAGGCGACGAAATGTTCCCCTTTATCAGGAACGACAGCATTTTATATTTTGCTTCCAACGGCCTTCCCGGCATGGGCGGTCTCGATATTTTCAAAACCACCTTTTCGAATGGCAAATGGAGCAAACCGGAAAACATGAAATCGCCGATCAATTCGGCAGGCGATGATTTTGCCATTGTGTTCAACGGCGAAGAAGCGGAACAGGGGTTGTTTTCTTCAAACCGCGCCGGCGGCAAGGGCCGCGATGATATATACTCCTTCGTGATCCCGCCTGTTTACTTCACGCTTGAAGGGATCATTACCGACGACCGCACGCTCCAGCCTGTTCCTGCTGCAAAAGTCAGGATTACCGGCACCAACGGTCGCGCCATCGAAACCAAAACCGACGAAAAGGGTCATTATGGCTTCAATAAAATGCAAATTTCCATCAACACCACCTATGATATCCTGGTAACCAAAAAGGACTATTTCAATGAAAAGGGCCGCGAAACCACGGTTGGCCTTGAACACAGCAAAGACCTTACCCGCAATTTCGTCATCAGGCCCATCCCGAAAAAGCCGGTAGTACTCCCTGACATCCTGTATGACCTGGCTAAATGGGACCTGAAACCGCAATATCAGGATTCACTGCAAGGCCTGATTGAGACCCTCGACGCCAACGAAACGATTGTGATTGAACTTGCCGCGCACACCGATACCCGCGACTCCGAGGAGCGCAACGACATCCTCTCACAAAAAAGAGCCCAGAGCGTGGTCGATTATCTCATTTCGCGCGGCATCGATCCCGACCGCCTTGTCGCCAAAGGTTACGGGGAACGCGTTTCTAGGGTTTTAAACAAAGATATTATCAAAGAGGGTTATACCTTCAAAGCCGGCTCTGTACTGACCGATTCGCTGATCAACGGACTGCCGGGTACGGCCATAAAAGAAGCTGCCCACAGTCTCAACCGGCGTACCGAATTCTCCATCCTGCGCAACGATTACGTGCCGAAAACAAAAATCAGCAAAAATGCCTCTGCACCCAAAATTGAAGTTGTTGTAAAACCGGAAGAAAACAACGTTCCGGTCACAAAAACCAAGGATGGCCTGCTCCAGGGAAATGCCTATATCAACGGGATGACCACGCCTTTCACCTACGATGCCAAGGAAAAAGAGCTCCTGATTTCACCGGAGACGACCCTGAAACTTCTAAAAGAAGGCGTGATCGATAAAACCAGTTTTGATGGAGACCCTTCAAAGATCATCGGGGAAGGTAAAGTTGCCGACAAGGCCGTGCTCACAATCAAGGAGATCCGCATCGGCAAAAATGTGGTAACCGATCTGAAGGCCACCGTAAACAGGAAAATCACATCCATCCAATTCGGCGAGACCATCCTGAAAAAATTCGGGAAGTTCAGCATCGATGAGGCAAATGGAGAGATCATATTCGAATGAGCGGTAAAACCAGATATGAGCAGCGCGGTGTCTCCCCTGGAAAGGAAGATGTACATGCCGCCATTCAGGACCTGGATAAAGGATTGTTCCCAAAGGCATTCTGCAAAATCATCCCCGACATCCTGGGTGGCGATGACGCCTGGTGCAACATCATGCATGCCGACGGCGCCGGTACTAAATCATCGCTGGCTTACCTTTACTGGAAAGAAACCGGCGATATCTCCGTGTGGCGCGGCATCGCGCAGGATGCCATTGTGATGAACCTCGACGACCTGCTCTGTGTCGGCGCTACCGAAAACATCCTCATTTCATCGACCATCGGCCGCAATAAGAACCTGGTGCCTGGTGAAGTAATAACGGATATCATCCGGGGAACCGAAGAATTCCTGGCCGAAATGCGTGAACTTGGCATCGGGATATGGTCAACCGGTGGAGAAACGGCCGATGTGGGCGACCTGGTGCGCACGATCATCGTCGATTCAACGGTCACCTGCCGCATGCCGAGGAAAGATGTTGTTGATAACGGGAATATCAGGGCAGGCGACGTCATTGTCGGTCTCTCTTCAAGCGGGCAGGCTACTTATGAGAAATCCTACAATGGGGGGATGGGCAGTAACGGACTTACTTCGGCGCGGCATGATGTGTTGAATAACCGTTATTCGGTCGGCTATCCCGAAAGCTTTGATGACCAGCTTTCTCCTTCGCTGATCTATTCAGGCAGCCGGAGCCTCACCGATGAGTCGGAAATTCCCGGTGTTGACATCGGCAAACTCATCCTCTCTCCCACCCGCACCTACGCACCCGTGGTGAAGGAGATCCTCGGCAGATACCGTAACCAAATCCATGGCATGGTACATTGCAGTGGCGGCGGACAAACCAAGATCCTTCACTTTGTCGGAAACCTGCACGTGATCAAGGACAACCTTTTCCCTGTCCCGCATCTTTTCAGGCTTATTCAGGAAGAATCGGGCACGCCATGGCATGAGATGTACAAAGTATTCAACATGGGACACCGAATGGAATTTTACATCCCTTCCGGGCTTGCACAACAGGTTATTGACATCGCCGCCGGGTTTGGAATCGAAGGCCGGATTACCGGCCGTGTGGAAGAGAGCACTTCAAGGAAACTCACGATACAATCCGAATTCGGGGAGTTCCAATACTAAAGGGAGATGCCGTCTGAAATAATTCCCTCAAATTGATTAACTTTGCACTCCCATTTCAATTTGATCCATGTTAGAAAAATTAGAGGCAATCAAGCTGCGTTACGAGGACATTCAGGCGAAGATGAATGAACCTTCGGTGATGAGCGATATGAAGAATTATATCCAGCTCAACAAGGATTATAAAGAGCTTCAACCCATCATGGAGGCTTTTGAGATCTACAAGAATATTCTCTCGAACATCGACCACGCCAAGGACATCATCTATAATGAAAAGGATGAGGAGTTCCGCTCGATGGCGAAAGAGGAGTTAAATACGCTGACTGTTGAGAAAGACAACCTCGAGGAAGAGATCAGGATGATGCTGATCCCTGCCGACCCTGAGGATGGCAAGAATGCGGTGATAGAAATCCGCGCAGGTACCGGTGGCGATGAGGCGAGTATTTTCGCGGGCGACCTATACCGGATGTACTGTAAATTCTCGGAAGCCAAGCGCTGGAAAGTAGAACTGGTCGATTTCACCGGCGGTACCATGGGCGGATTCAAGGAAATCATCTTCAACATCATGGGTGAAAATGTCTACGGCCTCATGAAATATGAATCGGGCGTACACCGCGTGCAGCGTGTGCCGCAAACAGAAACCCAGGGCCGTGTGCATACATCGGCGGCAACAGTGGCCGTTTTACCCGAAGCTGACGAATTCGACGTTGAAATCAAGCAATCGGATGTGCGCAAAGACACCTTCTGCTCATCGGGCCCCGGCGGACAATCGGTAAATACCACCTACTCTGCCATCCGGCTCACACATGTGCCTTCCGGGATTGTTGTCTCCTGCCAGGATGAAAAATCGCAGATTAAGAATTTCGAGAAAGCCATGAAGGTACTGCGCACCAGGTTGTATGAACTTGAGCACCAAAAATACCTTGACGAGATATCCAAGAAACGGAAAACCATGGTCTCCACCGGCGACCGCTCGGCCAAGATCAGAACCTACAACTATCCCCAAAGTCGTGTAACCGACCACCGCATCAACATGACCCTCTACAACCTGCCGGTCGTGCTCGACGGGGAGGTCGAACCCCTCATCGAAGCGCTGCAGCTGGCTGAGAATGCCGAAAGGCTGAAGGAGGCGGGAACAAGCTAAAGTAGCGAGGTAGCGAGGTAGCGAAATGGTGAAATTCGTAATTCGTAATTTTTAATTTTTAATTAAAATGAACCGTTCCGAGCTTGTCAGTCTTATTTTTTCCAAAAGATCATTCCTCTGCATCGGGTTGGATACCGATCTTACGAAGATTCCCCGGCACCTGCTTGACCTGGAAGACCCGGTGTTTGAATTCAACAAGGCCATTATTGATGCTACGCACGACCTTACTGTTGCCTACAAGCCCAATTTCGCCTTCTATGAATGCAACGGGACCAACGGTTGGGGAAGTCTGACGAAAACCATCCAATATATAAACCAGGCCTATCCTGAGCAGTTGTATACAATTGCTGATGCCAAACGGGGGGATATCGGCAACACATCGCAGCAGTATGCCCGGGCGATGTTCGATGCTTCCTCGTCGGGAATGAATTTTGATGCGGTGACTGTGGCACCATACATGGGTGAAGATTCGGTGAAACCCTTCCTGACTTATCCGGGAAAATGGATCATCGTGCTGGCGCTGACCTCGAACAAAGGCGCTGAAGATTTCCAGTTTTTCAATAACAACGGCAACCGCCTGTTTGAGCAGGTACTCACAACCTCGCAGCGATGGGGAACAGATGAGAACCTCATGTACGTGGTCGGGGCCACCAAGGCCGAAATGCTGGCTGACGTCAGGAAAATAGTTCCCAATCATTTCCTGCTCGTTCCGGGTGTCGGAGCACAGGGAGGCAGCCTGCAGGAGGTTGCGAAATATGGGCTGACAAAAGAATGTGGACTGATCGTCAATTCCTCGCGGAATATCATTTATGCTTCATCTGGCCATGACTTCGCTGAAAAGGCCAGGGCTGAGGCACTGAAAATGCAGCAGGAGATGAGCGCATTGCTTATTCTACAATAGTAATCCAACCGTGGGTGTCGGGTTCAAGTCCTTCCTGGATCCCCTTGAGTTTGTTATACAATTTTGCGGAGACCGTACCCGGCTGACCATTTTTGCAGAATTTATATTCCCTGCCCGTGTCGCGGTCGTGGATCATGCAGATGGGTGAAATCACTGCCGCAGTGCCGCAAGCGCCTACTTCCTCAAATTCATTCAATTCTTCAACCGGCACATGTCGTTGTTCGACCTTCATGCCCATCTCCTGTGCCAGAATCCTCAGTGACATATTGGTAATGGAGGGAAGAATCGAGGTGGATTGCGGTGTTATATAGGTATTGTCTTTGATTCCGAAAAAATTAGCCGGGCCGGCTTCGTCGATGTATTTCTTCTCTTTTGCATCGAGAAAGATGCAGGAAGAAAAGCCATCAGCATGGGCGCGTTCGCCGGCACGCAGGCTGGCTGCATAATTACCACCTACTTTGATATTGCCTGTGCCCAGGGGCGCCGCACGGTCATAATCACGTACGATCTGCATCTTGACAGGATTAAAACCCTCCTTGAAATAGGGACCAACCGGGCCCACAAAGACCATGAACATATATTCTTTGGCTGCCTTCACGCCAACCTGGGCACCCGTACCTATAAGCAAAGGCCTGATGTACAGGGACGCGCCTTCGCCGTAAGGAGGAACATACTTCAGGTTGAGTTTAACCGCCTTGAGAACAACTTCGGTGAAAAGTTCTACCGGTACTTCGGCCATCATCACCCCCTTTGCTGAGTTGATCAAGCGCTTTGCATTTTCCTCCAACCTGAAAATCCTGATCTTGCCATCCTTGCCGGTAAAGGCTTTCAGCCCTTCAAAAGCTTCCTGGCCGTAATGCAGGCAGGTAGCAGCCATGTGCATGGTAATATTCTCAGAATCTGTTACTTCAAGCTCCCCCCATTTCCCGTCCTTGAAGTAGCAACGGACATTATAGTCTGTTTTAAAATAGCCGAACGGCAGGTTTTTCCAATCTATCGTGTTCATATCAGTAAGTTTTTAGTTTGTGTTTCAGGGCGAAATACCCTGTAAAGTTAGGAAAATTCCGTATTGAAAAAATCTCCGCAAAAAAAAAGATATTGGGTGTCTGTTGCCATTTTGTCAGTCTGTGCCGATTGGCACCTGCTTTGATAATGAATGCTCGTTAAAATAAAACTTATCGATATGCAAAAAGGTAAAATAAACGTTCAGACCGAGAACATCTTTCCGATTATTAAGAAATTCCTCTATTCAGAACATGAGATATTCCTGCGGGAACTGATCTCCAATGCCGTGGATGCCACGCAAAAACTGAAAACCCTGGCAGCCCTTGGAAAATTCAGCGGCGATATTTCCGACCTTACCATCCAGGTAACGCTGGATAAGGAAAATAAAACCATTTCCGTTAAAGATAAGGGGATTGGCATGACCAATGCAGAGGTTGATAAATACATCAACCAGATTGCCTTTTCCAGTGCGGAAGAGTTCATCAAGAAATTTAAAACCAAGTCGGAATCAGAAATGAACGCCATCATCGGTCATTTCGGACTGGGGTTCTACTCCAGTTTCATGGTTTCAGAGAAAGTAGAGATCATCACCAAGAGTTACCAGAAAAAGGATGCAGGCGCTGTTCATTGGGAATGCGACGGAAGTCCGGATTACACCATGGACGAATCCGATAAAAAAGAGCGCGGCACCGAGGTGATCCTGCATGTTGCCGAAGATTCGAAAGATTACCTCGAAGAACAAACCCTGCTAGGCATCCTGAAAAAATATTGCAAATTCCTGCCTGTCCCCATTCAGTTCGGGACCGAAAAGAGTTGGGAAACAGTTGAAGGTGAAAAGGATGAAAAAGGCAATGATAAACAGGCAGAGGTTGAAAAACCACGCATCATTAACAATACGAACCCGATCTGGAAGAAGAAACCGGTTGACCTGAAAGATGAGGATTACAAGAGTTTTTATCATAAACTTTATCCCTATTCCTTTGATGAGCCCCTGTTCTGGATCCACCTTAACGTGGATTACCCGTTCAACCTGACCGGCATTCTCTATTTTCCCAAGGTGAAACGGAACCTGGAAGTTCAGAAAGACAAGATCCAGTTATACTGCAACCAGGTGTTTGTAACCGATTCGGTTGAAGGCATCGTTCCTGATTTTCTCACCCTGCTCCATGGCGTGATCGATTCTCCCGACATCCCGCTCAACGTGTCGCGCAGTTACCTGCAAAGCGACCCGAACGTGAAAAAGATTTCGAACCACATCACCAAGAAAGTTGCCGACAAACTGGAATCACTGTTCAAGGACGGCCGCCCGGAATTCGAAAGCAAATGGGACGACATCAAGGTTTTCATCGAATACGGGATCATTTCCCAACCAGAGTTTTATGACCGGGCTAAAAAATTCTGCCTCCTGAAAAATGTAGACAATAAATATTTCACATTCGAGGAGTATGAAAACCTGGTCAAACCTGCCCAGCAGGATAAAGACGGGCAGCTCATCTACCTTTACGCCACCAACCAGCACGAACAGTACAGCTTTATTGAATCGGTCAAGGCAAGGGGTTACGATGTACTGATGATGGATGGGATCCTTGAAGCCCATTTTATCAACACCCTTGAACAAAAACTGGAAAAGATACGGTTCACGCGTGTTGACTCAGATGTGGTTGACAAGCTCATCAAAAAAGAAGATGCCCTGCCTTCGAAACTCAATGAGGATCAACAGAAAACGCTGAAAGAGATCATGGAAAAACAGATCGATGGTAAAAAATTCTCGATTGCTTTTGAGAGCCTCAGCGAAACTGAATTACCCCTGATGATCACCCAGAATGAATTTATGCGCCGCATGAAGGACATGTCGGCCCTCGGGGGCGGCGGAGGCTACGGTTTTATGGGTGAGATGCCCGAGAACTACAATCTCATCGTGAACTCGAACAACCCTGTTATTGGGAAACTTATCGCGGAAGATGACGGAGATAGGCAAACCGCCACCATCCGCCAGCTATTCGACCTGGCGCTGCTCGCGCAAAATATGTTAAAAGGGAAGGACCTGGCGGAGTTTATCAGGAGGAGTGCGGAGAAGATGGGGAATGAGTAAACGGGTGGACAGGTGGACAGGTGGACAGGTGGACGGTGGACAGGTGGACAGGTGGACAGGTAGAAGCCTGTTTACCCCCTTGTAACCTTTCCCTAACAAGGCGTCTAATACCAAGTTAATTAACATCTTTCTTTTTTAACAGTAGCATTTTTTATCACTAATTTAGCAAAAAATAACTTTAAATCTATTGAGTCATGAAATTAAGTAAAGGCTGGATTATACTTATTGTCGTTGTTGGCGTGGCTGTGCTCCTTTTTGCATGGATAACCGGAATCAACAACAACCTGGTAACGAAGGAAGAAGTCGTAAACCAGGCCTGGGCCAATGTGCAGAATGTCTACCAGCGCAGGCTTGACCTGATCCCGAACCTGGTCAACACCGTGAAAGGGGTTGCAAACTTCGAAAAGGAAACACTGACCGCTGTTATTGAAGCGCGTGCAAAAGCCACAAACGTGCAGATAAATCCAAAGAACCTCGACGAAGCTTCGCTCCAGAAATTCCAGGAAGCGCAGAACGGGGTTGGCTCTGCCCTGGGCCGACTGATGGTGGTGGTTGAGAAGTATCCTGAACTGAAGGCCACACAGAATTTTTCCGAACTGCAGGCACAGCTTGAGGGGACTGAAAACCGCATCACGGTTGAACGAATGAAGTTCAACGAATCGGCACAAACTTACAACACCTACCTGCGCAGCTTCCCCAACAGCATGTTTGCCGGGATGTTCGGATTCCAGAAAAAGGCCTACTTCCAGGCACAGGCCGGCTCGGAAAAAGCGCCGGAAGTGAAGTTTTAATCTGGCATGGGCCGTTCATGACCTTATCCGATGATATCGGATCGGTTTCGCGCAGATTTACGCAAATCCGCGTGAACCATTCTTGCAAACCAATCTCGTAAGTATTTTTAAAACAATTTTATAATTAACCAATGAGCACAACTGCCCAAGATTTTTTTTCGAAGCAGGATAAGGATGACATCAGGCAGGCCATTATGAACGCTGAACTCGACACATCAGGAGAGATAAGGGTTCACATTGAAAACACCTGTTCCGGGGATGTGATGGACCGGGCATCGTTCGTGTTCCGACAACTGAACATGCACAAGACTGCCCGCAGCAATGCAGTATTAATATACCTGGCCGTGAAGAACCGCAGGTTTGCCATCCTTGGCGACAGTGGGATCAATAAAGTGGTTCCGGAAAATTTCTGGGACGACATCAAGTCAGAAATGCTGAACCAGTTCAGGGAAGGCCGTTTTGCTGATGGCCTGATCAGGGCGATCGCCTCCACCGGCCAGCATCTGAAGGCCCATTTTCCCCACCAGAAGGATGATGTGAACGAACTCCCGGATGAGTTGTCGTTTGGAAAAGACTAAAATAATTTGAGGATTTGAAGATTTAGGAATTTGTGGATGGGGGTTTTTGATAATGCAAAAAAACATGAGAGTACTTAAAGGTTTCAGCACATTGATGCTTTGGATGGTCTTCGTTTGCGGGTTTTCCGGGGTTTACGGGCAGGAGGTCCCTGCACTGCCGGATCCACCGAGGTTGGTGAATGATTTTGCCGGAATTTTGCAGCCGGATGAGGTTCAGCGACTGGAAAACAAACTTGTCGCCTTCAGCGATTCCACCTCAACCCAGATTGTTGTTGTGATTGTCAAATCATTGAATGGCGCCGACAAACAAATGTTTGCCTACCAGATCGGTAAGAAATGGGGCGTGGGAATCAAGGGAAAAAACAACGGCGCTGTGGTATTGGTCAAACCCAAATACCCCAATGAAAAAGGAGAGATCGAAATCCAGACCGGGTACGGTCTTGAAGGGGTGATCCCCGACGCGCTTGCCAAACGGATAATTAACAACGAGATGGTACCAAATTTCAGGGACGGGAATTATTACGCCGGGATTGATGCTGCTGTTACCACCATGATATCCTTGTCCAAAGGGGAGTATACCGCCGACCAGTACACAAAACGCAGAGGCGGCAAAGCGAGCCCCTACGGAATGCTCATCCCCCTGGTCATCCTGTTCGTGGTATTCATGATGATCCGCGGCGGCAGGGCACGTGGCATGTCGGTAGGGAAAAGCATCCCCTTCTGGACTGCTTTCTGGTTGCTTGGATCAATGGGTCGCGGCCACAGCGGTTCATGGAATGACTTCAGCGGTGGAGGAGGAGGATTTGGCGGAGGCGGAGGCGGAGGCGGCTTCGGAGGGTTTGGAGGCGGCAGTTTTGGCGGTGGAGGAGCCGGGGGAAGCTGGTAACCAAATGGCAAAATGGCAAAATGGCAAAATGGCAAAATGACGAAATGGTGATATGGTGAAATGGTGAAATTTGTTAAGCAGGTTTGGCGGTTTTATTATGATGGGTTTCGGGGAATGAAGGTTGGTAAGCGGCTTTGGGCTATTATTCTCATTAAAATATTCATCCTGTTTTTTATCCTGCGGCTGTTGTTTTTTCCAGATTTCCTGAAATCCCGATTCAAAACTGAAAAAGAGCGGGGCGATTACGTCAGGAAACAACTGATCCAAAGAAAATAAAAAAGGCTGTCACCATTGCGGGACAGCCTTCCTTTTTATTGTTTGCAAGCTTACTTGGTTGCCGGGGCAGCTGCCCTGGGTTTGATCACAACGTCCTTAACTTCGGCCAGGGTGACAAATCCACCACTGTTACCAAAATTATTCAGCACATAGTTAATAACAGCAACGGCATCTTCCTTGGTCTCGACCTGGGGGACCATCTCCTGTGTGTACTTCTTGCCATTTACGGTCATTTCAAGTTTCGAGCCATTCAGGGTCTGGGCAACGGCCCTCGGTTTGTCGGCCAGCAGGTAATCAGCTTTTGCCAATGGAGGAAATACGTTTTCAATGCCTAAACCGGTAACCTGGTGGCAAACCGTACACTTGGTCTTGTAAATCTCTTCCCCGCGCGGCATCATAGCCTGAACATCGGCAGGAAGACTGGCGTAGGGACCGGTGGCTTTTACCGCGGTTTGTTCTGCAGCAGGCTGGCTGCCACCGCCACAGGAGGTGATAAAGAAGGTAATCGCAAATAAGGAAATCAGGAATAAGGCAGTTTTTTTCATAAAGGTTTGGGGTTTGGTTGTTGGGTTAGAGAAATATTTAGTTGTTAGGGATGGACAGGAGACTGGTAACAAGGTGACAAGGTGACCAGGTGGGCAAGTGAAAAGTGCCAGGCTGAAGGTGCTCATGTATTTGTTGTGACAAAGGTGCCTGTGTTATTGATTGGATTATGATCGCTAGGTTATTTTTTTTGCAAAATTATTCAATTCATCCGAAAGATCAATGACAACATTTGGGTTTTTGCAATTCTTCTGTTTTATGTTGCTGTTTGTCCATTTTCGGGCTGATATATGGAATTCCAAGATTCATGCCGCGCAACACAAACAATACGCCGATGATAAGAATCAGGAAAGGGACCAGTTTTTTCACTCCCCTCCGGAAGGCCATACCGATGGCATTTCCCAGCAATGAAACCATCAGCAGGGCGGGCAGGGTTCCCAGTCCGAACGCCATCATATATAAGGAGCCGTTGAGCGGGCTTGTCGACACCAGGGCACCGGCAAGCGCAATATATACAAGGCCGCAAGGCAGGAAGCCATTCAGCAGGCCGATGACCCAGGTTGAAAGGTAGGTGCGAAATCCGAAGAAACGGCCAAAGATTTTCCTGAACCCCGAAAACAGGCCGTCGAGTTTACTTGTTAGTTGAGCCCCGTGAAAAATCACCGGAAAGGCAACGCTCAGGATCATCAGGGTGCCGATCCCGATTGAAACCCACTGCTGTATGCCCCAGATGTGGATGCCCAGCCCCAGCGAGCCAAAAACCAAGCCAAGGAATGCATACGTGGACACGCGGCCCAGGTTGTACAACAGCGAACTGAGAACCCGGGTTTCCCAGGAATTCTCCTTCAGCGGTAATGAAACTGCGATGGGGCCGCACATACCCATACAGTGGAAACTGCCCAGTAAACCAATGATCAACGGCTGCCAGAAATCCATCTCAGGGAATAAAAACATCTACTTCCTTGTAGTAGGCTTTTCCGTCGGAGGTCCAGTCGACCTTGACTATGTAACGGCCTTTTGACAACCTGGACAATGGAACAGACTGTGTCAACGAGGTATCTGCTGCAACCGGAAGCACGATGTCAAGCTTTTCATCGGAAGGCCGGTAGATGTCGATGCTACCGGCAAGCTGCCGACCCCTGAAATCACCAGGAAACCGGATGACAAGATTGGGATTTTCCAGTTTCACCTGCAACGGCATCGAAAGGCCGTTTGCATTCCTCATTTTGACCAGCTTCTCTTCATGCCTGAGTTCCTTCGGATAATAATCCTCCTCAACCAGGCTGAAGGTCTGATGCTGTGCATAATAGAGGAATGCAAAACACGCTCCCATAAACAATAAGATTACAATCAAAATTCCGGTTCCCCAGTTCCACTTCATAGTAGGTTATTTAAAGGGCCCGACAAAGGTTGCGCGTGTCTGGTCGAGTTGCTTTCCTCCGGAAAACACGCCGATTTCAACCTCGGTCTTGCCATTTGTAATTTGTGTACGATCCATCAGGATAAAAAAGACGACCTCTCCCAGTGATTGTTTTGCAACTCGGGGCGCATCCCCGATAAGTTTAACCGTACCTTTTCCCGAAAGAATGCGGATTTCAATGGGCAGATCATTCGTGGTCTTGTTAACGACTTTCACACTGTAGAGGTTGCTGATCATGCCTCCCTCCTGCTCCTGGAACAGCATTCCCGGGGACCGGAGTACCGTTGCTTCAACCGGGTTGCGTGTGGCCAGGAAATAACCCAGGGCAACGAGCAACAGGCCCAGCACGATTGTATAGAAACCTGAGCGTTTCGTAAAATGCCATGGTTTTTTATCTGCAATCATCTTTTCCGAAGCATACCGGATGAGCCCGGGTTTGAACCCGACTTTGATCATCATATCATCGCACGCATCGATGCAGCAGGCACAGTTAATGCATTCCAGCTGCGTGCCGTTGCGGATGTCGATCCCGGTAGGACAAACTGCAACACACTGGTTGCAGTCGATGCAATCGCCTTTTTTTGTTTCGCTCCTGTTTTCGCTTTTCCTGAGTGCCCCCCGCTCCTCTCCCCTTGGATAATCGTAGGATATCACCACTGTTTCGCGGTCGAGTAACACACCCTGCAACCTTCCGTAAGGACACACAATGGTACAGACCTGTTCGCGGAACCACGAAAAAATGAAGTAAAAAACAAAGGAGAAAACCACCATCCCTGTTAATCCGGCAACATGGTTGACCGGGCTTTCGGTAACCAGTTTGATCCAGGCATCCGAACTGATGAGATACATCAGGAAATAGTTGCCGATGATGAAAGAGATAAGGTAAAATATCCCGTGTTTCAATACCCTGCGAAAGATTTTGTCAGCATCCCACGGCCGGGCATCAAGTTCTTTCTGGCGATGGGCATCACCGTCGATCCAGTATTCGATCCGGCGGAAGACCACCTCCATGAAAATTGTCTGCGGGCATGCCCATCCGCACCAGATCCTTCCATAGGTCACTGTAAACAGGATGATGCAGACCATCACCCCAATCATCCCGATAAAAAAGATGTTAAAATCCTGGGGCCAGAACTGAACGCCGAAGATGGCAAACTTGCGGTGAAAAAAATCAAAGAGTAAAAGTTGCTGACCGTTGATTTTTATAAACGGGGCAGTAAAAAGGAATATCATCAGCAAAATGCCGGTGATATTCCTTGCAGTTGTTAGTTTCCCTTTGGGCTTCCTTGCAAAAACCCAAAGCCGTTTGCCACTTTCGTCGATGGTATAGAGCCTGTCGCGAAAGCTGCCTGAAGAATCATCCTGTGGTTGCATATCACTTGCAGGGATCGCCCTGCGGGGCCTTTGGATTCGGAGGATTGGTGCCCATGAGCGTCATGACAAAGCTTGCGACCTGTTTGATCTGGAGGTCGGTAAGCTGGGTTTTCCAGGAGATCATCCCCTTTTCCGGAACACCGATAGTGATGACGTTCACAACATCAGCATAGCCGCAACCGTGCAATGAAAATTTATCGGTGAGGTTCGGTCCTACCAAACCCTGGCCGCCTTCAAGATGGCATATCTTGCAGCTTTTCAGCCAGATCTCTTTGCCGGCGTCGAGATTCGCCTTATCGGTAAAGGCAATAAGGCCGGCGGCAGCCGGAGCATGCTGCCCCGGTGCGAGGGTTCCGGCAGCAGCCATCTCCTTTGTCCATTCTTCCTGCTGATATGGCGCTACCTTGATCACATCAAACACAAAGATATAAACCACCGCATAGATGATGGTTATAATAAATAACCACACCCACCATTTAGGAAGGTTGTTATCCAATTCCCGGATATTATCACTTTCATGACCCGACAGCAGTATATCACCGGTCAGTTCATCCTTTTCAACGGTATTATGTCCATTCATTTCCATAGAAAATATTTTTAACTGTCTTGAAATTTGTCTGATTCCTTTGAAACGTCATCGAGGGGCATGCGGCTGAAATCCTCCACGTCTTTCTTCCGAATGGAGATGGTATGAAGGATCAGCAGGGCAAAGAAAACCACGAATATGATCATGGAGATCAATCCGTAGCTTTCAAAGCCCCCGATTGATTTATAAATATCGCGCAGCATGGCCGGAATTATTTAACGGGTGAAGGGTTAACTGCACCGGCTGCGTGAACATCCACGCCAAGGCGTTGCAGGTATGCGATCATGGCGATAATTTCCTTGCCTGGCTCCACCTGGATTCCCTGGCTCTTCAGGTCATCGGCGATGCCTTTGGCCTGTTTCATGAGCTCTTCATTGGCTATTTTGTCATATCCTTCGGGATAGGGAACGCCAAGGAACTGCATCACGCGGATCTTCTTCGCTGTCGTGGTCAAATCAAGGTCATCGGAGATCAGCCATTTGTACACAGGCATGATGGATTGCTCATTCAACCGTTGCGGGTTTAGCATATGGTTATAGTGCCATGAATTGGGCTTGTACTGGCGGCCGCTTACGACGCCTTCGCGCGAAAGGTCTGGCCCGTTGCGTTTTGAACCCCACTGGAACGGATGGTCATAGACATATTCCCCGGCTTTTGAATATTCGCCGTACCGTTCTGTTTCCGAGCGGAACGGGCGCACCTCCTGCGAATGGCAGGTATAACATCCCTCGCGCACATAGATGTCGCGTCCCTGCAGTTCGAGCGGGGTGTATGGCTTCACGCTCGCGATGGTGGGGATATTGGTTTTCACAAGGTACAGGGGGACAATCTCAATGAGCCCCCCGATCAGGATGGCAACAAGCGCAAAAAGGATAAACTGGACCGGGCGACGCTCGAGCCAGCGGTGCATGCCCTCGCCTGATTCGCGTTTTACTGCGGTCTTTACAAGTGCCGGTGCCGAGGCAGCCTCTTCCGGGACAAACTTGCCTGCTTTAATCGTCAGGATCAGGTTATAAACCCCAAGGAGAATACCAACAATATATAATGACCCGCCAATGGCACGGGTTGCATACATGGGCTGGAGCTGGGTTACGGTTTCAAGAAAATTCGGGTATTTCAAAAATCCGTCGGCGGTGAATTCTTTCCACATGGAAGCCTGGGTGATGGCGCCCCAGTAAAGAGGAACGGCATAGAAAATGATCCCGAGGGTGCCAACCCAGAAATGAAGGTTTGCAAGTTTTCTTGAAAACAACTGGGTCTGGAACATTTTGGGGATCAGGTAATAGAGAACAGCAAACGTGAGAAAACCATTCCAGCCGAGAGCGCCGATGTGCGCATGGCCCACGGTCCAGTCGGTAAAATGTGAAATCGCGTTAACCGTCTTGGTCGACATCATGGGTCCTTCAAAGGTTGACATACCGTAAGCGGTCACGGCAACGACCATGAACTTCAGAACTGGGTCCTCGCGAACACGGTCCCACGCGCCACGCAGGGTGAGCAGTCCGTTCACCATACCACCCCATGATGGGGCAATCAGCATGACGGAGAAAACGACTCCCAGCGACTGGGCCCAGCCGGGCAATGCGCTGTAGAGCAGGTGATGCGGGCCAGCCCAGATATAAAGGAAGATAAGTGCCCAGAAATGAACAATTGACAACCGGTACGAATAGATCGGGCGGTTGGCGGCTTTCGGCAGGAAGTAATACATCAGGCCAAGGAACGGGGTTGTGAGGAAAAATGCAACCGCGTTGTGACCGTACCACCATTGAACCAGTGCATCCTGAACCCCGGCGTAAATGGGGTAACTTTTAAAGATGTTGACCGGGATGGCCAGGCTGTTGGTAACATGCAGCACGGTAATGGTTACGAAGGTGGCGATGTAGAACCAGATGGCAACATAGATATGCTGCGTTCTGCGTTTGATGATCGTTCCGATCATATTGGCGCCGAATACCAGCCAGATGACAGCCACAAGGAGGTCGATGGGCCATTCAAGCTCAGCGTATTCCTTGCCTGTGGTAATCCCGAAGGCAAAGGTAAGGGCCGCGAAAACGATGATCAGCTGCCAGCCCCAGAAGTTAATCTTGCTCAGCAGGTCGTTAAACATCCTTGCCTTGCAAAGCCGTTGCAGGGAGTAATAAATCCCGGTGAACATCCCGTTGCCGACAAATGCGAAGATGACGGCATTCGTGTGGATGGGACGGATGCGGCCGAACGTGGTATACGGGATACCAAAAGAGAGCGCCGGCCAGATAAATTGTAATGCCAGTAAGAGTCCGACAACCATGCCGATAACGCCCCAGAACAGCGTTGCGTAGGCAAAGTTCTTTACAATTTTGTTGTCATAGTAAAATGTCTGATTTTCCATATGTTATTGGTTTGGTGAGGGTTCTTCAATCGGGCTGGCTGGTGCAGGGTCGGTTTTTGAGGCCTCGCGCGGTTTTTCGTCATCAAAAAGGATTCTGACAGAGGCACTATAAGGATCATCGTACTGGCCGGTTCTCACCGACCAGAAAAAGGCGATCAGAAAACCACCGGCAAGGACTACGCTAAAGGCAACAAGGACAAGAATTACGCTCATATTTTTACACCTGTTCGCAAAATAAAGATTAAAGTATCATATTTCCAAAATACCAACATGGAAATATGGAGAAAACAATATATTTATATACAGTCTGAATAAATTATTTCTCAGTAAATGTACTAAAACGGGCTGAAAGAGAAACAGATACCGTAACAAAAGCGACAATTGATACGGAACTGAGGGGCATGAGAATGGCCGAAACCTCCGGCAACAAATTGCCGGTAATGGCAAAACTCAAGCCCACCACATTATATAAAAAGGAGAGCACCACGCTGATGAAAACAATGCGCATACCTATCCGGCTGAAGGATAGGAAACCGGGGAGGTGTTTAAACTGTTTTGATTCAAGGATGGCATCGCAGGCAGGGGAAAAATGGTAAATATCGTCGGCAATCGAAATACCGCAGTCGCTTTCCCGCAAAGCACCGGCATCGTTCAGGCCGTCGCCGATCATGAGCACCCTTTTGCCCGAAGCTTTCAGGTTGCGGATATATTCAAGTTTATCTTTTGGCGACTGATTAAAATGCAGATGGTCCTTCGAGGGGAAAAATGCAAGGAGGTTGGGTAATTCCGCGTCATTGTCGCCCGAGAGCAGGTGAAGCTCATATCGCAGCGCGAGTTCCTGCAACACTTCTTTCATGCCTTCCCGGTACTGGTTATTGATGCCAATAAAACCACCCTGTTCCCGGTCAACTGAAATAAAAACACGTCCGGCTGCAGGAGCCTCTGACCTGGTTCCGGTTACAAATTCTTCAGAGCCCACCCGAAGGAAATGTCCTCCAACAACCCCCTCTATCCCCCTGGCAGGCAATTCAGAAAAACTCTCAACATTCAGCGGTTGGAAACCCTGGAGTTGCCGGTAAATCGCGACACTTGAAGGATGCGTTGACTGTCGCACAAGGGCCGAGAGCCGCTGCAGGTTCTCCTGTGAAAGCCTTAGCCCGGTTAAATCGGCGCCCTGCCCGTTGTTTCGGGTGATGGTTCCGGTTTTATCAAACACGATGGTGTCAATCTTAGAAAGGGTTTCGACCACCCCGGTCCTTTTGAGGTAAAAGTTGTTCTTGCCAAAAACCCGCATGGTGCCACCCAGCGAGAACGGATAAGTCATAGCCAGTGCGCACGGGCAGGCGACAATCAGGATCGCAGTGACAACCAGAAAAGACTGTGAAGGGTTGATAAACCACCATACAACCCCCGAAACAGTGGCGAGTATCAGGATGATTGCCGTAAAATAGCGGCTGATCACATCCAGTATGGAGTCCCACCTCGTTTGTTTTTCACCGCCCGAAATATCCTGGTTCCATAATTCGGTGAGCCGGCTCTGGGCTACTTCACGCTCAACGATGAGTTCGATGGATGTTCCTGCCTGGCGGCCACCAGCAAAAATGCGATCGCCCTCTTTTTTCGTGACCGGCGTCGACTCACCGGTCACAAAACTATAGTCAACCGAACCTTCTCCTTTTACAAGAAGTGCATCCGCGGGTATGAGCTCCTGGTTCCTGACAAGGATCCTCATCCCGGTCCTGAGGTTTTTCAACGGGATGATTGATTCAATGCCATCGTCGGAAATTACAGTAACCGCAACAGGAAAGTAGGAACGGTAATCGCGTTCAAAGGAGAGCGCCTGGTAGGTCTTGTCCTGGTACCATCGCCCGATGGAAAGGAAAAAGACCAGTCCTGCCAGTGAATCCATAAAGCCGTTGCCTGTGCCTGACGTGATTTCGTAAACACTTCTGAAGAAAAGAACGAGGATGCCCACGGCAATCGGGACATCAATGCTGATGAACCGTTTTTTCAGCCCTTTCCATGCTGCGATGATGAATACAGAACCGGAATAAAAGGCTACCGGGATGCCAAACAGGATGTTCAGCAGACCGAAATTCTGCCTGAGCAGGTGCTCAATGCTGTCGTCGACGCTGAGATAACCCGGAAAGCTGAAGAGCATGATGTTCCCGAAGCAGAATCCTGCGACGCCGAGCCGGTAGTAAATCCCCCTGTTGACTTTACGTTTGGCCCCCTTATCAACCGAATCGAGCGTAATCTGTGGAATATAATTGATGGAGACCAACATTTCAACAAGCTGCCGCAGCGACAGTTGCGCATCGTGAAAGGTAATGATCACCTCTTTTTTCACGAAGTTCACGGTTGAATGCATCACCCCTTCGTTAAGCCGCTGCAGGTTTTCAAGCAGCCAGATACAGGAACTGCAGTGAATGGCAGGGATGAAGAGCTTCACTTTGCTTACGCCATCTTCTGAAAACTCAAGCAACTCGCGGCGAATCTCTTCATTGTCAAGATAGGCATACTGGCTGCCGGGTTCGCGGTTTCTGGCTGTAAGACCGGGATGGACTTCAAATTTGTAATATTCTGAGGCATTGCTCTGGCTCAGGATCTCAAAGACCATCCTGCACCCCTGGCAGCAAAACCGTTTTTCATCAAAAATTATGGGAACGGCCCCGCAATCTTCCCCGCAATGATAACATCCATTTGAGTTTGCTGCTGAATCGCGGTGTGGTGAGTAGTCTGGCATAGCTTGTTAGTTCGGGTGAGCGCTTCCCTTAAACAAAGGGGGTTCATCAATTTTCCCCATTGGTCAGAGTTTCTGTTTGCCGGGCAAAATTAAACAAAACAGTATTACTTTACAGAAATCAATTCACAATATCGTTGCTTTGAAAGAAGTCAAAAATCAACATTTCCTTCCGGCCCCAACCTGATATTTGGGTATCTTTGCCATCCCAAAACGCTAAACGAGGAACCAACTGATGTTTGAAACCTTTTCCATTGAAACACTCCAGGTTTATTGGTGGATTATCATCTCCATCCTTGGAAGCCTGTTTGTATTCCTGTTGTTCATTCAGGGTGGCCAGACCCTCACCTATGCCATCGGAAAAACCGAGCCCGGGCGCAAGATGCTTGTGAATGCCCTGGGCCGGAAATGGGGATTTACCTTCACCTCCCTGGTAACGTTCGGCTGTGTCTTTTTTGCCGCGTTTCCCCTCTTCTGTTCGACGAGTTTCGGGGGTGCCAGCTGGGTATGGATGGCGATCGTCTTCTCTTTCATCATCCAGGCCGTGGCCTTTGAATTCAGAGTCAATCCCATTAACCTGCCGGGGGCCAGGGTCCATGAATGGTTCCTGATCGTCAACGGCCTGGTTGGCACGGTGTTGCTGGGAACTGTCATTGGAACCTTTTTTACCGGTTCTGAATTCATAGTCAACAAGCCAGCCCTTAGCAACCTGGCCGACCCGGCGGGTTCACGATGGATGAATCCCGCCCATGGCCTCGAAGCCCTGCTGAAATGGCAAAATGCATCCCTCGGGCTTGCCTTGTTTTTCCTTGCCCGCTTGCTTGGCACGCTCTATTTTATGAAAACCGTTGACGATGAAGAAATACTTACCCGTTCAAAGAAACAACTGTTCTACAACGCCATCCCGTTCCTGTTGTGTTTCCTGGTTTTTCTCTACGGTCTCCTCATCAGGCCGGGATTTGCCGTGCGACCCTACGATGGATCCATTTACGGTGAAATGAACAAGTATTACCACAACCTGGTGCAGATGCCCATCGTGCTGATGATCCTTGCCTCGGGTGTGGTGTTCGTCCTGCTGGGAGTCGCCCTACCCCTTACCGACACTTCGAAGAATGCCGGTTCAGGAATCTGGTACGCCGGCACCGGCGCTTTTCTTACCATTTTTGCCCTGTTCTGCGTGGCAGGGCTTAACAACACTGCCTATTATCCTTCGGTTTCCAATATTCAGAGTTCACTCACCATCCGCAACAGCTCCTCCAGCCTCCTCACCCTTACGGTCATGAGCTATGTCTCACTGCTTGTCCCAATTGCCATTGCCTGTATCTGGTATACCAGTAGAGCAACCAAGAACAAGAAAATTGATGCGCAGGAGAAGGATTAGGGGGAACACCTTTAGGTAGCGAGGTAGCGAAATGGCAAAATGGTGAAATGCCGGTTAGCTGCCAAAACGGTAACCGATGCCTGATTCGGTGACAAGAAACTTCGGGGTGGCTGGATCTTCTTCGATCTTTTTTCGCAGTTGGGCAATAAAGACGCGCAGGTACTGGGTTTGTTCAATGTATGCCATGCCCCAGACCTCCTTAAGGATATACTGGTGCGTGAGAACGCGGCCTTCGTTTTTGGCAAGCAGTACCAGCAGGGAATACTCGGTAGTGGTGAGTTTCAGCAATTCGTTATGCCTGCGAATGGTGTGGCTGGCCAGGTCAATTGTAAGCGGACCGCATTCCAGTATTTGCTTATCGGGTGCTCCCTGGCTTTGCCGGATGGCAACCCTGATCCTGGCAAGCAGTTCGCCCGTTCTGAAGGGCTTGGTAAGGTAATCGTTTGCGCCGTTGTCAAGGGCTTTGACGATATCTTCCTCCGAATTCCTCACCGACAGGATGATAATGGGTTTCATGAACCATTCCCTGAATTTCAGGAGGATATCCAGACCATCGGCATCGGGAAGGCCAAGGTCCAGGATGATCAGGACAGGCTGTAACGAAGCCGCGAGGGCCAGCCCCTCTTTCCCTGTGGCCGCTTCGGCAATCTTATACCCGTTTGCCGACAGGGTTATTTCGAGCAACCGGCGTATCTGTACCTCGTCGTCGATGATCAGAAGCGTGTCCATCTGTGTCAATTTATTTTCAGGTTGGCAAGTTGGTCGGGTCCGGAAATTTCGACAGGAATGGTAACAGTGAAGATCGCCCCTCCGTTCTTACGGTTCCCAGCAACAACCTTCCCATGGTGGGCTTCCACAAACCCTTTTACGATCGACAATCCGAGCCCGGTTCCCCCTGCAGTGGCATCCTGACCGCGGTAAAACTTATTGAATACCGAGGGCAATTCAGCTTCCGGGAATCCTTTACCGCGATCCATCACCTGGATCGACAGGGTATCATGCTCATAATAAAACTTCAGCCGGATACTGGTGCCGGGTGGTGCATATTGTGTTGCGTTCAATACCAGGTTGTGCAGTACCTGCTCGATGAGCCCGAAGTCAATACTCACCAGCGGCATGTTGGCGGGGATCACGACTGAGAGCGTGAATGGCAGCAGTTCCTGTTTCAGCGACGCTGATACGCTGCTCGCCAGGTCATGCACATCGCACCAGTCGGAACGGGGCGTGATGCGGCCGGATTCGAGGCGCGACATGTTCAGCAGATTCCCGATCAGCCTGTTCAGCCTGATTGAAGCCGTGTTGATCTCGGTATAGAGTTTAAGCCTCGTCTCCTCCGGGTGACTTTGCGACAGCAGGGTATCGCTGGCACCAAGGATTGTGGTAACAGGGATGCGCAGCTCGTGCGAAATAGAATTGAACAGGGTTTTATAAAGTTTGTCTGATTCATTGAGGACATAGGCTTTCCTGGCGGTGATCCGTAGGAATTCCCGTTCATATTTTCCCGAGATCTGTGAAAGAAAGGTGTCCCAGAACTGCTCCTCACCCTGGGTGAAGACGGTGGGTTGCCTAACGGCGATCACCCCCATGTTGCTGCTGGTTCCGGTGAGCGGGTAAAAGGTATAATCGGTGGAAGGCAACGTATCGGTGTTTTTCCCTGCCTTTGCCGAATGTTTAAAGACCCAGGCTGCAATGCTGAATTCGTTTTCGGAAAATTTCAGGTTTGTATCGCCCCATGCACTGTTTTCCAATTTGTCCAGCTCGTTTTTCAGAAAAAAGGCAGGTTCCAGGCCGAACGATTTTTTAATATAAATCCGGGCAATTTTCGAAACCTCATCGATCCCCGTAGCCATGTTGACATCGCGCGTGAGTTGGTATAATGCATGGGTCCTTTCTTCCCGGATCCTGATCTTTTTCTCCTGCCGGCGAACCCGCGAGGTCAGTATCCCGTTGAGCAGGGCGATGATAAAGAACATGATCAGCATGAGCATGTCTTCGGGTTTCCCCACGTACATGGTAAACTGGGGCGGGATAAAAAAATAATCCCAGATAAAGGCGCTCAGCGTTGCAGCAAGCAAAATCGGGCCGGTGCCATAAAAGAGCGCCAGGATGGAGACCTGGAACAAAAGGATAAATGAGATGACCTGGTATCCGATATAATCCTTGACAAAATAGGAGATGAACGACAACAAAAACACAAAGAGCGGGATAACCAGATACTGGCCGGTTGTTGAGGTAAAGGGAGGAATGGAAACCCATTCCCTGAATTTGTCCTTTGCCAGGTTGTCGGAACCCAGAATATACACATCGATGTTCCCGCTGTAACGTATCAACCGGTTTACGAACCGTCCGAGCCGGAGCATTGAAACCAGGTTCCTCACCCGCGGCTTACCGACAATGATGTGGGTAACGTTTTCTTTCTGGGCAAAATCGACAATTGCTTTTACAATATCATTGCTGGTAATGATCCTGAGTTTAATGCCCAATTGCCTGGCAAGGGCGATGTTTTTCTCCAGCTGGTCATGTTCTTTCGGTGTGATGACATGCAGCGTTTCAACATACAGCGCCTGGATATTGGCACCCATTGAATAAGAGAGGGTTTTGGCCCAGCGCAGGAGTTTGCCGGAATACGGGCTTGGCCCTATGGCCACAAGGAGGTGCATCCCTGATTTCCAGGGGCCGCGTATCCGTTTGTGCTGCATGTAATCGTGCAACTGTCTGTCAACCCGGTCGGCCACAATGCGCAGGGCCATTTCGCGCAGGGCCGTGATATTCCCTTTGCGGAAAAAATTTTCCATGGCCTCCCGCGATCGGTCATGCGCATATACCTTCCCCTCCTGCACCCTTTGAAGCAACTCGTCAGGGGGTAGGTCGACCACCTCCACCTCGTCGGCGTTTTCAAAGATCTCATCGGGCAGTGTTTCGCGAACGACAATGCCAGTGATCTGGGCAACGGTCTCGGAACGGCTTTCAAGGTGCTGAACGTTCAGTGTCGTGTAAACGCTGATACCGCATTCAAGGATTTCCAGAACATCCTGGTACCGCTTTGAATGCCGGCTTCCGGGGGCGTTGGTATGGGCAAGTTCGTCGACAAGCACAATCTGCGGATTCCTGGCAATGATGGCATCAATATCCATCTCCTGCATCATCGTGGTTTTGTAGTCAATGGCTTTGCACGGGATCAGTTCAAAACCTTCAGCCAATTGCGCCGTCTCCCTGCGGTTATGGGTTTCGACGTACCCGATGATGATATCACTGCCCTTCAGTAGTTCGGCATGCGCGGTTTCCAGCATGGTATAGGTTTTTCCGACACCCGCGCACATGCCGAAAAATATCTTCAGCCTGCCCCTCCGGGTTTTCTCCTCTTCTTTTTTCAGGGCGGCTAATAATTCGTCGGGATCCGGCCGGTTATCTTCGAAACTGTTCATCGGATTTTATCAGTCTCTAAATTTAACAATAATACATTGATCCTCGGTTCGCCAAGACAGAAAAACTGCGGGGGCTCGGTGAGGGAATCAATTGCCTGCATCAGTTTCTGTTCCTGGACCGGGTTGAAACACCGTGCGCTGGCGATCCTCTCTGCCTGCAGGAATGCCGACTGCGGCGAAATATGGGGATCAAGCCCGCTGGCCGAAGCGAAGAGCATCTCACCGGGAACACTGGTCAGGCTGTCGAGATGGTTGAAGGCGATGAACTGCTTTCTCCTCTCCTCAACCAGGGCTTTGAGTTTTGCACTTGTCAACCCATAGTTTGACCCTCCTGAGGGTAAGGGATTGTAAGAAACAGCCGACGGGCGCGAAGTGAAATATATGGCCGAATCGAATTGCTGGCCAATGAGCAAGCTACCGGTACTGATTTTCCCCTTCATCTGCATGCTGCCATTCGCTTTTGAAGGGTAGATCACCTGCACAATACCGGTTACAAGGAGCGGGTAAATAATCCCGGTTAACACGGTGAAAAAGAGGAATATTTTTATTGATATGACAAGGGTTTTCATTTTCTTCGTTTTATGCACCAGTTCTACATATTGATGATCAGATCGATGATTTTTATCCCGATAAACGGGGCGACCAGCCCTCCCAGCCCGAAGATCAGGAGGTTGCGGGTGAGGGCGGCATTGGCTGAAACAGGCCTGTACCTGACGCCTTTTAAGGCAAGCGGGATCAGCAGCACAATGATGATGGCATTGAAGATCACCGCACTCAGGATGGCACTCTGGGGCGAACCCAGGTTCATCACATTCAGCACCGAAAGTGGCCCGACGCCGTTTTTCCCGCCATACAATGAAATGGCGATGGCCGGGATGATGGCAAAGTATTTGGCCACGTCGTTGGCAATGCTGAAGGTAGTGAGGGCGCCTCGCGTCATCAGCAGTTGTTTGCCTACTTCAACAACTTCTATCAGTTTGGTGGGATTGCTGTCGAGGTCAACCATGTTGCCGGCTTCGCGGGCCGCCTGGGTTCCCGTGTTCATGGCAATGCCGATATCGGCCTGGGCCAGGGCCGGGGCGTCGTTGGTGCCATCGCCGATCATCCCCACCAGGTGCCCTTTGGCCTGTTCTTCGCGTATCCTCCGCAGTTTATCTTCCGGCGTTGCTTCAGCCATAAAGTCATCCACCCCGGCCTCAGCGGCAATGGCTGCAGCCGTCAGGGCATTATCCCCGGTGATCATCACCGTTTTGATCCCCATCTGCCTCAACTCGGAAAATCGTTGTTTGATCCCGCCTTTCACGATATCCTTCAGGTGAATAACACCCAGGACCCTGCTGTCTTCAGCCACCACCAGGGGCGTAGCTCCCTGGCGTGCAAGATCGGATACCACAGTTTGAATATCGTGCGGGTAAAACCCATTGTTGTTTTGCACGAAGGTGCGTATCGCCTCGGAAGATCCCTTCCTGATCTTATGAACGCCACCATCGCCGGCCTTCAGGTCAACACCGCTCATGCGCGATTGCGCCGTGAACGGAATAAACGTTGCATTGATCTGGTGGACCTCGCGGCCGCGGATGTTGAATTTTTCTTTTGCCAGGATGACAATGGAACGGCCTTCGGGCGTTTCATCCGATAACGATGACAGTTGCGCAGCATCGGCAAGTTCCTCCGCTGTAACTCCCTCCACCGGGATAAAATCGTTTGCCATCCGGTTGCCCAGGGTGATGGTGCCGGTTTTGTCGAGCAGCAGCACATCCACGTCGCCGGCAGCCTCGATGGCACGGCCGCTGGTGGCGATCACGTTTCGCTGGATCAGCCGGTCCATCCCGCTAATGCCGATGGCGCTCAGCAGCCCCCCGATGGTGGTCGGGATCAGACAGACCAGCAATGCAATTAAAACCGGGATGGTGAGGTTTTGTGACGCAGGCAACCCCGAGGCTGCCAGGCTGTATCCGAAAAATGCCGGGAGGGTTGCCACAGCCAGCAGGAAAATGATTGACAACCCCGACAGCAGGATCGAGAGCGCTATCTCATTGGGTGTTTTCTGCCGTCTGGCTCCCTCCACGAGGGCAATCATACGGTCGATGAAGGTATTTCCCTGGTCGGCTGTTATGCGGATAAGTATCCTGTCGCTGATGACCATGGTGCCCCCGGTCACGGCAGAACGGTCGCCCCCGCTTTCACGGATCACCGGGGCCGATTCGCCCGTTATAGCCGATTCGTCAACACTGGCAATACCTTCGACCACTTCGCCATCAGAAGGGATCACGTCGCCGGTTTCGCAAACCACAATGTCCCCTTTTTTCAGATCGGTGGCAAGTACCGAAACTTCCAGTGCCCCTGCCATCCTGCGGGCTTTGGTCTGCGTCCGGTTTTTCCGGAGGCTTTCGGCCTGTGCTTTTCCCCTGCCCTCGGCGATCGCTTCGGAGAAGTTGGCAAACAGTACGGTAAACCACAGCCAGATGGCTATCTGGAAATTAAAGGAGGAAAAGTTCCCCTGAAAAATACCGGCAAACACAATGACCGTTGTGAGAACGGAGCCGATGGCCACGATGAAGATGACCGGGTTTTTTACCAGCAATGCAGGATGCAATTTAGCGAAGCTGGCCCTGGAAGCCTGGAACAATATCTTTTTATTGAAAAGGCCTGTATTTGATTTTATGTTCATTTTCTGCAACTATTAAAAGGTTATGCCATGGTTCATCAGCAGATGCTCTACCACCGGGCCAAGTGACAGGGCAGGGAAATGGGTCAATCCCCCGACGATCAGGATCACGGCGATCAGCAGGCCTATAAACAGCCCGTTGTCGGTACGGAACGTCCCGGACGAAAGCGGCGTGATCTTCTTTTTGACCATGCTCCCCGCGATGGCCATTACCGGGAGTATGATCCCGAAGCGGCCAACCAGCATACCCAGTCCCAATGTTAAATTATAGAACACGGTGTTGGCATTCAGCCCGGCAAACGCGCTGCCATTGTTGCCGGCAGCCGAACTGTAGGCATACAGGATTTCGGAAAACCCGTGGGGACCGGCATTGTTAAGGCCCTGTAGCCCGGCAGGGCTCACCGAAGCCCACGCGGTAAAGACCAGGATGATGAAATTTGGCGCCAGTACGGCGATGATGGCCATCTGCACCTCGAAGGCTTCAATTTTTTTACCCAGGTATTCAGGCGTGCGCCCGACCATGAGGCCCGCGATAAAAACGGTAAGGATGATGAAAATGACCATGCCGTAAAGCCCGGCGCCCACTCCTCCGAAGATGATCTCTCCCAACATCAGGTTGATCATCGCGATCATGCCCGTAAGGGGTGTGAGGCTGTCGTGCATCGCATTGACCGAACCATTTGAGGCCGCCGTTGTTATGGTCGACCACAGCACACTGTTCGTGATCCCGAACCGGGTCTCTTTCCCCTCAAGTAACGCCAGGTGCCCGTAAACCGCATTGGATGCGTATTCACCATACAGGGAGATCCCAAGCCCGGCGAGCAGCAATATGAGCATCACGGTAAAGATGGTCCAGCCCTGGCGTGTTGACCCGACCATTTTACCATAGGTATAGGTCAATCCTGCCGGGATAAGCAGGATCGCCAGCATTTCGAGGAAATTGCTGAAGGGGGTAGGATTTTCGAATGGGTGTGCACTGTTGGCATTGAAAAATCCTCCCCCGTTCGTACCCAGCTGTTTGATAGCGATCTGCGAGGCCGCAGGCCCCATGGGGATCACCTGTTTTGCTCCCTGCAGGGTTTGAACCGTTTCGTAGTGCTTAAAGTTCTGAACCACACCCTGGCCCGTAAGTATAATGGCAAACAGGATCGACAGGGGCAGCAGGACATACAAGGTTGCACGGGTGAGGTCGGTCCGGAAATTACCCAGGTTTTGTGCATTTCTTCCTGCGATGCCGCGGATCAATGCCATTAACACGGCAATCCCGGTTGCTGCGCTTACAAAGTTTTGTACAGTAAGCCCCATCATCTGGACAAAATAGCTCAGCGTGGTCTCCCCTGCATACCCCTGCCAGTTGGTGTTGGTCATAAAGCTCACCGACGTGTTAAAGGCCGAATCCCAGGAAACATTCGCAAGGTGTGCCGGGTTCAGTGGCAGATGCGCCTGGACGAGCTGGATGAGGAAAACGAAAATAAACCCGGCAAGGTTAAACACGAGCAAACTGAAGGTATAGGTTTTCCAGTTGGTTCCCTCTTCCGGGTCAATGCCCGAGAACCTGTAGGCCAGGCGTTCAAGCCATCCTGCCACAGGCAGCATAACGTGTTTTTCCCCGGTAAACACTTTGCTCATGTATTTTCCCAAAACGGGTGTGAGTGCAATTAAAAGGACAAAGAACAGGACTACCTGGATCACATCAAGTGTTGTCATTTTTCATTTGAATTTTGGATGTCCCGAATTAGAATTTGTCGGGCCTGACGAGGGTATAAATAAGATATCCGAAAACAGCCAGGGCTATTATAGCGCCGGCGAGGTAAGCTAGCGCCTGATTCGACTTTGTAATCGCTGGTACAACCGATAAAATAAAAGCATTCATAGCATCTCGTTTTAAGACCGGTACAAAGGTGCGACGGGAACTATAAGGATTTTATACGGATAATGCGGGGGGAGATAAAGAAAGTATAAAGGTGGCGAGGTAGCAAAATGGTAAAATGGTAAAATGGCAGAATGGTAAAATGGTAACATGTTGAAACAGGGGAAATGGAGGATGTTTTAGGTACGGCTGATCCATTTATCAACCATCGCCAGGAATTGTGGAATATCAATCGGTTTCGACAGATAATCTTTAGCACCGGCAATTTTGAGTTCTTCGATCTTACGGGGATTCGCATCGGCACTGATGATGACTACCGGGATGGATGCTGTAGCGCCGTCATCCTGAAGAAGCGCCAGCACATCAATACCACGGATATCGGGAAGGTCGAGGTCGAGCAATATTAACCCGGGATGATAATCCTTTGTAAGGAGTAGGGCAGATTTCCCGAGTGCGGAAGTTATTAGCCGCACACCAGGCCGGTGCGAGGCAAGTATTTCTTCCACCAATGCTGTATTCGGAAGATTATCCTCAATGTACAGGATGGTCCCTGTGATGTGATTGTTTGCCGCTACATTGTTTGGCTCCCCGGCAGTTCCCTTGTAATAAACTTCAGGTCTTTCGCAAAAGGGAAGGTCAATCCAGAAGGAACTGCCCTGGCCTGGATTGCTTTCAACGCCGACTACCCCGCCCATGGCTTCGGTTAATTTTTTCACCACAGCCAGTCCGAGACCGGTGCCTTCAATATCCGATTTTTCAGCCCCTATGCGCTCAAAAGGCTGAAAAAGTTTTTCAATATCTTCGGCACTGATCCCCGATCCTGTATCGGTAACTGAGATCCTGACCATATCTGCGCCATCCCCGCCGCGGGTTCGTAATTCAGTTTTTAAAATGACAACATCCTCCTCACGGGTGTACTTTACCGCGTTGCTGACCAGGTTCAGCAAAATCTGCCGTAATCGCTGGAGATCGGCTTTTACATAAAGGTTTCCGGAATCCTGCCCGGGTTGGTGCTGAAATTCCAGTTTCAGGTTCCGGGCAGCAGCAATCGGCGCAACAATCCCGAGAACTTCCGTAATCACCATGTTCACACTGACCATTTCCAGCGAGAGTGAAAGCCTTCCGGATTCTATGTGCGAAATATCCAGCACATCATTGATGAGGTTTAGCAGATGTTTCCCGCTGGTCAGAATATGGCGAACACCCTTCCCTTGTAAGTGGTCCAGGGTACTCATCTCCAGCAATTGGGCGAAGCCCAGGATAGAATTCATGGGGGTGCGGAACTCATGGCTCATGCGCGCAAGGAACTCGCTTTTCGCACGGTTGGCCATTTCCGCTTCCAGCCTGGCTTTTCTCGTTTCCTCCTCCGCCAGTTTACGGTCGGTGATGTCAAAAAAGGTAACCACTGCGCCTTCGGTTTTCCCGCTGATAAAAACCGGGTACGACCAGTATTCGGCAGAGAAACTGGTGCCATCGGCCCGCCATAGCACCTCGTTGTCGACATGCGATCCTTTTCCTTCCTGAAACGCCTTGAATATTTTGCATGCTGTTACATCAAACCTGCTTCCGTCGGCATGTGAATGATGGATAAGATCGTGCATGTTTTTACCCAGCAACTGGCCGGTGCCGGCATACCCCAGCATCTGCAGGCAGGAAGAATTGGCATAGGTGCAATTGCCGTGCATATCGATGCCATAAATACCTTCTGCGGTTGAGTTCAGCAGCGTGCTGAACCGTTCTTCGCTGTCCCTTCGCTCCGACAACAACTGTCCGGCGATTTTTTGGGCCCGGTAACGTGTATTAACCAGTGACCATGAAAGGACCATGAGCAGGATGCTGATCACAAAACCGCCGCCAATGACGATAAGCACTTTGCTTGTAATAAAAGTCGTTTGTTCAGTTGGCACGGAGAACCTCAGCAACCAGTTCTTGCCATTGAAGGAAACCGGGAGTGTTACTGTTCTCGATGCCAGGTCATTATGACCCGGCAGGGCATGACCCTCGCTGTCGAACAGGAGTGATGTTGCGGAAACGCTGTCGTCATAAACCTTCAGGTGAATCCCGGCCTGCTGCTCTGCATCCCAGTGACCCAGGATGCCCTTCATCAGATCGTTCATGCGGAACGGGATGTACACCCAGCCTGTAAGTGCTGCGCGGCGCTGCCGGATGTTCGTTGACGGCATGCCATTTTTATACACGGGAACATACATCAGCGTTCCTGCCTGCAGATCGCTGCTGGTTTCCTGGACCAGGGTCACCTTGCCGGAAAGCGAAGCGATATCTGAATCGCGCGCGAGTTCCATTGCCTTTCTGCGAATGGGCTCTGACAGCATATCGAAACCAAATGCGCGCAGGTTCCTGCCGGAAAATGGTTCCAGAAAAACAACAGAAGAGTAAACCTCCCTGGTTCCTTCGGGTTTAACGGCATACCCGGGAAAACCCTCCTTCCGGATGCGGCTGATATGCTGTGGGAGCTGATTCCGGGGGATCAGCATTGCAAATCCAACGCCCTGGATGCCAGGCAGGTTCCTTCTGATCCTTCCCGGATCGTTGAACGCTTTCCATTCAACCCGGGTAATGGTGTCAGATGCTGCAAAAAGGGAGGTAGCCGACCGCAACAACTGCGCATATGAGTGAAGGCGGTCAGTAATATTGGTCTTTATTTCAGTACAATGAAAAACGTACTCTTTCTTCGTCTTTTCTTCTTCTTCATGCCTTGTATAAAGCCCGGCTGCCATCGTCAGCAATAAGCCAGTGACCAGAATAGCCAACCCGGGCAGTCCCTTTTTCAGGAATGAGGCGGAACTAAAAAATCCGGACCCGGGCTGTCGTTGTTTCATCGAGATTTTAAAACAAATGATTTTCTACTCAGGCGGAGGTATTGCACGGAAAGTATAAATAAAAAGTGGAACCAATCCCTTTTACAGATTCAAACCAAACACGGCCACCAAGCAGTTCCGCCATTTTTTTTGCTATCGTCAGCCCAAGCCCATTCCCCTCATGACCACGGGTGTCTGAAACATTCTCCTGCATGAATTGCTCATAAATGGTTTCATAAGCGTCTTCCCTGATACCCACGCCGGTGTCGGAAACAAAAAACCCGAGCCCGTTTTCTATCACATTAAAACCGATCGAGGCAGATCCTGCCGGGGTAAACTTCATGGCGTTGTCGACCAGGTGCGACAAAGCTTTCCGCAACAATTTCTGATCGGAAACAATTACCAGGCGTTCTGCCTGGGGTGGCAGTTGCAGTGTAAATTCCAGGTTCTTTTTTTTAAACCCGGCCTGACTCTTTTGATAAAGCTCATTCAGCAACATACCGGGTGCAAACTCTGTTTTCTCCACCTCCATGTTTCCTGAAACGAGCAACGCAATATCCATGTAATCGCTCACGGTTTTGATAAGACGATCGCTGCTTGCCTGCAAATGAACGAAGTATTCTTCTTTTTCCTGCTCCGTAAGCCCGATGTCGGACACTACCTGATACATCCCGAGGATTCCGTTCAGCGGAGTGCGTATTTCGTGGGAAATATTCCGGATGAAAGCGGTTTTCAGCCGGTCGCCTGATTCGGCTTTCTCCCGTGCAACAATCAGTTCAGCATTCGATTTCTCGAGTTCGGCCGTCCGCTCTTTTACTTTTACCTCGAGGATCTGGTTCTGATTGAGCGATTGCTGATGCAGGAAGCGGGTAAAAAGCAGGTTTTCAATTCTCAGCCCGACTTCGATCAGGTCAAATGGCTTTGAAAGAAAATCATTCGCCCCGTGCCGCAGTGCCTTTTGTTTGGCTTCCGTTGTAATGTCGGCCGTAAGGACCAGGATTGGAAGGTAAACATCAGCAGGGGCAATCTCCTTTAACTGATCCATAACCTCATAGCCTGTTAGATGGGGCATCATCAGGTCAAGCAGGATCAGGTCGGGCTGGAATGATTGGTACAAGCCTACGACCAAACGCGGGTCGGTGGTCGAGGCCAGGTTGTGATAGCCCTGGATGTCAAGCAAACCGGTGAGAATGTCAATATTTACCTCCTTATCATCGACGATGAGGATTTTGGCGTTTTTATAGGTTGAGTCAATCATGGGGTGTAGGGTTGATGGTTAATTTTGAGGTAGCGAGGTAGCGAAATGGTGAAATGGTGAAATATGGTCGGCATGTGACAACGTCATCAAATTTAGTTAAAAACTCCATCATCCGGGCTGAAAAGTAACGATAAAACGATTATTCCGTCTCCCCCGCTTTGTCCAGCCACTCATCCACCACGTCGAGGAATGAAATGACATCAAGCGGTTTGGCAAGGTAATCGCGGGCGCCGGCATTCATCAGCAGTTCAACCTTCTGTGCGGTAGCATCGGCGCTGACGATGACGACAGGAATGGCCGATGTGACAGGATCTTCCCGCAGGTTTGCCAGCACTTCGCTCCCATCCATGTCGGGCAGGTCAAGGTCGAGAAGGATCAAATCGGGCTTGCTTTCGGAGGCATATTTTACGGCTGACTTCCCAAACATGGACGTTATCAGTCGTATGAAAGGCCGATGACTGGTGATGATGCTTTCAACCAATTCTGCATTCGGGATATTGTCTTCAATATACAAAATGGTTCCGGCTTGTCCTTTTTTAATTATGCCCGGCTTGGTTCCCATTCCGGTTTGTGCTGTATTGACCCTGAGGTCTTCAACTACCGGCAGTTCGATCCAGAATGTGCTTCCTGTACCCTGGATGCTTTCAACGCCAAGCTTTCCTCCCATGGCTTCAGTCAGCTCCTTCGCCAGGGCCAGGCCCAAACCGGTTCCTTCAATTCCGGTCTTCTCCGCCCCGATACGTTCAAACGGTAGAAAAAGTTTGCCGATGTCATCGGGATTTATTCCCGGGCCTGAATCAATGACCGAAATACGGATTTTTGAAGTTCCGGACGGTCCAATATGTGTCGCTTCTGTTTTTAACATTACCGAGCCGCCCTCGTTATTATACTTTATGGCATTGGTCACCAGGTTGAGCAGTACCTGCCGCAACCGTTGCCTGTCGGCCTTCACAAACAGCAGGCCGGCCTGCGAGTGCACAATCTCCATGGTTTGATGCATCTTCATGGATTCAGGGGAAACAACATCGATAATTTCCATCATCATGCCGGTTACCTGGACAGGTTCCAGCGACAAGGTCAGCCGTCCGGCCTCGATCCTTGATATGTCAAGCACTTCGTTGATCAGGCTGAGCAGGTGTTTCCCGCTGGTGAGGATATGGTTTACCCCTTTCCGGTGAGCTGGGTTGAGTTCCCCCATCTCCATCAACTGGGCAAACCCAAGGATGGAATTCATGGGGGTACGGAGTTCGTGACTCATACGCGAAATAAACTCGCTCTTTGCACGGTTCGCCTTATCTGCTTCATTCCTGGCCTTGATCAACTCTGCTTCCGCCTGTTTACGCCCGGTGATATCAACCATCACCGTAAGCAAACACTGATCATTTCCGACAAAGATCAACTCGGCAGAAAACAAACCGGTATGCAATTGCCCGGTTTTTGTCCTTACCTGTGTTTCAACATCCCGGACCGGCTGATGCAATTGCAGTCTTTCCATGAGCATGGACCTGATCCGCGCATCGGTAAAAAGTCCGAGTTCGCCGGCGGTTTTGCCAACAACCTCCTCACGCAGGTAACCCAGCGTTTTCAAAAACGTTTCATTTACGTCAACATAGGCACCTCCCTTGAAATCTGAAATGGCCATGAGCGCCGAATTCGAATGGAAGGCCGTTGAAAATTTCTCCTCCGATAGTTTGATTTTCGTAACATCCTTACTGACCCCGAAAATAACGGATTTGCTGTCCCAATAGCCGCGTTTGACCTTTGTCTCGACCGGGATGAGCATCCCGTTTTTCGAAATCAGGGGTACCGGGCAAAAGTCGGTGGTCCCGGCCAGCATTTCACCTACAATACGACCGGCCTCCTCCCTCCGCTCGGGCGGATGGACCATCAACACCGATTCATCCATGAGTTCTCCGGTTAAATACCCGAGCCGTTGAAGTACCGTATCGTTGGTATGAAGAATCGTGCCATCTTCATTGAGCACAAAAAGGAAATCATCGATGGTATTGAAAAAAGTTTCATAGTTCTTCCGGGTTTGTTCAAGTGCAAGGTCATTCCGCTGCTTGTTAAGCAGCCCGGCGAGCATATTGCTCCAAACCCTGAGGTTGCCGATCTCATTGGAATCAAATTCCCGCTCCCTTTTCTCACCATTCAATCCCACAAATCCGATCAGCTGGTCTTCATTTAGCAGCGGGAGTACCAGAACCGATTTAATTCCGTGCAACTCCAGCACTTCCCGTTCCTGGCGCCGGGAATCTGGCAGGTCCTTTACCGACGGGACAATGATGTTCTCATGCTGCTGCAACAGATCCAGTGGATACGGAAAAAAATCAATCGGTATATCGTTGAATGTCCCCAGGTTGGGTCTAATCCCTTCGTTGCACCATTCCCGGGTGTTGGTCATGGTGGAGCGATCGGGGTGAAACTCATAAAGATAAACACGATCGGCATCGAGATAAGATCCGATACGTTTCATGGCACGATTTAAAGCCTCTGAAATTTCAACTCCCCGGATCCCGGTCAGGCTCATGGATAACTGGAGCAGCTCCTTTTCGAATGCCATGGCACGAACCTGGTCGGTAATATCCCAGTTGGTGCCTACAAGGTGTAACGCCATGCCGGCCTGGTCGCGTTGTACACTTGCCTGGGCTTTGATATGCCTGACGGTTCCGTTGGGCCATACCACCCTGAATTCAGTGTCGAACTCCTTTTCACCCGATATAGCCGCCTGGATTTCCGAATCACCCCGTTGGCGGTCGTCAGGATGGACGCCGGCAACCCATGCGTCGTATGCTCCGCCAAAATCCTGTTTTTCGATCCCATAGAGTTCATACATCCGGTTATCCCAGATAAGGACGTTGTTCAACACATCAAAATCCCATACGCCGATCCTCCCGGCACTTGCAGCCATGGTGAGCCGCGCGGAGAGTTTTTTCAACTCCTCTTCGGCATCCCTGCGTTCGGTCAGGTCGAGCGCGACGCCCCCCAGGAGCGGACTCCCGCCAACCTGTGGGAGGATGAATTTCTGGGTTTCATAGTGATGTATCCTGCCATCCAGGTTGGGAAAACTCTCTTCAATTTTACGGTAACCCGACTGGAAAGTCAGCTGATCATCAGCCAGGATCCGGTCGGCGATTTCTTTGTCGAAAATATCGTGAGGCAGGATGTTAAGCCACTGCGATGCGCCCAATGCTGCATCCATGGTGCGGTTGGCATAAATCATGCGTCCTTCTGCGTCTTTAATAAAAACGATTACTGGTAGATGGTCCATGAAAAGGGAAAACCGCTGTTCACTCTCGTGTAATTGCTCTTCCGAGTGTTTTCGTGCGGTTATATCGGATATAAATCCGTGCCAGAGGACAGACCCGTCGGGTTCCCTCTGTGGCATGGCATTCCCCGAAAGCCATCGTTCGGTACCGTCGTCGTATTTCACGCGATACTCATGACGCCACAGCGTCAAATCCGTTGCCGAGGCAATGATCGAAGCAGTCACTTCTTTTACATCATCCGGATGCAGGATGTTGAAAACGGGAGTTGCATCGTCTGCAACATCTTCAGGGTTTACCTGGTAGATGTCCTTTAATCCTTCGCTGGCAAAGGGGAAACAGGAGCTGCCATCAGGTCTTAGCCTGTACTGGTATACAACACCCGGGAGCCTGTCGGCGATCTTATGCAGCCGGTCCAGCGCTTCTTCCATAGCCGCAGCAGCTTTTATGCGCGCTGTATTCTCCTGCTGAAGATTCCTGTTGGTCTCCGCCAGCTGGGCAGTCCGTTCGTCAACCGTAAGTGCCAGGGTGACATTCAGGTTGTGAATTTCAGCCTCCGATTGTTTGCGTACGGTGATATCCCTGACAAAAACCAGCGCCTTATCATCACCAACCGGAACCATCCTGGTTTCATAATAACATGGCATCCCGTTCCTTTTTGCTGAATACTCGTAGGTTTCGAGGCTTTTATTCCGGATACAGGCATCGATGTGCTGCAAATGAAGCCTGACTACTTCTTCATCAAATACCGATTTAACATTTACCGAATACTTGTTCTCCCCGTCGGGGATGTACGACGAGGGAACCTCGGAATGAAATTCAAGTGCCGTTCCATATTGATCGCTGACGATGATCAGATCGGGAATTGCCGTGATAATGGCATTCAATTTTTCGTTCTGCTCCCTGATTTTCTCTTCAGTCCGTTTGCGTCGGGTAATGTCCCTGATTACGAAGATCATCCTCGATGGTTCCCCTTTGGAATTCCTGATAAACTCGCCATTCACCTCGATATCCATGACCGCGCCGTCTGACCTCACAGCCCTGTAATCGGCAGGTTTACCCAGCACCCCGGTGAACATCAGATTAATATTTACCATGGCCTTTTCATGATCATCCGGGTAAAGAAAATCATTCAGAGAACGGTTAATCAGTTGTTCCAGGCTTTCATATCCAAACATGGAAAGACCTGCAGGCGAAACCATGAGAATATGGCCATCGAGGTCAGTGATCGTAATATTGTCGGGTGATGCCAGGAGTACCGACCGGTAAAGCTCTTCACTTTCGTGCAGGATCTCGTCGGCGCGCTTCCGTTCGGTAATATCCTCTTCAATGGAAACGTAATGCGAGATCTCTCCGGATGAATTGAGTATGGGAGATATCCAGGCCGTGACCCAGTATAGTTCCCCGTTTTTCTTCCTGTTATGAAACTCGCCTTTCCATTCATTACCGGCACTGATGGTTTGCCACATCAGTCGATATTCCTCAGCCGGCGTTTCACCGGAACTCAGGATACCCGGGTTCTGACCAATCAGTTCCTCCCAGGTGTAACCGGTCAACTCGATGGTTTTGGGATTCGCGTATTCGATGATCCCTTCCAGGTTGGTGATGCAGGTCATCACCGGACTCTGTTCCACAGCCCTGGAAAGCTTGCGTAATCCCTCCTCGCTTTTTTTCAGTTTCACTTCTGCCAGCTTGCGTTCGGTGATATCGATCAGGGTTCCTGAACCGCCCGCATATTCCCCATCGCGGAACAACGCCTTGGTTGAAAGGCGTATCCAGCAAGGCTGCCCGGATTTTGTAAGCAGTTGATATTCATTTTCGAGGGCAAGATTTACCGCCAGATTCTGCAGTCTTTCCATAAGAAACTCGTCCGTGACCCCGACAAAGTGAATAAAATTTTTCCCTATGATATCCTGCGCCTTGTACCCCAGGATTTTTTCGATTGTCGGGCTGATATACCTGATCACGCCCTGCGGGTCGATCTCGTAAAGAACATCGCTGATGTTCTCGACCAGGTTACGGTATCTTATTTCACTGTCGTTTAATGCATTGCCAGCCTGTTTGCGGGCAGTCACATCCCGGTATTTCCACAAGTGACCGCTGTATTCATGATCGATGTATGTTGGTATATAATCTCTTTCAAAATGTCTTCCATCAGTGAGTTCCAGTTCATCGTTAAAAACTGACGCTTTATTCGCCAGCAACAGGTTGATGTCGGCGATAAACTTGCCGGGGTGTTTAAACATCCCTTTGCTTTGCTCGGCTGATTGGGAGCAATCGGCTCCCACAAGCGCTTCAGGCGGTGCGGGGATGCCGAACATGTCACAAAAAAGCTGGTTGGTGAGTGCAATTTCCCTGTTTGCATTTTCAAGCAGAATCCCTTCCTGCATGTTGATGATCAGGTTCGAAAGTATGGCAGTTTTATTGGCGAGCAAGATTTCCGCGTGCTTTCGTTCCGAGATATCCCTGACAATAAAGACCATGCTGACCGGTTCGCCTTTGTCGTTTCTGATAAATTCCCCGTTTGCTTCAATGTCGAACACGCTGCCATCTTTCCGTATTCCCCTGTATTCTCCCGAACCGGCAAAGATCCCGGCATGCATCTGTTCGATCACCACCTGTGCCCTGGGAAGGTCGGCAGGATCTATGTAATCCTGGATGGAAATTTTCCTCAGCTCCTCCATGTTATCGTATCCAAACATTTTCAAGGCGCTTGGCGATGCGATCTGGATATGTCCTTCGAGGTCGGTGATGGTGATGTCGTCGGGCGAAGCATTGAGAATTGCCCGGTAAAGCGCTTCGCTTTCGCGAATGGTGGATTCCGCCTGTTTCCGCTGCGAGATATCCCGTTCGATGTAGAGGATGCTTTCAGGATTGCCGTTGCTGTCGAGCAACAGGGCTGAATATAATTCGACATAAAACCGGGTGCCATCCCTTTTAATGCAGAGATACTCGGTGATCTGGTAATTGATCTCGCCCGAGATCAGTCTGCCGATGTTGCTGAGCAGCGTCGGGTGGCAGGATGGGTCAATAAAATCAAGAACCGGCGCTCCCAGATAACGCTGTGCTTCAGCCACGGAATAGCCATACATTTCGGCCAGTTTATCCGACATATACTTCAACTTCCCGTCGAGGGTTACCAGCCCGATGCCGTCGGGAGAAGCAGAGATCAGGGCATGCCATTTCTGGCTGCTCTGCTTCAGCAACTCTTCCGCCACTTTCCTTTCAGTAATGTCGCTGATCATGACATGCCGGGCCTCCCTGCCGTTAAAACTGATCGATTGAGAAGTGATCTCAACAAATATCATTTCCCCGTTTTTCTTTAAATGCCGCCAGGTTCCGGCAGGATTACAGGTCAGGGTTGTTTTTTCAACATCTTTCAGCAAGGCGGGAATATCTTCGGCCGGCCTGATATCCTTCAGGGTCATCGCCAGGAACTCATCCCGTGAATACCCGTAATGCGTGATGGCAGCATCGTTCACTTCAAGAAAGGCAAGGGTGTTCAGGTCGTAAATCCACATGGGTTGCGGATTAAAGGAAAACATGTGCCGGTATTTCTCCTCATTCTCCTTTACCGCCTTCTCAGCCTGTTTCCGGTCGGTGATGTCATGAACAAGGGAGTAAAGCAAGGTGTTGTTACCGAACTTGATAGGGCCCGAAAAGACTTCCACATCCCTGATGTCACCCGATGCCAGGCGGTGCTGAAACAGGAAATGGTTGCGTTTTTCCCTGATGGCTTGTTGCATTTCCGTATCCACCTCGGTGTCAGACAGCGTGTTGATATCTGTAATGAGTTTCTGGCAGATCTCTTCATGCGACCAGCCATAATACCGGCACGCTGCGGGATTGGCATCCCTGATCTCCCCCGTGTCGGGATCGATGATCAGCATAACGGAGTGATTGCCCTGGAACAGCGACTTGTAGCGGCTTTCGCTTTCAACCAGGCTGTTTTCCAGGTGCTTGTGCGAAGTAATATCTGTCATGGTGACCATGCATACCGCCCCATTTTGGCTCAGGACACCGGAAAGGTGAACATACACCGGCAGGTTGCCTGGTGTGGAAATAGTCAACTCGCAGGTCTCATTCCTGCTGCCGTTAAAAACATTCGCGAGAAAGAGGACAAAAATCGGCCTGGTATCGATCGAAACAAAGAAATTAAATGGCTTATGAGTTAGTTGAGACTTGCCGGCACCCAGTATATGCTGCCCGGCAAGGTTAAGGTCGGCAATCAGACCCTCTTTTGACATGGTTAAATAGCCTGTCGGCGCAAAATAGTACAGTTCTGAAAATTTCTCCAGGGCTTCGCGGGAGTCAACTTGTGCCTGCAGAAGTTCTTCATTCTGTATCTCCAGCTCTACCTTACGAACCTCCAGTTCGTGGACCAGCTTTAGCATATCGGATTCCTGATAATCCGAACCCGGCTGTGATGGCCTGCTTTTCAACCTCTCCTCCGCCTTTTTTCGCAAACTGGCTTCTAACGACTTCTTTACTTTTTTCATACTGAAACGATTGAGGCCTCATAGAAATTGCATGGTATTGCTACCAATAGAAAACACCCCGCGTTTTACCGGGATGTCCGGAAGTTCCCAGTCTGAAAACGAGTACCCGGGAAGTTCATCACAACCTCCCGCCTTTTGATGCGCGGGAGGATAGTTGAAATTACTTCGTGTTAAGACCAGAATAAAAACAATTATTTACAAATGTAAAATAATATTCTAAATCTAGCCAATACTCCCAAAGATAATCTCGGACTAAAACCTGGCAAAACATCTTGAATCTCTAGAAAATAGAGTGACGGAAGTAATATAACGCGGTAAATTTCCCTGAAAAATAATATTACACCGAAAATTATTTTTTCATCTCCAACAAGGAAATAAAAAGGCTGCTTCCGTGATAACGAAAACGATTAAACAACCGGTTGTCAGGCCGGGTTCATCCGGGCGAAGGTTTCTAGTGGAAAAACGCCTTGGTGGCGCAATAAACCGGCACGATCACGGCATTCAATGTCACAGCCAATCAATCTCCACCGGTCTTCCGGATGTTACCTTCAAATTCATCCACAATGGTCTTAGCAGGAATGAAGTCTATGTTCGCGACCACGACCCTCACCGACCCGGCTCCTCCCCCGGCCGTGTACCAGGGCGCCAGTGTCCCAGTGTTTTCATCCAGCATAAAGGCTTCGATCTCTGCGTCTTCAAGGAGGCTTTTCACCAGCCCGGCTTCCCAGGTGGTGCCAGCGAATACTTCTACGGGTTCAATATCGTTGTTTGGTTCCATTTTGTAATTTCAGATTACATTGCCCCGGGTTAAAGCCCGGGGCAATACATACCAAACCCGGGGCAATTCATGCCTGGCTATACTTTTTTCCTCCTCCTTATCACCCGGTACAAAACCACGGTTCCGGCCACCACAACGATAAGCCACCAGATCTCAAAAAGAAAAACGATCATGGTTTTGAACATGCCCCACCCGATGGAAATGGCAATCCCGATCCGCACAAACATGTTGGGTTCGAATGAATCGGTTTTCAATTGAGGCTGCGTTTCACTGTAAAGCACCGGTTTCTGGTAAATGATGATCGTAAGTGTGCAGTATTTAACCTGGTCGGCCAGGGACTGGTTTTCTACCTCCAGGGTGTCCGACTGTATCTTGCTTTTAAGCAGGCTTTCTTCCGCCGCAGTGGTTTCCTTGAGTTTCCCTGCCTTGGTGCCGATGTTCTTTTTCTGCCGCTCTTCAAAGCCCTTCAGCGTGGCCCGGGCTTTCTGGCCGGCAAGGAGGGTGAAGCTGATATCGTCCATTTTTACCGTTCGGTAATCGAGAAACAGGATCAGTTTGTTCAATTCCCTTACCAGGCTGTCAAGTTTATCGTTTGGAATGCGCAATACCATGAAGTTTTCAACTACGATCTTCCTCGAGAGGATAACTGAATCCAGGCTGATCTCCGTCCTTGAAAAATCGCTTTCATGGTTGCCGAGTTTGGAGTAGGTCAGGTAACCGCCATACTTCGCTGCCAGGTCTTCGATCTTCTCGGTGGCGGCCCGCACATTGCCCGTGAGAAATTTCGTTTCAGCCGTTTTGATGAATTTTTTATCCTCAGGTGTCCGGGTTCCCAGCTTAAGTTCGTTGACAAGGCCCGGCCTTGACAGGGAATCGGCCACCCTGGTTGAGTCATCAACCCGGAAGATCTCTTTTTCTTTGGCGCTGGGCCCGCAACCCGGCAATAACCCGGCAACAAGGATTAAAGCACCGGCAAATAAAAGTTTGCTGTTCATATTTCTGAAATTTGGCCTGATAATCAACTTGTTTAGTCCTTCAGCCTCATCCTGACAAAATCAATGTGTTTGTTGTCAAGTGAATCTAATTTTGCTCTCCGGATAACAATGCTGGTATCCGATTCCCACCTGATCTCCTCGGGTTCCCATTTATCCAGCTCTCTTTCAAAAACCTTCACGATTTCGCCGTTCTCAAGTTTGTACAACTGGATTCCGTTGGCCATCATTTCACCTTCCAGGTCGGCCGAATAGGAAAGGACCAGCTTATGTCCCGGCGAGAACAGCGGAGCCTGCCAGAACTCCGACTTTGTTCCCGATTTTAAATTTATGAGAAATTCGGATGACCATTCGTAAAAAAGTCCCTGGATATGGACAAATCCAAGCTGCCCGTAAGTATGTTTATATTCATACCTGGCAGTGGTGTCGGTATCGGAGGTGTCGTTCCTGAAAACAACCGGTTTTTCTGCTGATTTAACAATGATCCGGTCAACAGTTATGCTGACGACCGATGTATCACGGGACACGGTGTCGCCTCTACCCGGGAAGCTGTAAACTACTGAATTGTAGACCGACTCGGGAATCGAGTCAAGGTAATAAACTTTGTTGTTGATCACCAGGGTATCGTTGCCGGCGCCGGCTGTTTTTTCAGATTGCCTGTTGCAGGCTATGACCAGGATGATCATGGTGATGAAGGTTGCTGTTTTCATGGTTTGTGTTCTCCTTTCAGGGCTTTTTCTATGTTTTTATCGGGGATGAGCCAGACAATGGATAAAACGATAAAAATTATCCAGGAAATCAATGGGTTGATGAAGGCCAGCGGGATGGAACACATGTAACCGACCTGCGATGCGATCCCCTTCCTGTTCAGGGTTGCAAAAGCTTCCCGCAGGGCTTCGATGTCGTGTGAATTGCGCTCCACGGTTTTTTGCAGGATAAAAAAGGCCATGCCGGCGGCCCACAATATGACGCCATACACCGCAACGGTGTTGGGCGCAAAATGGTTCTCCCCCATCCAGCCCGTGACAAAGGGCACCAGCGAAAGCCAGAAGAGGAGGTTGAGGTTGGCCAGGATCATCCCGCTTGAGATCTGCTTCACCGAATGCAACAGGTGATGATGATTCCCCCAGTAGATCCCGATGAAGAGAAAACTCAGCAGGTAACTGACAAAAACCGGGATCAGCCTTTTCAGTTCGATCCATTCGCTGCTTTGCGGCACTTTCAGTTCAAGCACCATGATGGTGATAATAATGGCCAGGACCCCGTCGCTGAAGGCTTCCAGTCTTCCCTTGTTCATTTTTTCCGAATCTCTTTGTTCCTAATAGGATTATTTATCATGCAGGCCTTTGAATGCACAGGGTCTCTCCCGGTGCCACAAATTTAATTCTTTGATCATTAAATGCAACAATTTCCGTAACAGGTTCAACATAATGTTCAAAAGTTCCGTAATGGACCGGAACCACTAAGGCAGGATCAACGTCGTTCATTAATTTCCGGAGCATTTTCGCATTCAGCGTCAGGGTCATGATCCAGCTTCCCTGTTTGGCCGCCCCCATGTTGGGGATGAGGATATCGGTTTTCCTGTCGCGGAAGATTTTACGAAACCGGCGCTTATAAACGGTATCCCCGGTAATATACACCCCAACCCTTTCTCCACCCGTTGAAATCTCCAGGAAATACCCGTTGCCCCTGCCTGCAAAAAAAGCACTCACCGGGTTCACGCCGTGAACAGCAGGGACTGCGGTTACACGGATATCGTATTCCCGAAAATGAAAACCCTTTGTTTCGCCCCAATCCAGCACCGCAAGGGATTTGATCCCTTGTTTGACCAGCAGCCCGGCTGCATTGCGGTTGGAAACCACTTCTGAATTTTCATTTATCTGGGCCAGCCCCTGCGGGTCAAGATGATCGAGGTGGTTGTGGGTGACAAGCCAGAGATCGATCCCGTCAAAATCCCCGGGGGAATAGACCGGTTCCTCAATCCGTTCGGATCTGAACCAGAAAAAATCATGCACTGTGCCTCGCGCGGATAATGCGGGATCACAGGCAATCCGCAGGTCGTTTAACGATAAGATAAACGTGGCACCCCCGATTCGTTTCAGTGTAATTTCCATATCAGGTCATAAATTTACATCCGCAATGCCGGGCATGTGACAGGACCAATGCATCTTTCCGGCTCCGGCCCTTTTCGTTTAATCATGTTTGTAATCTTTCAGGTACGTCTCTATGAATTTCGCAGCCAGGGTATGACCCAGCGAAAGCGCAACCTTGAAATCGGCATACGACTTTTCGGGTTTTTTCAGCCGGAACCAGGCCAGCCCCCGGTTATACCATGCATTCATGTCATGCTCATCAAGTGCGATCGCGGCGGTGAAATCAATGACCGCACTGTCATAATCATGGCTTCCAAAATGTGCTTTTCCCCTGTACATGTAAGCAAGCTCATTCGTCTTATTATAATTGATATACCAGTTGAAATCAAGGATCGCCGAATCATACCGGGCATAATCAAGGTAGATGATCCCCCTCAGCAGGTGCCCGGCAGGCACCAGGTAATCGGTCGTGACAATCACCTTTCCGCTGCCCCCGCCATCGAATTTCAAACTAACTGCAGCCACTGTTCCCTTTTCATCCTGGTGACCGCAGGTGAGAATTTTCAAGGCGCCGGCCGTATCGCCCGTGAGATAGGTGCATTCGGCCAGCAACTCTGCCGATTCAGCATCCAGCGCATGGATGTGCTTACCAATATGGGAGAAATCGCGAACCGCCTCCGGGTACCCCCCCAGTTCCTTGTAACAAATGGCCCTGTTGAACCAGATATCTGCCACTGTGGAATCGAGCCTGATAAAGCGGGTGAAATCCAGTATGGCTGAATCATATTGCATCACCTTCACACGCGAAATGCCGCGGCACCGGTAGGCAAACTTTACAGAATCCCTGCTGCGGATATAGCTCGTCAGGATACCGATCGCCTCCGGGTATTTTTCAAGAGACATGAGACAATACCCTTCACGCAGCAACGATTCAACCGGGTAAGGATCGTTTGCTGCTGCCTTCTGATAGTACCCGGCAGCCCCGGCCGCATCTTTCATGTATTCCAGGTTATATCCTGTCAGATAACAGATCAGTCCTTTCCGGGAACTTACTGGCAAAAGTTTCCTGTATACCTTGTAGGCACGATCGTGGTCTTTGTTATAAAAAGAGCCAAGCGCTTCCCTGATTTTGGCCCTTTCTCCGGGTGCCAGAAAGACTGAATCGCGGCCGACCTGTTCAAGCTGGGAAAAGAAATCAACGATCCTTTGTGTCAGCGGAGATTCTTCATAATCACTGATTCCTGCGTGGTATCCCCTTGCATTCAGCGTATGGACAATCTCGTTAACACCTTCCTGGTACTTTTCCATATGGATATTAAAAAAGCCCCGGAACATATGATACGTTACATTTGCCGGCTCCAGTTCAATCGCCCTGCCCCAATCGTCCAGGGCCGCCCGTTTTGATCCATTCATCAGGAGGTTGAGGTATCCCCTGAAAAACCAGGCCCCGGCAAATCCCGGGTCATGTGCGACGGCCTTGTTCAGATACCTTATCGTTTTATCGGGATTGGTATAAAGGAAAACCAGGGCCAGGTTAAAATAAGCCATTCCGTAGCCGGGATTCACTTCAATCACTTTCCTGTAGAGCGTTTCAGCAGTTTTTATGTCGTTGCCGGCAAAGGCCATGTTGGCGCGCTTAAAATAAGCCTGGTAATATTCGCCATCCAGTGTGGTACAAATCTTATAACAGGAATCGGCCGCCTCCAGCTTATTCAGCTTCATGTAAACATCACCGAGACAGAAGTAATTTGCAGGGTCTGAACTGTTGATCGACAGGGCCTTTTTAAAATACATCATGGCCTGCGTGATGGAATCCTGTTTGAATTTTAAAAATCCCAGTAGGGTGTAATTTCCGGCGATCATGGAATCAAGCTTAACCGACCGTTCAAGGTCTGCCAGTGCCTCCGCAAAAAATCCTTTTTCGATTTTTTCAAAGGCGCGTTTGGTAAAACCGGGAGCATTGTCCTTGTTTACATCCTTCGACTTCAGCCAGATTTCCCTGAAGTTGATATGGGTGGTATCAGTCTGGATGACCCTGAAACGATCAAACCGCGGCAGGAAATCCTGTGCTGAAAGATCACCCGGGAACATCATGAACAGGAGTGCAACACAAAGAAGGCCCATGGCTATCATGGCAAACCGGCTCCTGTTGCTTTTCATCCCGGTGTTCTTCATCAGGAATTTGTAATTTGGTTGCATACAATTCGGAACTGAAATGCCTTGTGAGTTGGAAATACAAGGTATTGGGAATACCCTTTCCGATGGATGCATTCCTTGATTTGGGGGCAATCCTTGTAATTGGAACAACCCTTGCGGCGGGGGTATTTCTTGTAGCAGGGACAACCCTTCTGGTGGGGACACGCCATGGCGTGTCCCTACAATGCCATTCCGGGTCGCACGTAGGGCCATGCCATGGCATGGCCCCACCTGATGGAATATCCCGAAATCCTTGTGGCATGGCTTGTAAATTTGTCTGCCACATTCCTTCATCAAATATATATGATTGTAACCTTTCAACTTTATACTTAGTTTTTCAAATCACCTTTTTGAAACATTTCAATTTTTCAATAATTTCTTCTTGATCACCTTTTCACACGTTACAATTTTCACCAGGTAGAGCCCCCGGGCAAATCCTGACAGATCGCAAATATAACGGTTCTCCCCGGCGGCCCGCCATCCGAGGTTTTTCTTAAGAATCACAGCACCCTTTGAGTTTAATACCTGCAACTCCACGGGTCCGGGTTTTTCCAGCGTGAATAACATTGAACATTTGGCACCGGCAGGGTTGGGAAAAATGGACAAACCATGTTCCGGTTTTTTTGTTCCGGGAGCAGGATCAATTCCCTCGGTGAAGCCGCCGCCGTTGCCGGTTTTTAGGATCATGCCATTGTACCCGATGATCCAGCCGTTGCTTGCATCAGTAAAACAGACCCCGTTGGGGATGTTCCCGGTCAGGCAATCGAGCCAGGTCCAGATGGTGCCGCCATCGGTTGTTTTCATCACCATCCCGGGTGAAAAACCGCCAACGGCCCACCCGGTGTCGGCATTGATAAAGCAGAGGTCGTACACATCCACCTGCAGTTGCCAGTGCCAGGAAGCGCCGCCATTGGTCGTCTTAGCGAGGGTATACCAGCCGGCTACCCAGCCGGTGTCGGGATTGAGGAACTGGGTTTTGTAAAGGTACTGGCCGGAACCTATGTAGCTGGTCGTCCAGGTGTTTCCGCCATCGGTGGTCTTAGAGAGTTTGTCGTTAAGGCGGAGCGCCCATCCGTGGCTGGCATCGGTGAAATTGAGGCTGGTGACCTCGCCCAGGCTGTCGCTGAGTTGGAGGTTCCACGTGGTCCCGCCATCGGAAGTTTTAAAGATCTGCCCGGAACCATAGACATAAGCCCCATTCCCTGCAACCCAACCGGTATTCGGATCGAGGAACCAGCAGCTGAACAAGCCCTTCATGGCAGAATTCCCCTGGACGGTCCAGTGCGCCCCGCCATCCGTTGTCTTAAAAACAGTGCCGGGTGACATGCCTGAAGTACCTGATGCAGTGACCCACCCGGTGGAGGCGTTGATAAACCGAAGGTCCGTGAAAGACCTGGCAGAGTTGGCAATGACAGTATCCCAGGTTGCACCGCCGTTGGTGGTCTTCAGGACAACGCCATCCCCGGCGACATAGCCGTTGTTGGGATCGGTGAACTGCACCTTGTTTAGATTCCTGTCTGTTGCCATAATCCTTTTGTCAACCCAGGTTGTACCGCTGTTCTCTGTTTTCAGCAGGAGTCCTCCTGTGCCGGTTATCCAACCCGTGTGGTCATCCGTGAAGGAGATTGCATGGAAGTAATTGCCGGTCCACAGGGTCTGCGGTATCCAGTTAAGACCGCCATTCGTTGTCTTCCAGCACACATTGGAATACCAACTCCCTACGACCCAGCCAGTATCCTTGTTTATTAAAGCGATGCTTTGGAATGCCTCCCCGGTATTACTTTGTAACAACTCCCAGTTAAGCCCGCCGTCCAGGGTCCGCTGGATGGAATTGCCTGCCGCAAAAATGACCGAATCATTCAGAATACAGAGACCCATGGCGCCCGTCGAAGTTTGTTTCAGCCAGGTATTGCCGCTGTCGGTTGTCCGGTAAATACCGTTGCTCCCGGCAATCCAGCCCATAGAACTGTTCACAAAATGGATGGCGTTAAGCATTTCATTGAACGGCGGATTTGTTTGCGGGATCCAGTTCACGCCGCCGTCGGAGGTCTTCAGCAGGTGGATGCCCCCGCCCAGATCCCCCACGGCAAACCCGTGAAGCGGGTCGGTGAAGGCCACACCCGAAACCTGGTTGCCCGCTCCTGCATCGTATTGAATGTCCCAGGCAATGCCCCCGTCGGCTGTATGGAGGATGATAGCAGTCGGTCCACCGGCGGCCCATCCATTGAAGACATCGGCGAACCACACATTTTTCAGGTCGGTATGCACGGGACAAGCCATCATCTGCCAGTGGTTCCCGCCATCCCAGGTTTTCAGGATTGTTCCCCAGTCCCCTACCGAAAACCCGTTTAGAGGATCGACAAAGAATGTGGAATACAGGTCATTGCCTTGCGGCAACGGGTTCTGCCATTGCCATTGGGAAAACGACAGCTCCGAAAACAAAAGGAAAATGATCGAAAAAACAAGGTGCCGGTTCATATGTTGGGTATTACTTTTTTTCAGCAATAAAGGTCATGGTTTTTGCTTCATTAATCACCTCCGTCGTGACAAAACCAGTCAGTTTTAAAAACAACAGGATCTCATCCCCGGTGAAGGCCCTCAGGGTCGTTAAATCCTCATATTCGGTTTGTACTCCTTCCTGGCCAATAAGGTACTTTGCGTGCCAGTCATAGGTCCAGCCTGTTGCCAGGTTCATTTTCATCGTACTGATCCTCCGGATGGTTTTATTCCCGTGCCGGATCTCCTGTTCGAAATCATTGAAATTGTCAAAGATCCCGTTTGCCTCGAACACGCCAAAGACGAACATTCCGTGGTCCCTGAGGGCAAGGCACACCCCGTTCAGCGTATCGAGGATTCCCTTGTTTTCAGTAACGTATGCGATGGAGCGCCCGGTGATCAGCACCGCATCAAATTCACCGTCAAATGCCAGGTTGCGCATGTCGCATTGGATAAACCTGCCCGACGGGACTTCGGCCCTTGCGATCGCCAGCATTTCATCGTAAAGGTCGAGCCCGAGATAATCATACCCGTTGAGGACAAACCTGCGCGCCAGCATTCCGGAACCGCAGCCGATCTCCAGGATTTTCCGGCAGTTATTCCTTCTCAGCAGTTTATCATAAAATTCGAATTCCTGGTCGTAATCGAAGACGTGCTGGTACATTTCATGATAAACAGTTGCCAGGGTTGAATAGAGTTGTGTCATTGTTACTATGTTAAAACGGAAATACGGAGATAAACCGTGTTGTCATGTTAATGGGCTCCCTGCCTGGTTTTACTTTCCAGGTATTGAGCCAGGATCTTCCCAATCCGGAAACAAATTAATTCCGACATGTTGACCTTGCTTTTCCGCTCAAGGGAAAAGGTGGTGAGTACATATAATCTCGTTGAATCCGCCACATTTTTATAGTAGATCCCGGCATAGGTTTCAATATCGTTCTTTGCGACACCATACCAGATATAGGTACCCTGTTTATAATTGCTGAAAGCCTGCTCAAAATCCATCGAAAGCATGGCATACCGCACGCAGGCATTGAGCACACTGTCAGTCACCAGTGGCAGACTTACCAAAAAATGATGCAATGATAACGTCGGCTTTTGCTGCTATTCCGCAACAACCCGCCAGGAGCAGGGAGAAGAAGAATTTCACTTTCACTGTCAGCTTCATACCCGATATTTTGCAGCATGACCCACCTGGATACATTCCTGTAAAGTTAACTTTTTAAATAAAACATAATCAGGAACGATGATTATCTTTGTGCTTGAGCTAATTTTCACGCACTTTTTAACCGGAACACAACCGCTTTGTGCCGGAGGCACAACATCCGGGTAGCAGACAGAGGCCAGGAATCTTTATTTCGTCCCGTAAGGGACGAAATGGTTTTCCTCACCACATTTTCTACCAATATCCGGTCCCGCTGGGACCTGTGTGATTCAACTTTTCAATCTTTCGTGGCTTTCAACTGGATTTTGTTCGTCGGTTTGCCGGTGATGTTCATGCCCTACGGACCCTGTACACGGAATTAATTCCATATTCAGGGCGAGGCCGAACATTTGACCATTTTTCCATAAAACCCTGACTTGCCTGCCTTCATCTGATAAAGGTAAACGCCGGCCGGATAACCTTCCAGGCTTACCGGGATTTCAACATTCCCTGCAGGATATGACTTTTCGTCCAACTGCAGCACCAGCCTGCCCTTTACATTGAATACCTGCACCGAAACCGACTGACTGGCTGGCAGGTTCAATGACAACATCGTGCCTTCCGCGAAGGGATTTGGCCGGCAGGATGCCTGCACCCGGCCCTGCTTATCCTCAATTGGTTGAAGGAGCCCGCCGGTATATTTGAAGATCGTGCCGTTCCGGCCTGTCCCGTAAACAGCAGAGGTGTCATTGGCAAAAATGTGATTGGCCGTATTCCCGATGGTCATTGGCATTTCGTTCCAGGTGGCGCCGCCATCAGTTGTTTTCAGGACGAAGCCGTCGTAATCCCAGTAGTACTCCCCGGTCATGTAACCGGTGTTATGGTCGAGAAACTTCACTGCGTAGTGGTCCCAGGCATCCTGGTATATGGAACCGTCCACGAGCCAGTTTTTCCCGCCATCGGTGGTGTGGATCTTATAACCGCGGCCAACAGCGCACCACCCGTAAAGCGAATCAGTAAAGCTGACATCCCATATCTGCGTGATTTCAACGTGCGACTCCTGGCTGTTCCAGTGCTTTCCCCCGTCGTGGGTCTCCCGGATGGCCCCCCATTGTCCAACGGCCCAGCCATGTGTGTCGTCGGGAAAGGTAAAGCCAAAGGTCTCAATACCTGTTGAACCTATTGCGTTCCAGTTGTTTCCGCCATCCCCTGTGTGAAAAACATGTCCGTTCCCGGTGATGGTCCAGCCATTCAGCGGGTCAGAAAAACAGAGCCCGATATAGTCATGACCGGCATAGACCGGCAGCGGGAAAGTCCAGCTGGCCCCGCCGTTGGTGGTTCGCAGCAGCACTCCCTGGTCGCCGGCGGCAAAACCGCTGAGGGTGTCGAGGAACCAAACGGCATTCAGCGGCGAGTTGATCCCGGTCATCATCTTATGCCAGTTGTTCCCCCCGTCGGAAGTTTTCATGAGATAGCCGTTGTGCGTGGCAACCCAGCCCACGGGGAAGGTCTTGTCGAAAAAGATGGACCCCATATCGGCAAAGCTTTTTGAATTTACCAGCGACTGCCACGACCCGCCCTCATCCTGTGATCTGAACAGGGCGCCGCCCTCCCCGGCACTCCATATCACCGGGTAATCCGTCATGACATCCGTTCCGCAGGAGATGGCGGCAAGATAGGGCGGTTCGGGAAAATCGGAATAGCTCCAGGTCGCCCCGCGGTTGGTGGATTTCCCGATCCTGGCATGTGAATATGGGTTAGCCGGGTAATCGTAATGCATACCCGTGCAGTATATGACGTCCGGGCTGGTCATGGTAACGGCGGAGATATACATATTGGCTGTGGCGGAGGTGATCCAGGTTGTTCCGCCGTCGGCGGTGTATATGACATGTGTGTCAAGCGCGACGCAACCGTGCATGGGATCGGTGAAGTAAAAATCCAGGACAGAGGCCCCGGCGTACTTCCCGGCCCATGTATTCCCGCCATCGGAGGTAGCATAAAAATTCCCATAGTTGTCATCGACCAGCCAGCCGTGAACCGAATCAATGAACTTCACCATGGTGACATATACAAACTGGGGGGTTGGGCACTGCGTCCAGGTGTTGCCGCCATCGGCGGTCCTCATTATTTTCCAGGGACCGTTGTCTGATCCGCTCTCATTGCAAATCCAGCCGTGCAGGGCATCGGGGAAAGTGACTGATGAATACCACCCGGTTGAGTCTGTACTGCGGTCAATCCAGGACTGGCCTCCGTCGATGGTGTGGTACCGCAAGCCATACTGCCCTACGGCCCACCCGTTCAGCGAATCGCTGAAGTCGACCGACCTGACAGATCGCCGGGCGTTGTCATGGAACAGGATCCAGTTCGCACCACCATTCCGGGTGCTCATGATCGTGCCGTTCACCCCACCGGCGCAACCGTGGAGTTTGTCGATTCCTTTGATGGTGGTGAGGTAATGTCCCTGGGGCAGCGGGTTTTGCCATGACCATTGAGAGAAGGTCAAAAATGGTAGTATTGACAGGCAAATGATCAGCACAATTGTTCTCCTTGATAACATATAACCTGGTTTTAACCTTGTTTTTCTTCAAATCATATTCATCACGCACGCACGCCTGCTATTTTCCTGGCAGCCCATCCCATCAACCCGCCCGCCGAACCGAGGATCAAACCCACGATTATCCCCAGGACAAACAAGTGCATCAGCCCCCCGGCGAAGGTCTGGTAAGCAAAGTAAACCGCCATGTCGGGAGTGCCTGCCGTTGCCCTTACATCGGCCCATTCTTTAATATTCAGCGGATCGGATAAAAGAAAGGGCATCCCGCAAACTACCAGGGCAAGTGCAGTAAAACAGGCCACCGCGCCACTTGCCATGCCGGTCCAGAATCCCGATTTCAGGCCCGGAAGTATTTTGCCGCCATAATAGGCATCCATGGCTGCCCTGCCCAGGACCAGGAATTCAATGACGAAAAGAAACAGGTTATCTATGTGATCGCGCAACGGCAGCTCCGGGTGGATGAAGTTGTTGATGCTGATCTCAACCGTCCACAACAGTCCTAGACCAAGGCCAATGGTTACATTTCTTTGTTGCCGGTCATCTATCAGCTTTTTCCTGAGTCTACAGGCCAGAAACAACGTGATTGCAAGCAGGATGAAGGATACCAGGCAACCAAGCGACTCCAGTCCCACCGGCCAATTGTCGGGCCGGTAAAGAAAAAAAATGCACACGACCAGCAGGATATTCATGGAAATCAAAATCCTTAAAACCAGGTTGCCCTTAATCCGAAGAACACTCATAATCATATATTAGTTGTCATTTCCCTTTGCCGGGGGTTCCTCATTGATCTTATTCCCGTGGTTATATTCATCATTGTTCCTGCCGATGGTATTCCTCAGCGGCCTCTTTTTAATGATCACCCTGTAATAATAGACGGGGGAGTAAAGTATCCCAAGGAGAAACAACAGAATTATTGAAAAGGAGTACCGGTCATACCGCAGCAGGAACCATATACAATAAAACCAGTTCACCGCGGCTCCAAAAAAAATCAGCCAAACTGTTATGTTGTATGCATTCAGCCCGTTGTTATCAACTATTTTTCTAATCAGTCCGGGGAATACAATAAAAGCAGGGAATAACAGTAAAAAAACTGCAACCGCGGCAATGCTGATACAGAATGTAACATACCCGATTTTGTCTGCTGATTTCATCTTTTAACCCGATTGAACACTGTCATACTGGCAAAGGAAGTCACAAAGGCGCTAAAGGGGCAAAGCCGGATAATAAAACCTTCGTGCGCCTTCGTGTGTACTTTATTCGCCTTTGTGGTCAAATTTATTGCAACTTTTAAAATTAACCAATTTATGGCATACGTATCGCTGAAACACGATTATTTTCCGGGAAAAAGATCTCACGACTGCGCTCCCATGCACCAAAGCAGGATTTCTTCCACAGCCTGTTTAAAATAACACCTTCATAGAACTGATTAAAATTACCAATGCAAAGAAAAATATCAAACCGCCGGAAATCAGATCTATCATTTTCAACCACTTTTTACCGATGCGCGTTTTAAGCCTTGAGGTAAGTCCGCACAAGAAAAGCCACCAGGCAGATGACCCGATAAAAACACCCAGTACAAGTTGAAGTACGGGTAATAACCGGCCCGTTGAACCGGACAACCCAAGGCCGCCGAAAACCGCGATAAAGAACAAAATTGTCATTGGGTTAGTAACAGTCAGAAGGAACGTGGACAAATAATCCTTTGTATATCCCTGCCCTACAGCCGGATCAAACCCAATTTCACGATCCTTTTTCATGATCGTTTTCGTCCCGATCCAGGCCAGGAATGCCGCGCCAATAAGCCGGATCCATATTTCCTGGCCGATCAGGAAATTTGAAACTATCGATAGCCCCATTCCTGCGATCAGGCCATAGAGTAAATCAGCTGTCGCTGCCCCCAATCCGCTGACAAACCCTGCAGCAAAGTTTTTATTGATTGTGCGGTTTATGCAAAGTATCCCGATCGGCCCAACCGGCGCCGCAACCGAGAACCCAAGGATTAAACCTTTGTATAGCATCTCCAAAGTCATGACACTTCGTTCGGGGTAAAGGATGGGTCTGTCATTTTTCGTGCCGGGAATGCCAGATTATGAACCAGGCATCTGTTGATTTTCAATTCTTCAATGCACATCAATCCCGTCAAAATATATTTCAGTGATTGCCGTATCGTCATACTTGTCGCCAGGGTATACTTCCATGATCTCAAATTTCATGGTCCACCAGGGTTTGGATTTCAGCATCTCAAAGTTCTTCCGGTCGCCGTTTCCGATCGGGGCAAATGAAAAGGACTGCTCCCGCCGGGTATCCGCCAGGTTCAGGATGGCAAAGGGTTTATTGTTGATGTACATTTTCAGCTTTTTAACCCTGGAGTTTTCTTTCCATGCATTCGCGCTCTTCACGTACCCGTTCACGATGATCACCTTGGTGATGCGCGGGTTTTCGGGCGGGAAACTGTACAACAGGTATTCGCCAATGCCATAACCGGGAACACCTTCAATCCAGGCAGTCTTGTAACTCAGGTCGTGAGAATTACGCGCCGAATAGGTTATTCCCTTCAAAGGCTTTAGTTCCGAGGAAGCAGATGCAGTGTCGCGACCGCCGCCGCAATACCAACTGCAACCCTGGCTTAAAATGTCCCAATAATTCTCGTGGGCATCATCACAGTTGTCGTATATTTTTTTCTCTTCCGGTGAAAGTTTGTCATAGTCCTTCTGGTTGTTGACTTTTTTCCAGATACCTTCACATTGTTCCATTTGTTTGATGAATGCAATTTCTCCTTCCGGGCTTACGTCAACCAGGCGCCCCAGCACCGGTTCCATTTCCTTGATAGATTGGGCGAATATTGCCAGGGAGAACAGGGAAAATATCACGATTAGAATTTGGCGCATAATGATCGCTTTAAAAGATCTCTCCATCCATTACGAATTTAAAAATTTTTCCTGCAGTTTTTTTGAAGTTCACCTTCAAAAACTATCTGAAATTCCTTTTGAAAGCCCGCAGGCAGACGAGGCTTTCTAGCGGACAACATGGTATCTTTTTAAACTCCACGATCTGTGGATGTTATAATACTTCATGGTTTCAACATATTTCAAAATCCCTATATTTTTTGCAAAGTAAATTTCACGGAAATAGAATTCCGGATTGGGGCCAGTGCTGTCGATTGAGATCATTTTCGAACACAAAACATTGGAATAAATAACATTGTTTATTGTATCCGTGGGAATAGCCCTGCATGTAAAGACACAGCCGCCCAGGCAGTTTGGTGAATAAATCTTCGTATTTGGCTCCCATCCTGAAACATATGCAACAGGTCCCTGGATTTCATGTTGCAGCGTATCGCCGGTATCTTTCACTTTCCTGGCAATCGTCAGGCAATTAGGGCCCGGGCAAAAATACCCGATTTCAAAATCGCTCAGAAACTGGCTTTTAAAATACATGGCAATGATTTCCCGCGTCATGCCAGGGTAAAAATTGTCGTGGGCATTTGAAAAATAAGAGCTCACACAAGTACTGTCTAATAAGTGGGTTGAATCATTCTGATAAATCCAGTAACTGTCTTTTTGATACACAAACATTTGTTTCATCTCATCTGATATTGCATAATGCGGCAACTCTTTTTTACATGACGTAAAAAGAGCAGGCATCAGGCATAAACAGAGAAGGAGTTTAAGTTTCATCAATATTTTCTTTTCGATACGAACTCAGATGAAATTATCACTCATGCTTTAGCATTCAAAACGCCACACCCACATTAAAATTAAAATTCACGGCCATGTGCCAGTTATAGTAGGTATCATGCAATGGCACCGGGTACAGCCCACCCGGGCCAGGATGATAAGAAGAGCCATAAACGGTCATGTCATGATAAACATCCAAAATTCCATATCCACCGTTTATATCCATGAAAAGATAATGGTTAACGAACTTCATGCCGATATTTATGAAAGCTGCGCGAATGTTTACCACATCATCCATTTTTCTGTAATCCCCCTCCTCCCGCTGAAAATCATTCAACCACGGAATATAATTCTTTGAATCGACAGTCATATACCTGTAAACGCCTCTTAGCGACGCATACAACATCCAGACCTTTTTGCCTGACACTTTTGTAACAGCGTAGATATTCAGTTGCGGTATCGCATAAAATCCTGAATAATAACCAAGCGCGCCTTAATCTATTGGTCCGCCTATAAAATAGTAGCTTATATTCCAGTTATTTGCATACATGTACCCTGCCGACACAGCCAGGCCAATCCTTCCAGGTTTAAATTCATAGGAAATCCCGGCCTGTTGCCAAAATAAAAGGTTTGCCGGGTTTACCGAAATGAAATGTTTGGGCACCCGCAGTTCAGAAACCGGGTCGCTACCCTGGCCAGGTGAAGAGAAAGAGACTAAGGCGAACAGAAACGATAAAAAGATATTCTTCATTTTTTTAGTATGACAAAGTTAAAGATTATTAAACCGAAACAACAAGGGTCAAATGTTTCATGGGTGACAGGTATTTTGGACAAAGCCCTGCCGGATTGCTGGAGATCGTTTTAAAAATGTATGACTTCAAAACAACTATCAGTCACCTAGCCTTTTACCCGGCATGGCCATTCCGTCAAATGTTGAAGTTAATGATGCTGCTTTTCCATCTTTGTTTAACGTGAATGACAGCCGGCTTGCAGCTTCCATCATAAAATAATCCAATTCACTCGTGGGCAGCAACTCGTATTTAGGCATGTTAGGCGTTAATACAAATAATTTGTCATGCTCTCTTATGATCTCAATTACGTAATTATTTCCAAAATCATACCTGCCGGTTAATTTATCGAAAAAGTCCGGATTTATTTTTACAGGCTTTTCATCTTTTAACCTGTTGGCTTCAAAAGACACACCATCCTGATATTGAATTAATCGCTCAAAAATTGATGAGGTGTCAGATACAAATTTAATCTTTGCATTCATCGCTTTGAAATAAAATTCGTTTGCAGAAACCGCGGTCAATGGATTTGGCGCCTGGCCAGTTACCTGTCCAAATAGTTGTTTGCCTTTCAACGTAATCAGCATGGCCATGCCATGACCATAATCATACCTGCCAGCATATTTTTTCAAATTATTTTCATTTACTGTTGTGTCAGATACTCCTGAATTTTGCTTCTCCATTTTATCCGCAAGAATAAATTCAGATATCGCCTGGCCATTTAATATTGGATTAATCCCTTTGGGTGCCGGAAGTGCGTTTAACAAAACACAAACTGTAAGTTTATTTTCCGGCTGCCGTTCGAGATAAGAAAAGAAACCGCTCGAAACCCCTGAGTGCTGAATAAACCTGACGCCCCTGTTAATACTTAAGAACCAGCCAAATCCATAGTCAACCTTGCCGCCATTATTTAAAGCCGCCTGTGTGAAAGCTGTTTTCAGCGTGGCATCAGTCAGCACTTTTCCATTAAAGACAGCTTCGTTCCATTTAAATAAATCCACGGTAGTGGAATAAATACTCCCAACCCCCAAAGCCCACGACATTTCCTGAAAGTCAGCCTTTTTAACTGTTTCATCCTTCATGCTGTATCCTTGCGCTTCATTATCCAGCACAATATTTGTTTCATAAATACCGGTATTCGTCATTCCCAGTGGTTTGAAAAATGTTTCGTAAAGATAGTCGCCCAAAGTCCTTCCTGAAATTCTTGCAACGATATAACCTAAAATGAAATACCCGGAATTATCATATTGAAAGCGTTCTCCGGGATTAAAATCGTACGAGTTTTTTTTAATGACATCCAGCAATGCCTGGGGTGTAACAGGTTGGCTTACATCTAAATTTGGTTGAAAATCATAATCATGAATTCCTGATGTATGTGTAAGAAGCTGATAAATGGTCACTTCATTGCCGCGCGGAAAATCGGGTATGTACTTTGATAATTTATCCGCTGTGCTTATCCGGCCTTCTTCCTGGAGTTTGAGAATGGCAGCAGCTGTAAATTGTTTTGAAATTGAACCAATTTTGAACTTGGTATCCGGTGTAACCCTGATTTTCTTTTCAATATTGGCATACCCAAATCCTTTTTGGAAAATAATCTCTCCGTTTTGGGAAACCAATGCCGAAGCTCCCGGCATGGTGTCAATTTGCAGCCTTCTGAATATGTTCGAAATACAACTATCCAATCCTGGTTTTTTGCTCGTCTCCCGGGCTTGCAGATTAAAACTTACAGTAAAGTTGAGAGAAATGATAATGAACGAAACAAAACCAATTATTTTTTTCATAATTACTTTTTTATGGGTTGTCGTGTAACCAGACATCATCTTTTATCTGCGTCCATGAATTCATATTTGAACGATAGTTCGAATCTTTGCCAAATCAATAAGTTGTGGGCGAATCTAACTGAAAAGTTACTAATACACAAATTTTCACGAATTTGGCAGTTTATTTCTGTGTCAAGTCAGGAATTTCGTCCAAATTATAATAGATTTTCAAACCTCGTTCTTTAGCAATTCTTACGTCTTCGTCTGCTCCTTTTGATGCTCCTTCAATGCGAAGAACTGCATCGCACTTCTCAAGAAGTCTATGTGCAACTGGATATTGAATTTCATCCCAGACACTGTCGCCAATATGCTTTGAACCAGCCAAGTGCATCAGTGGTAAGGCCACCCACTCTCCAATCATTGGAATATGTCCCTTACGGAACAAAGGCAAGGCCACAGATTCAAGTTTATCTAAATTTCTCCCTATGAGAACTGGGTCATCGTTGGTTCCACCTCGATACGGACCTGCAATAAGAATCATCATAATTTCAAATTGTTTTATGTCAAAGAATATTATTAAGTTTTATGCCCCGTTGCCTCTGTCATATACTTCACTACATTGGGTCAATTTTGTGCCATCTTTTTTTGAATATTCATACGTGAATTTCCGTAACACATACCAATTGTCGGAAAGAACTTTGCTGTCTGTAATTTTAATGTTGTCAATCATATTGTTTGTCTTGCAAATTGCCCCTAACAATTAAGGATTTCATCTGCAAATTACGAAAAAAACAAACATTGCGGTTGAAACGATATTTTATTGCAGATAAATCCGAGTTGAACGAAGCCGCCTGTTTATCAATGTGATAGGGAGGGCAACAGCAATTTGTAAGTTCGTGGTGAAGTAAGGATTAAAAGTCGATCATGGTGTTTGTTTGAAGAAAAACTGATTGTAACTCAAGGTATCGTGGTGCATTTGCC
>Ga0114951_10000045_pt1 | contig 160169 bp, 185 predicted proteins | sample AM7aDNAmetaG_FD_88677 | JGI IMG/M metagenome (GOLD analysis project Ga0114951, IMG submission 88677) | Freshwater microbial communities from Finland to study Microbial Dark Matter (Phase II) - AM7a DNA metaG | ecosystem: Environmental > Aquatic > Freshwater > Lake | place: Finland: Lake... | reverse complement strand
GCAGCAATGCTAGCAAAAAAAGAAATAATATTTGACTCAGCAGCACCTGCAGCCGATTTACCATTAAAGGTAGAAGGTCCACTTATGTCAGCTTCTCAAATACAATTTAATCGTAGTTTAATACTTGGAAACTACGACTATCCTGCAGTAACTGTTGAGTACAACCCAATATATTTGACATATCTAACTAATATTATGCCAACTAAAACCACAGGGATTAATCATTTTGATATCCAGTGGGATTATGGCTATTGATAAACCTATTATGATTAAATATACTTTATACATGCCCTCTAAATTTAATAACCAAAAAGGCCAGGTATTATTGTTCGTTGTTGTCGCTGTAACCATTGCTTTATCTGTTGGTGTTGCTGTTTCCTCAAGATCCTTATTTATGTCTTCACGAACTTCTCGTACTGATACGTCCTCAAGAGTTATTGCCGCGGCTGAGGGTGGTATTGAAGCTGCGTTGGTTCAGGATGAAAATGTTCTAAGTACTTATGCAGCTAAGTTAAGTAATACTTATTGCGGGTCAGCTGGTATGACTTTAATAAATGGTGGCACTGACGATAAAAAATGTTTACTAACTTTTCCTTCCGGTTCCGATCCTATTAAGTCTCAAGCTATAGTTGACGTTACAGAATTTAGTACAAACGGTGTTCCCGGCCAACAGCCAAACTATTGGTTTGAATTAAACCCTGGTGATGTAAAGGAAGTACGGCTAAGTGGAGGCACCGGCACTGTCCAGTTATGTTGGGATAATGTTAACACCGCAATTTATTACATTTCTTATACTTCTTCTGGTAAAACAGCCCGCGGAGGTTTAATCGCTGGCGGTTTTACAAATACCGCAGATACTTCAGGCTTTACCGCTGGAGGTACATCTAGTGCCAATGGTTATGCTTATTGCAAAACAGTGGCTATGGTTACTGGTGGTGTTGTGGGCTTAAGAATCAAGCCTTTATATGAGCCTGCAAAAATTGCAGTATTCTCGCCTACATTACCCCTACAAGGTTACCAAATAATTTCTCGTGGAGAACTAACTCAAGAAGGTCAAGCAAAAACTACAAAGACAATTACAGTTTACAGATCATATTCCTACCTACCTTCCAGCTTTGATTACGCAATATATTCAAATGGCGCACTTTAGGTAGTTTTAGCTTATTGACACCCCTCTTGTTACAAATCATACTTAACTAATGCAGCATATAAATTTCTGCCCTAGTATGTTGTCGCGCTTTATAAACATACACACATCTTGGATGGGGGTGATTAGAGAATGACGACTAAAAAATCTATTATTTCATCCAATTCAGGTTTCACACTTATCGAACTTTTGGTGGTTATCGTTATCATCGGTATTTTGTCAGGAGTTTTGATTGCAGTTATGAATCCAGTTCAACAACAATTACGTGCTAAACAAGCAGTTTTACGCGGAAATGTTGATAAAATCTGTATGGCAATGCAAGCTTGCGCAGTGTCAAAAGCCACAACAGCCTCTAGCTGTATCACTGCACAGGCAGTAGGTGTTGGTGATGGCACAGCAGCCGCAAAGTATCCTGACGGTATACCTGCAAGTGCCGCTTACAAGATTACGTATGGTGGTGTCCCAGGAACTACCATGTTAGAAACTACAGGGACATTGGGAACTTGCATATTTGCTTGTGATTACGATGTATCTACAGGAGTTGCTAAGGCAACCTACGCAACAGTACCAGCTAACTGCTTAATTGAGTAATCTTGCTATCTGATTTTGGGCCCTGCCCCATTTGGAGGGCCCTCGGTTTAAATTTTAAAATGCACGAAACTAAAAAAAACGAACAAGGTTTTACACTTATCGAAATAATGATGTCTATTGTTATCATTGGAATTTTATCCGGAATTGTTGTTTCGATAATTAATCCAAAAAGACAGCAAGATATTGCTACTGATGCTGTTAACAAAACATATGTTGAAAAACTTGTTCAGGCAATTGGTGCGGCGTGTGCCGGTGAAGGTACGTGTCCTGCCACTGCAGATCCTGGAGTTTCTACCAGTACATTGCGTAGAATTTATTTGAGTCAAACCCCACCCTCTTTTAATACTGGTACAGGAATTTACTATATTGCTAGTGGCAACACTTATTCTATTTATATGGCATGGGCTTCAAATACGGCAAGGTATTGGAAATATGACACTACGTGGGATTCAATTAAGGAATGTGGCGCAGCAGGTATAGGTACCATAGGCACGTGCGCTCCCTAAGTTTATAAATATGAAAACAAACAAAGGATTCACCTTAATAGAACTTTTAATAGTTATTACTGTTTTAGGCATATTAAGTGGTGTCTTGCTAAATTTAATAAATGTTCCGGGAATTCAGGCTAAAGCACGTGATTCTCAACGACAAGCTGATTTATCAAAAGTTCAAACTGCGTTAGAGTTATATTTTGCCGAGCATCGTGTTTATCCTATACATGTAGCAAACACGGTGACAGTATTGACGGCTGACTTAATACCTACCTACATCTCCGTGATTCCTGTTGATCCTACAGGGTTAACCGGTTTCAGCTTGTGCGTTACTAACCCAACAGGTTACACATATCGCTCTGATGGCGTTAACTATGTATTAACCGCGTCTATGGAAGTTGTGAGGCTGAGTTTAACAGATTCACATCTATGTTCCAATGTCCCGAATTGCTCTATACCTGCACTTGCGTGTTCTTGTAACGATCCACGATGCTATGCTGTTCAAAATCCTAGATAACAGTTTTCTTGTTTGTGTTATATTTTATATATGCTTCTGCCCTACTCTATTAAAAAGAATTCAGCTTTTACATTAGTAGAGGTATTGATTACTGTAGGTATCATGATACTTATATCTGGAGCTTTAATTCCCAGTTTTAGTAGCTACATAAAAAATCAAAACTTAGTTCAAGCACAAGAATATGTTAAAAGTGATTTAAGAAGTGTTCAAAATAAAGCTTTAACGGGTGTTGGTGCAAGTATGGCAACGTATTCTGGTTATTGGGGAGTTAAGTTTGTTGGCGGTTCTTCCACATATTATTATTTCATTACAAGTACTAATCCACCAACATGTCCTCTTGTTGTGCCACCGCTAGGCACGCAAGGTTCTGGGACAATACCTGCAGGAGTTACTCCGGTTGCCACAACTTGTGTTTTCTTTAGCTTTGCCTATGGCGGCTTTTATGCAGGTTCTGGTGCAAAACCAGCCGATATTGAAATTAAATTGGGTACAGCGGCGGGTTCTAAATCTGTTTTTATAAATGGCGCAGGTTTAATTTATTCAAACTAATATGAAAAAACAAACTATTTATAATTTAAAAAATCAAAAAGGAATCGGTTTAGTAGAAGTAATCATTTCCCTAGGTGTTGCTATAGTAGTTATTACTTCGTTGGTTTCTTTGGCGTTGTTTACTGTTAGAACGTCCACGCAAAGTTCTTTGCAATTGGAATCCACAAATTATGCTAATCGAGAAATGGAACTTGTACGTGCTTATAGAGATAAACTTGTGGCATCCGATCCTTCTTCGGCGTGGTCTGGATTTACAGGTGTTGTTGGCAATTGTACGTTACTTAATCCTTGTTCTATGAACAGTGATGGTTCTCAAGTATTAACAGGATTATCCATAATCCCTGCGACTGTTACATCGCCTACGCCATTACAGCGCGGTTTCACGGCAATTGTTGGCCCTACAGGAAATACTGTTAGTATAGCGGTTACTATTTCTTGGACTTTGGGAGGTCAAAATAAATCAACATCGGTTTATACTATTTTATCTAATTGGCAGACAAAACAATAAATGAGTCAAAAGAAAAAAAATGGATTTACATTAATAGAATTGGTGCTAGTTATTGGTCTTACTGCCTTAGCTGTGGGAATAACCAGTGATACGCTTTTATCAATAGTACGTAGCTATGGAAAAGCGCAAGTAAAAAGTGAATTGGAACAGCAAGCAAATTTTATTTCTTTAAAAATCGGAAAAGAATTGATTGGTGCCAGAAATGTTACTGCAACAGGCACAACCTTAACATTTACAGATACGTACGGAAACGTAGAGACATACTCTTTGGTTGCCCCAGGTATATTAAAAAAGACAACAGTGGCAGCGGGTGTTACCTTTGATTTAACATATAACACTCCACCGGGAGGAGTTGTAGTTTCCTGTCCTACAGGAAGTTGTTTTACAGTTTCAAATACTACTCCGGTTATTGCGGATATGAATTTAAGATTCACCCCTGCGAGCGCAAATGGTGGTTCTTATTCAGGTACTTTTGATTTGGTTAAGACTTTTGTTATAAGAAGTTCGTATTAGTTGGAACGCCGGCAGCTTCACCTCTGCTACCAATTCCTGCTTGTTGTAAATTTAAGTACGTAATTGTGACGCCAACCGCTATCGCGTTGGCTACCATTTCTCAACTTATTGTAACGCTTCGCTACCAATCATAAATTATTGTAGTTTTTTGCAGAGAAATGTATTATATTCATATGCCCATTGTTGGATTAAATCTTGGTAAATCTAGTTTTCGCGCAGTAGAACTCGAATCAAAAAAGGGTGGACTTGTTTTAAACAATTTTGGAATTTTCGAAAGCCCCGCATTAAACTTAGAATCCACTGACGAACACGATCTCGATAAATTTTCTGCAGCTATCGCCGACTTTTATAACGAAGTTGGTTTTTCCACACCAGAAGTTGTTTTAGGTCTTGATGAAGTTCATGTTTTTATGCGAATCATTAAAATGCCAAACATGAATGACAAAGAGTTAGCCAGTGCTTTAAAATATGAAGCTGAACAATACGTTCCCCTACCAATGGATCAAGTTAATTTATCATGGCGTCGCTTGGAACCCGATTTCACTGAAAAAGATAAAATAAATATTCAAATTGTTGCATCCAGAAAAGATATTTTAGAAAAATATGTAACCTTGGCACGTCGCGCTAAATTAGTTCCAAAAGCAATAGAGCCAGAAACAATTGCACTTGGTCGAATACTCGGTGACACTTCGGGAGCACCACTTGGCACAATGATTTTAGACATTGGCTTTTCAGGCTCACTTATTGTTGTTTCCTATGGAGGCGCTGTTAGATTCACGCGAGCAATTCCTATTGGCGGTGATGTACTTACAAGAACCATTCAACAACAGTTAAGTTTGGATTTGCCACAAGCTGAAGAGTATAAAAAGGTATATGGTATGGATCCTGCTCAAGCTGATGGTCGTGTTTACGATGTTATAAAGCCTGTAATCGACAGTTTAATCTTAGAAGTAAAACGCGCAGATGTATTCTTCACAAAGCATAATTCATTTGCTAGTATTAAAAGGTTAGTAGTAACAGGTGGAGCTGCCCTAATGCCTAATCTAATTTCTTATATTGCACAAAATGTTGAAGCTGAAGTGCAGCTTGCCAACCCATTAAGTTCCTTGGAGATATCTTCCAAAATTTCTAAACATACCGATTTACTTTTTGAGCAAGCGCCTAAATATTCGGCGGCGATTGGACTTGCTATGAGAGGAATTCAATAAATATGGATATTCCACTCGATATTAATTTAATTCCACAGGCAGAAGTTCAAAAACAAGAAGAAGTTCGTGTTACTAAGTTCAGTACAATAATCACGATATTCATTTTGTTTGTTACTGTTGGTGTCACAGGTTATTTTTTGTATACATTCTCGCAACTTGATACTCAAAACAAAGGATTGTCTGAGCAAGTTACAAATTTGTACGCAAAAATTAACTCTCAGGCCAAAGTTGAAATAAATGCGCGAAACCTCGATAAAAAATATAACTCGTTAACTTCTATAATGGATAGTCGTTCCTACTATTCAATGCTTTTAACCGAGACCAAAGCTCGTAAACCGGACAATCTGGAAATTCAAGGTATGGATGTTAAAGGTGGAATGGCTACTGTTACGGGAAAAGCTGATACATACATAGCAATTTCTTCTTTTATAAATAATTTATTGGATAAAAAATTTACAACCGGCAATCCTAAATTGCAAAATCTTTTCACATCTGTTGCTCTTAATTCTGTAGAACTTGCTTCTGAAGACGGTAGAGTTAAGTTCTTAATTGTAGTAAATTTTGACACCACACTACTTAGACCATGATTAATAAAGAACTAACTAATGAAGTAAGTCTTCAAATAAAAAAAACTTTGGTAAATTTTGTTGCGCCACTTATTGCTTTGGGTATTACATTGGCTTTAGGGGCTTTGGTTATTTATCCTTTAATCAACAAAATTGCCGCTACTAAAATACAAATAGCTGATAACGAAAGTAAAATTACAAACTTACAAAGTAAAGTAGCTATTATAAACAAACTTCAAGACTACAATTCCGTTGTGACCGAGGACATAGGTTTGGTAGATACTTTGTTGGAAACCAGTGCTAGTGTTCCAAGAGTGTTGGATGAAACTCAAAAGATTGCAGTAGAGTCTGGTATAACAATTGATACCTTAAGTTTCAGTGATGCCGGAAAAGCTCCAGTTGGTACTCCTGATCCAAATGCTGCTCCTGTTGCGGAGGTACCTTACAATATTGTAAATGTTACTTTTGGTGGTGCTGCTGATTACGATAAAATAATTACCTTTTTACAAAATTCCGAAAATGCTGCGAGAATAATAAATGTTGGTAGTTTTAGATTTGCTGTTGGCACTAATACTAGTGTTGACTCTAGCAAAGTTGATGTCCTTGACGCCACATTCTCGCTTGAATCACCTTACCTAACTACCCAACCGGTTGCGGCTGTTGATGTACCTATAACTTTGGATATTACCAACGCAAAGTTTGTAGCTTTTATGAACAAGCTTAAAGGGTTTAAATATTATGAGTTTTCGCCAAATTCAACTTTTATAACTGATGTTGCCCAGCAAAGTAGCGGATCAATTGTACCTGCTGCGCAATAAATCCATTTAAATGGTTGAGTTAGTTTAAAGTTGTTTGGAATTTTCTTTTTGCCACTTTTCTATTTCTTTGTGATTCCCGCTTAACAAAACTTGGGGCACCTTTTTGCCCATAAATTCTTCTGGTCTTGTATATTGTGGATATTCCAAACTATTTTCGTGTTCTCCGGAAAAAGATTCTATTTTTATTGCATTTTCTTTGTCGAGAACTCCAGGTAAAAGGCGCGTAATACTTTCCATGATGACCAACGAGGCAAGTTCACCTCCTGAGATAACATAATCCCCTATTGAAATCACATCCGTTGCGTATTCTTCTACACGGGCATCAATACCTTCGTAGCGGCCGTTAATAAAAGTTATTTGTTCACATTTACTAAGTTCTTCGGCTTTACGTTGCGTAAACTTTTCACCACGTGGCGAAAGTACCACTACGCGTTGTTTTGTTTTGTCGATTTGCCCTATTTGATTAATTTCGGCTAAAGCTTTGTAAATTGGTTCAATCATTAAGATCATGCCAATGCCGCCGCTAAATGGACGATCATCTACTGTTCCTCTTTTGTCGTTAGCGTAGTCTCTAAGTTGAATGAGATTACAATTGATTAAACCTTTTTCTACCGCGCGTTTAAATGGCAAATTATTTATATGTTCGGTAAATAGTTGAGGGAAAAGTGTTATTACGTTAAATGTAAGCATGATCTGACTTTCGTAGTTACTCAGTCACTGTTTCGTCTTGAACTTCTACCTGTTCTTCGCGATTTGGTCTTTCGCCAGTTTCCTCAAGATCAACTCTTATGCGGACGTTATCTTTAATAGCTTTAGCTCTGGTTAAGTTTCTAAGACTTCTTATTGTGTGACCTTCTTTACCAATTACAATTCCCATATCTTCTTGTGCAACTTTTATTAAGTAATTGAAATTTGGACCATCTTTGGTTTCGGTTACAACAACATCTTCAGGTTTTGTAACGATTTGTTTGATTAAATATTCTATAAATTCTTTCATATGCGGTTATTCACAGCCCTATTATTCGGCTGGGGTTTCAGTTGCAGCTTTTTCGGCTTCGGCGGCAGCGGCGGCTTTTGCAGCGGTAGCAGCTTCTTTAGCTTCTTGCGCGGCCTTTTCAGCAGCAGCTTTTTCAGCCTTTGGGTTATATTTCTTATATTTGTATTTGCCGTCTAACAAGACTGTTACAGCATTACTAACCAAGGCACCTTTGCTGATCCATGACTGGTACTTTTCCTTGTCATAATCAAACTGAACTGGTGTCATTGATGGATTGTAAAAGCCCAATACCTCCAAAAAGCGGCCATTTCGTTTATCACGAGTGTTAGCCACTACCATACGGTAGGAAGGTAAATTTTTTCGGCCTGTTAAAGCTAATCTAATAGTTACTGACATAGCGGATAAGATAATAACAGATTGAGGTTTTGTTGTCTATACTGGGCGCTAAACTTCTGGTTTATCGGTGGAGTTGATATTCTTCAAAGCATCCTCGGCGGCTTGTTGTTCGCCCTTTTGTTTGCTTTTGCCTTCACCTACGCCCCATTGGTCTTTGCCCAAGAACACGCCAACCTTAAACATTTTTTCGTGATCCGGTCCCCACGATTCCAAAACTTGATACACCGGTGTAGTGTTTAACTTTTCTTGTGCAACCTCTTGAAAGCGGGATTTTGCGTCTTTGTAAGCTTCGTTCTCAACAACGTCGTCTATTTTATATAACAATTCTCTGGCTACAAACTCCCTACAAAAATCTATTCCTTTTTCCGTGTACAAGGCGCCTAAAACGGCCTCGAATGTGTTAGCCAATATATATTCTCTTTCACGACCGCCTGTAGCTTCCTCACCATTTGATAATAAAAGCATTTCGCCATAGCCAAGTCTTCGGGCTTCGGCGCCAATGGATGTGGTGCACACAAGTGAAGATCTGTAGTTGGTTAAATCACCTTCAGGAGACTTAGGATATTTTTTAAATAAAAAGTCTGAGGATAGCAATTGTAAAACGGCATCACCTAAAAACTCTAGGCGTTCGTTAGATGGATTAGTGTAGTCTTGGTGCTCGTTTAAGTAAGATCTGTGTGTAAAAGAAGTTTTAAATAAATTCTCGTCGGTAAGTTCTGTTTTTAGTATTTCTTGGACTTTAGCGAAATCAAATCCCATAAGCATATTGTATCAGTTCAAAGCCACCTTAAGGAAGATAAATTTGAAACGACACACCTTTAAAAATTGCCAACTACGTTTTTCAGTTACTCGATTTGCTCAGAAATTAACTCAACCAAGTCCTGAACAGTTTCGATATTTCCCTGTTCTTCAACCAAATCGACTTGATAAATTTCTTCTAACTCTGCCAAGATCTCTGAAAGCTCTGTTTCTCCAATGTTCAAATCATCTTCAAAATAAGAAGTATCCTGAACATCTTTAGCTTCATGTCCTGTTTTTTCTTGTATAACCTTTTTAATTTGTGTTAAATATTCATTCATCTTTTTTTTCTTCTACTATTTCAGCTTCTGCCGGAGTTGCGTGTTTTTCAACCACAGTTCCTAAGACGCCGTTAACAAATTTATGCGATGTATCGTTGCCAAATTCCTTAGACAACTCAACAGCTTCGTCAATTGCTACTTTAATTGGGGTCTTTTTTCCAAAGACAACCTCAAAAACAGCAATGCGGAGTATCACTAAATCAACTTTTGCGATTTTGTCAATAGGCCACTCCGGAGCACTATCGGCGATTATGTTGTCAATATCAACTAAATGGGTCTTTACGCCACCTACTATATATTCGACTAAATCTCTGTCGAACTCTACATCTTCAGTTTCCAATGTATCTTTGGATAAAAGTAAACACTCATCGTTTGTAGGCTCAGTGAAAAGCCAGCAAAAAATTGAGGATAGAGCCAGTTTTCTGGAAGTATGTCGTGGATCTGCTTTTGATCGCATTGTTATATGATACTTACTTTTAATTAAAGCTCAATATACTCGTCAACATGAGGGCGTTTATATCCTTTTCCGTCCTTGGTTTTTTGAACCTGTACAGGTTCTCGAGTGTAATGGGCGTTACGCTTTTGTCTGGTTCTTGATAATGAATGTCTTCTTTTTGGTACTGCCATACCGTAGCACTATAGTGGTTTTGGGGGTGGTTTGTCAAGGTAGCATCTTGGTTTGGGTTTTTAGTGTGGTTTTGGTTGTTTTCCCCGTGGTTTTGGCCCGAGTTGACGAAAGAACACCTATAGTGTTAGTATGCTAGCTACGTTTCAGATATTATTGTCGCGCTATTAGTGTACGTTATAACCAAATAGTGAAGGAGTGGTAAGAGATGGCGAAATTAGCGTCAGTTTCTATATATAAGGGTGTTTCCATGACGATGGATGATGCCAAGAAATTAGGATTTTCTTTTTACAGGCATTGTGATGCTGAACTCACGTATGAAGTTTTGCTGAATGGTCGCGTCGTTGATAACCAGCGCGTGGATCCGGGGACTACGACTATCGAGGTGAGCTTACTTGAAGTCATGGAGATTAATGGCAAGAAAGATGTCAGCACGATCAGGGTGACCGATATCACGTTCGAGCCTTGCCGGTAAGCTGCAAATTATTGCAATCTGAAACGCTATGTGAAAAGCCTTATGTCTCGCGAGCATTCGGCTACTAAAAATGGGTATCTCTGTTATTTATAACACTGGTACCCATAAGTTTTTCTTGGGGTTATAACTTCAAAAAACTCAAAACACTACCACCAAACTTTCGTTCATCTACAAGCTTAAAACCACTGTCCCCTAGCAATGTTGTAACATCTAAAGCTGGACCATGGAAAAAGGCTACGACGGCGTTATCGTTTAAAATGTTTGGTAAGTTCTTTAGTAAGTGAATTTGAGCGGTATCCTCATAGAATGGATCCATAAAAACTATGTCGTAGTTGTTTTCCGGGCTTGCAACGTACTTTCCTGAGTCCTTTAAAAATACTCCTGCTTTGTCTTCAAAACCGCAGTTTCGTAGGTTGTCGTTTATAACTTCAATACTTTCCCAGTTTCCGTCAACAAAATCACACCAGGTGGCACCACGGCTAAGGGCTTCTAAGCCAAGGTTGCCGCTACCTGCAAACAAGTCTAGGCACACGGCACCTTCAACTCTTTTGTCTAAAATAGAAAACAAAGCTGATTTGGCAACTTCTTGTACTGCTCTAAAACCCTCGATTCCCGGGGCTCTTAAGCGTTTGTTCTTAGCTATTCCTGTTGTAATACGCAATTGCTTTTGCGTTTGTGGTGTAGTCATCAGTTGTTAGATATATACTTTCCGACGCGCCTAGTCAATGTTGAATCCAGCAATGGATATTTGTCCAATTGCGTGTAATACTTTTGAGCTTCCAACTTTGCCTCCTCTAATAGTTCAAGGTCGTCCAAACTGGCGATTCTAAAACGTTTATCTCCGTGTTGCATGATTCCAAACACATCTCCCTGTCCCCTAAGTTTCATATCCATTTCCGCGAGTTCCAAGCCGTTATCAATTTCTTCCAGATACTTCAAGCGCTGATACGAGCTTTGCGCGTTATTGCTCATGTAGGCAAAGCAAAAACCCTCTTTGTCTCCTCTACCAACACGTCCTCGTAATTGATGCAGACTCGCTAGCCCGTATCGCTCAGCGCTTTCAATCACTATAACAGTTGCATCTGGAACGTCGATACCTACCTCTATAACCGGAGTAGAGACCAAAACCTTGACTAAACCTTTGCGGAATTTTTCAATAACTTCCTGCTTTTCTGCTGGTTTCATACGTCCGTGTAATAGGCCAACTTCTAAATCTTTAAATACGCCATTTCGTAATTTTTCAAACTCGGCTTGGGCTCCTTTAACGTTTTCTAAACTAATGCTTTCGGATTCATCTATTAATGGACACACTATAAAGGTTGGTTCGTTTCTGTCACGAATCCATTGATAGGCTTTTTCTCGGGAGCTTTCAGGAATTATTTTCGTTGTGATTTTTCTATGGGCATTAGGATGTGTTTTAAGTACCGATATAGAAAGATCTCCGTACAAAGTTAAAGCTAAAGTTCGTGGAATTGGTGTTGCCGTCATAGTCAGCAAATGTGGCGTGGCTTTTGTTTTAGCGTCTGTTGCCATTTCCACGATTTTCCCACGTTGTTCAACACCAAAGCGATGTTGTTCATCAATAATAATTAAACCAACTTTTTCGTATTGTTGTTCTCCGAACAAAATGGCGTGAGTTCCAATAATTATGTCGGCATTACTATCAAAGGTTTTCGAGGTTGCTGATGTTTTTAAGGCAATACTTACCTTTTCTTTTGGTAGCAATTTTTGGAAAGTTTCAAAATGTTGGTTAGCCAATATTTCCGTTGGTGCCATGTACAATACCTTGTACCCGTTTAAAACAGCCAAATATGAAGCTATAACTGCCACAATTGTTTTTCCGGTTCCTACATCACCTTCTAGCAATCGATTCATAGGATGAGGTTGTAGCAAGTCCTGAATGACTTCTTGTACTGACGTTTTTTGTGAATCAGTTAGTTCAAACGCCAAGCTATCGATAAACGTTTTTATTTCGGCTTCAAAAGGTATCATCTGATTACTTTTTAGCTGCAGTTTCCATGCATGCTTTCGCTTTTCTACGTTTAGTAGTTCCAGAAACAGTTCCTCAAATTCAAAACGTCGGTGCGCGTGGGTTGCTTCGGTAATGTTGTCGGGAAAATGAATTTGGTTAAAACACCAATCAATTTCTTTTAATTTTTTTTCTTTTAAAAGCATTTCCGGCAAAAATTCCTTTAAATCTGTTTCGTGATGTAAGACGTCGTAATTTCTACTGCGCAAAAATTTGGAGCTAACGCCTGCCGTTTCAGGATAAATAGAAACCAAACGACCTGTATTCAAACTGTTATCACTCTTTTCTTCCAGTTCAGGTGCGGTAAAACTTAATTTACGATCAAAAGTTCCAACCTTGCCACTAATCATGTAAGTTTGCCCGGTTTTTAACATGCTTTTTATATAATGTTGATTAAACCAAACTATTTCGATTTCTCCGGTGTAATCAAATGCTTTTGCCCGCGTTAGTTTCTTGCCGTTTCGTGTAAAGATATTTGTAACCGGTCCCATAACTGCTTCAACAGTAACTACCTCACCTTCAACTAAATCGCCTATTTTTTTAATCTGGCTAAAATCGTCGTATCTAAAAGGAAAATGGTACAAAAGATCTTCAATAGTAAAGATTTCCAGATTTTGTAAAAGCACTTTATATTTTGGTCCTATTTTTGGTAAAGAGCCTATAGATGCGTCGAGTGAAAACATGCTACTATTTTACCAGTAAACCAAAATCTTAGATGAAGGAGGAGAAAATGATTGAATTTTATTCGCGCGAAGCCGCTGAAAAGGCAATTATCGCCTTCAACTACAACCGGTCCGCCGCCGATACCGTACTTTCCTGGAGAACAGACATTTGCCAAATCGATGCTCATTTCTACGTTGAAAACGCTAACAACGCGGTGATGGATGTCTTTTGGATTTTTTGTGTCATTTTTCGCTTAGGAAAAGTTGTATACGAAATCCCCGTGCAACTTTCGTCAATGGTAATGGCATAAGGACATCATGACCTACTTGGAACTTTTTACCTAAGCCCCAGACCAAACACCTGGGGCTTAACTCTTTTTAAAACCATGCTATTATTTCCTTAATTGATATAAACCGTGTACGAATAGATGAAGGAGGAGAAAATGGTTGAGTTTAGTTCACTACAAGAGGCTGAAGATGCCATTTTGGCATACAACAACAATCGGAGAGTTACCAACCCCATATTAAGGAACCAGAATATTTACCGGGCTTGTGGCGTGTATTTTGTATATTCTATAAACGTCGCAGTTCAGGCCGACTTCAGGACGTTTTGCCATGTTTATCGCTTGGGCAAGATCGTCAGCGGCCAGGTTGTTCAAGTTCCGGCTTATGCCTGAAAAGAAGTAAGGAGAAGTGATGCAACTTTTTGTAAAGACCGAAGAGACCGCTCTTGGTGTAGCTGGTGTGGTGCGCAATATGTACCCGGGTTCGCTTGTGGAAGTAAAGCAGGATAGCTCTCAAGAAGGTTTTTCGTTCGTGGTAGAAATTCCTGAGAAACTTAAGAACTATGTATGCATAATACTTTCTGTATCCTGGGCTGTTTTGAACACCAACTTTGAGTACCGGATGGAAGATAATGACGGGGGATGTTAATCAAAAAGCCTCAGACTAAACAACTGAGGCTTTTATCTTAAAATATAAGGTAATACCGAAGTCGCGATTAACGCTAATGAACTAACAATAATTAGCGTTTTGTACAAAAATTCGCGCTTGGTTATTTTTTTCCAGATTTTTCTTAATGTTCTTTTAAGTTCGATCATACAACCTTAAAATACTTTCTTTTTCCAAATTTTACAATTGTTCCTGTTTTAAAAGTTATTTCTGCAAAAGGATTGGCTTCCTTTTTTCCATCTACCTCTACCCCACCCTGCTCTATCAAGCGTTTAATGTTGCTTGCAGATTCCGTATCTCCAAGGGCACGCTTTAAAGCTTCAACTAATTGCATATTTCCGGTTAAGTTAACTTCTGTTGCGCCATCAAGATCTGCTGTTTTATTCTGAACAACTGCTTCAAAATGTTTTTCACCTTTTTCGGCATCAGCTTGGCCACGTAACATTTTTACAAGTTCATATGCCAAAATCTTTTTAAACTTCATTGGGTTTTCACCTGATTTCATTTGAGCTTCGGCGTCTGCAATATTTTCCATTGGAATGTCCGTTAACAATTTCATCGCGCGTAAAATTAAGTTATCCGGGTACGACATGGCTTTGCCGTAAATATCTTCGGATGTATCACCCAAATTAATCCCGTTACCCTTTGTTTTACTCATGATCAATCCGTCAGGTGCTTCCATGATTTCATTTGTTCTCACAAACTTTTCTTTGTTGTTGTATTTTTTCACAAGCTCTCGTCCCATTAACATATTAAATGTTTGGTCTGTTCCGCCAATCTCTAAATCAACATCCATGGCGACACTATCATAACCTTGCATCAACGGGTATATAAATTCCTGCAATCTAATTGGATCGTTTTCGGCAAGTCGGCGTTGAAACATATCGCGCTCAACCATTTGTTGAACTGTGGCATTAGACATTAAGTGAATTAAGTCGTGAAGTGTGAGTTTCGATAGCCATTCAAAGTTATGTTTAAATTGAACCGGGTTTTCGCCTTCAAAGTTAATTATTTGTGACGCCTGTGTTTTCCAACCTTCTTCATTCTTGTGAATAGCTTCATCAGACATTATCTCGCGACGTTTATCGGGATCACCCACTTTTGATGTGTAGTCACCAACTAAAAATATAACTTCGTGACCGAGTTCCTGAAGGATTCTCAAAGCTCGGATTCCCATAGCATGTCCCATATGTAAAAAAGGACCAGTTGGATCAAAACCTTGATATGCTCGGATTCTTTCGCCTGACATTAATTTTTTTCGTAAAGCTTCTTTTGTTGGATAAACAGTATCAACACCACGGGTGAGAAATTTTTCAATTAGTTCCGGATCTGTTCTGACTTTTGATGTTGGTGTAGACATGACAATAGTATATCAGAACGGTGAATGATTTTGGATAAAAAGACCCGCCTTGTTTTAAAAAGCGGGTGGTTATTTTAGGAACCTATTTTTCACATAAATTCCTAGATACCGTGTACATGATAGTGTGCTCTCCATTTTCTCCGGTTACAGGTGTTGGTCCTTTTATTACGCGGACAAAACAGCCAGTGTTACCTAAACGGACAATTTGGTTCCTTCTTAACTGGAAACCTGTGAATATTAATTCGGTTCCCCTACTCCCAAACGAAAAACTCTTAAGCGTCGTTGCTTTTCGCATAGTACCCTCTCTTACAACTGATATTGTGTTACCAATATTTTAGTCTAATACAACAAAAAAATCCGCCTTTTAATTTTGTTAAAAGACGGATTAGTTCACTACAATGATGTCAATTTTACGCGCTGTTGGCGGTTGCCAGGATATGCTCGCCGATTTCGTTTGCGTGGCCTTTGAAGCATTTTGCAAGTTTCAACAATGCTTCCGGAGTTAATTCCCAACGGCCTTTATGATTCTTAATCATAACAACCTTTGTGCATCCGCAGGGGTTGTTTCCAACGGTTGGCTTTTTGCCTTCAATGGTAACTTCAGCTTTATTGCCAACATTACCCACCGATCGTGCAGGCACCCCGGTAATATCGAACAGGATTTTTTGTGACGTTCGATTTTTCTCGGTGATGCTTGTAGATTTCGTGCCTAATACAACAGCATCTAACATAACACTCTCCTTTTACTAGAATGAATTGTCCCTGCATTGTATTACTATGGGAAGTGACCGTCAACAAGCCCTTTACCGCATTGGCGCACCACTCTTGTAAATGATAAAATCTAAGGACTATGCCAAAAGTTTCAGGCGGATTTTTTAGTCGCAGAAGATTAAAGTTTTTAAACAATCTCGGGCTAGACACACATATAGGAACCATTAAAAAAAATGCCGATAGCGTTTCCAGACGTTCGTTTAAGCATTTAGGTACAACTAAACTTAGAATACTCACTTATCTATCAACATTTGTTTTCTCGGTAATGGTCATAGGTTTGGTGGGTGTAATTTTTGTTTTTGCTTATTTTTCGCGCGACTTGCCTAATCCAAACACTTTGCTCGAAAGAAGCTTAGAGCTCTCAACACGTTTTTACGATCGAAACGACAACTTAATTTACGAAGTTTATGGCGACAAAAACAGAACGCTTGTAACCATGCAATCAATTCCTACTGATATGCAACACGCTACTTTAGCGACTGAGGACGCATCTTTTTATACACACCAAGGCTATTCTATAGTTGGTATGGCTCGTGCGGCCAAAAACATTTTCTTTGGTGGAAGTTTGCAAAGTGGTTCTACCTTAACTCAGCAGGTTATTAAAAATACTCTCCTATCTCAAGAACAAACTGTCACCAGAAAAATAAAAGAACTTATTTTGTCTTTGCAGTTGGAAAGTCGCTATAGTAAAGATCAGATTTTACAAATGTACTTAAACGAAACGCCATATGGTGGCCAGAACTACGGAGTTTACTCTGCCGCTAAAGCTTACTTTAACAAAGTTCCTGCAGATTTAACTTTAGCCGAAGCTGCTTACCTAGCGGGCTTACCCCAAAGTCCAAGTTATTATTCTCAGTTTGGTAGTAATCCCGAAGCTGGTTTAGCCAGAAAAGATTACGTTTTGTATTTAATGCATGATCACGGATGGCTTGGTCCCGATGGAAAGCGTTTTTTCATAAGTGATGATGCTTATAACAAAGCCAAAGAAGAAAAATTAAATTTCCAAACTGAACGTGTTCCTTTAGCGGCACCTCATTTTATTTATTACGCAAAACAATATGCAGCCGACTTACTTGGATCTGATGTTGTTGAAAAAGGCGGACTTAAAATTAAAACGACTCTAGATATGACTGCACAGAATTTGGCGCAAGACACGATAACCAACGAATTAACTAAATCTTCTCAAAGCTTAAACATTTGGAATGCTTCCATGGTTGTTATCAATCCTCAAAACGGTGAAATATTAGCGATGGTTGGTTCTAAAGGCTACAATCTTGATCCTCAACCTGCAGGATGTGTTTCGGGAACAACTGGCGATAACAGTTGTACGTTTGATCCGTACGTTAATGTTGCGATATCAAAACGACAGCCGGGATCTGCAATAAAACCAATAACTTACGCAACAATGCTTTCACAAGGTTATACAGCCGCCTATCCATTTTTAGATGTTCCAATTGCTTTTGAAGGCGCAGCTCCGGATCAACCATATATTCCAGAGAACTATGAAGGAACTTATCAAGGTGTTATGTCTTTACGTAAATCTTTGGGAAATTCTGAAAATATTCCTGCTGTAGAAGCTTTAAAGATTGCCGGAATTAGTAACATGATTGCGCAGGCTCAAAAAATGGGAATAACCACATTTACCGATCCAAGCTGTTATGGTTTGGCCTTAACTTTGGGCGGTGGTGAAACAAAACTACTCGAGCTAACAAACGCTTATTCCGTTTTTGCCGATAAAGGTTTGTATCATCCTCCTACACCAATTATTGAAATTGATGACCCAAGTGGAAAAGTTATTTATAAACCCCAGGCTCAAGGTGTAAAGGCCTTAGACGAAGGAGTTGCCTTTATAATTTCGGATGTTTTGTCTGACGATGGCGCACGAAGTGCCGTATTTGGCGTTGGTAGTTTACTTAATATTTCGGGTCGCCAAGTTGCTGTTAAAACAGGAACTACTGATGATAAACGTGACAACTATGCAATTGGCTATACGCCTTCGGTAGTAGTTGGTGTATGGGTTGGTAATAGTAATAACGACAAAATGAATCCTTATGTTGCGTCAGGTATCTCAGGAGCTTCACCAATTTGGAATACTTTCATGAAAACATACCTTGCCGATAAACCTGTAGAAAAATTCGACCCACCTGCGGATGTTCAAAAAATTACAGTAGATACTTTAACCGGTGGTTTACCTTATGAAGATTTCCCAACCAGACCTGAGTGGTTTGTAAAAGGTACGGAACCAACAGCTAAAAGTGATTGGTATCAAAAACTAGAAGTTTGTAAAATTGACGGGCGTTTAGCTAACCAAGGATGCAAAGATGCCGACGAGACAAGTGTTAAAAACTTCGTAAAGATAACAGCTCCATATACCGAGTGGCAATCTGCGGCTGACTCTTGGGTAAAGGAAAATTACAAGGATGATACAAAGTACTTCCCACCTCAAATGACTTCTCAACTTGAATTTGATGGCAGCGATGTTACAAATCAGGATAATGTTGGCGTAAAAATAGTTGGGGTAAATGATAACGACAAAGTCAGTTTAAAATTCAGACTTAATATTGAAGTTTCAGCATACAACAAACTTAAACAAGTCCGAATTTATATGGATGGTAAAAAGATTGCAGATGATTCCAGCGCCCCTTATGGTTACAGCTTTGACCTTTCTGCTGGCGATATTGGTACACATGAGTTTGAAGCTACGGCTGAAGATAAGAGTGGTAACAAAGGAAGTGATACTGTTAAATTACAGGTTGTAGGTTATTCAGCTCAGTAAATGCGCCAGTGTGGCGTAAACTTTTCTTATTGGCGATGCATCGGGAACGCGATAGAATAGCACTATGGATTTGTCCAGTCTTTCACTAGCCAAAAACGAAATAAAAGAAGAACTTAAAACAGCTGATTCTTTGGCGGCGATTGAAAACCTGCGTGTAAAATTTCTCGGTAAAAATGGCGTACTAAAACGCCTTACCGCGGAGTTAGCATCACTTTCCGTTGAAGATAAAAAACAAGTTGGTTTGGTTATAAACGAAATAAAGCAGGAAGTGGAAACAGGCTTGGCTTTGGCTACCGAACAACTTTCAACCCAACATAAAGCGGATTCTCTAGAAGATTTTGTTAAAACACTTCCTGGAAAAAAACCTGAGATCGGTCACTTACATGTTACAACTCAAGCAATTCGCGAAATTGTGGAAGTGTTTAAACCATTAGGCTTTACCCGCGTTCGTCATCCGGAAATTGATTGGGAATATTACGCTTTTGAAGCATTAAATATTCCGGCAACACATCCGGCACGTGATGAGTGGGAAACCTTTTTCATAGACGCGCCTGTTGACCCAAAAATGAGCCGACAAGTTATTACTCCACATACTTCAAACGGACAAATCCGCGAAATGTTAAAAGGCGACTTACCAATACGCATGTTAAATATTTCACGATGCGGACGCCGCCAATCCGATATTAGTCACAATCCAACATTCTTTCAGTTCGAAGGATTAGTTGTAGATAAAGGAATTAATATTTCTCACTTAAAAGGCGTTTTAAACTACTTCGCTAAAAACTTTTACGGGCCTGATCGCCAAATTCGTTTGCGTCCTTACGACTTTAGATTTACTGAACCGAGTTTTGAAATTGATATTTCTTGTGGAATCTGTGGAGGCGTTGGTTGCAAGTTGTGTAAAGGTGGCTGGCTTGAGTTAGGTGGCGCAGGAATGGTTCACCCTAACGTTTTAATAGCCGGAGGAGTTGATCCTACACAATACAGTGGGTTTGCATTTGGCTGGGGCGTAGAGCGCGTATACATGATGAAATCCGGAACACGCATTGATGATATAAGACATTTACTTGGTAATGATTTAAAGTTTTTGGAGCAGTTTTAATATGAACGTACTAATTCCACATTCATGGTTATTGGATTATATAAAGACCGACGCTAAACCTGCTGATATCGCTAACGCTTTGTCGTTACACGCTTTTTCATGCGAAAAAATAATAAAATCAGAAGACGGTGATTCTCTATTCGAAATAGAAATTACTCCTAACAGAGGTGATGCTTTGTCCGTTTTGGGAATTGCTCGTGAACTCAAAGCTGTGTTGCCCCGCCAAGGTTTTAAAGCTGAATGGATTGAACAGCGCGCCTTAAAAGTATCCGAAGGTACAACCGATAAACTTGAAGTTGTTATAACAGATCCAACTTTGGTTCCACGATTTAGCGCTGTAGTTTTGGACAACATAAAAATTGCACAGTCCCCTACTCTAACTCACCAAAGGTTACTAAAAGTTGGTACAAGAGCACTTAACAATGTTATCGATGTTACAAACTACATGATGTTTGATAAAGGCCAACCAATGCATGCATTTGACTACGACAAAATTGGTGGTCACAAAATGATTGTTCGCGAATCAAAAGCAGGTGAAGAAGTTATCACTTTGGACAGTGTTAAACGAGTATTGCCCGCAGGCGTCATTGTTATTGAAGACGGCGATGGTCGTTTAATTGATTTATGCGGAATCATGGGTGCTAAAAACAGTGAAGTCGACGAGAACACCAAAAAAGTTTTGTTATTTGTTCAAGAATACGACCCTCAAAGAATTAGAAAAGCTAGTATGAGTTTGGGTCATCGAACCGAAGCTGCCTTACGTTTTGAAAAAGGAATTGATACAGCTGGTATTTTACCGGCACTTTGGGAAGCTGTCGAAATGTTACAACAAACCGCTGCCGCACGTGTTTCCTCACCACTTATTGATATTGTGAATGTGAGTAAGCCAGAAAAAATGGTTGCGTTTGATTATGCACGCATAAACTACGTTGCCGGTATAGAAATAGATAAAAAAACAGCTGAACAATCCTTAATGGATTTAGGCTTTGTTATAAGAGATGGTAAGGTTTTAGTTCCATCTTGGAGATATGACGACATTGATATTGCCGAAGATCTCGCCGAAGAAGTTATTAGACTTTATGGTTATTACAAATTGCCCAACACATTATTAAGTACACCAATTCCACTTACAAGTGCTTCACCCTCATTTTATTGGGAAGATCGTATAAAGGACATGTTAAAGAATTTAGGTTTCTTTGAAATTTACACTACTTCCATGACAACTAAAAAGTTAGCTGGTAGCGATCCTGTTGAAATTGCGAATCCGTTAAACGAAGACTTAACTAGTTTGAAAACATCTTTGTTGCCTCAGTTAAAAGAGGTTATGGACAAAAACCAAGGATACTCCGATAAGATTAAACTTTTCGAGTTGGCCAGCACATATCATAAGGTCTCTGGAACTTTGCCAGCGCAACCGTTGCGACTTGCTCTTGTTACAAAAGGTTTGGATTATTTGAACGTTAAAGGAATTGTTGAAGCCATTTATGCCGAAATGCGTATAACGGGTTTTTCTCAGGTTGAAATTAAAGATTACGGAAAAAACGTTTATGGTGTTGAATTACCTTTTGAAGAAATGGTTTTGTTGGCCAAAAATACCGGAACATACACACCTGTTACACATTTCAACGCTATTAAAGAGGACATGACTTTTGAGGTTAAAGGCACAGAATATTACGCGGATATTATTTTAAAGATAAAAAGTGTAGATTCCCGTAACGAGAAAATAGAATTTAAAGACTTATATAAAAACGCTCTCACTTTATCGTTTGAATTTTTGGATCGAAATAAGCAGATAACAAGTGAAGATACCAAGACTATTCGCGAGAACATCGTGGGAATGTTAGCAAAAGAGTTTGGAATTACTTTAAAAAAGTAGTCTTAAAAGAAATTAGCGCACAGACATTTTAAATTATCTGCGCGCTTTTTGTTTTGCTTTTACAATCCTCTTTCTTCCTGTTCCAGTTCCCATGCCCGTTGAGCTTCATCCTTGATTTCAACTCCAAGAAAGCCTCCGAGCATCATTGAGAGATATAACCAAAATATCCCGGCTACTACGGCGTACCATCCTTGTAGGTAAGAAAAAACCATGCTCTGTGGTTTGACGCAGTAAACGTAAAAAATTGCAAGAAGCCCCAACAGAAACATTAACATGCCGCCAACCCAAAACGATCGCCGGTGTACGAGCATTTTGATACAGTACCAACTCCACTTTAAGCCTTCCATATGTTCTCCTTTGGTTGATTACGTGCGATTGTAGCAGAAACTGGGTTATATTTAAAATTAGGCTTGTTTGTCGACTACGCCGTCTTGTCCTATTTGATATCCCTGAGCTTGTAGTTTAAATCCGTGTGCGTATTTTCCTTTCATAGCCATAAGTTCCTCGTGGGTGCCTTCTTCAACAATATGTCCTTTGTCTAAAACCACTATTCTGTCGGCGTTGCGTACGGTTGAAAATCTATGCGAAATAATAATGACTGTTTTACCCTTAAAAAATTCATATATGCGATTAAAAATATTATATTCTGATACGGCATCTATCGAGGCGGTTGGCTCGTCAAAAATAACCAATGGAGAGTTTCGGTAAAAGAATCGGGCTAACGCTAACTTTTGCCATTGGCCAGAACTTGGTCTTATGCCACCTTTATAACTTTCTCCCAAAATCTGATCGTATTTGTTTGGATATTGGTCAATAAATTCGCTGGCGTCGGCAGCAGCGGCGGCTAGTTTTATGTTTTCGTTATCAATGGGTTTTGATGTATCGCCAACGTAAATATTTTCTCTGACAGAAAGGTAGGAATAGACGTTAAAATCTTGGAATAGTACGCCCATATTATTGGCTAAAGACGCTCCTGATATCCTGTTAATGTTTACACCGTTTACTAGTACTTCACCCTCGTTTGCTTGATAGAATTTACTTATCAGTTTAATTAATGTGGTTTTTCCGGCGCCATTCTGTCCTACTATTGCCAACTTCTCACCTTTTTTAATTTTCAAGTTTATGCCGTCTAATATAAATCTTTCTGTAGCTGGATATTTAAACTTCACATTATTAAACGCAATTTCAGGACCTTTATCTAAACGCCCAATGTTTACATCACCATCAGTAAATGCAGATTTTGTGTTAAATAAAGTATATGTATCTTTAAGTTGAAGTGACGTTTCTAGTAAGTCATTTAGTTGTTGAAAAGCTGTATTTATACCTCTTTGCATAATGTCCAAGGCGCGCATCCAGAATACTGTGTCACCTACAGAAATAGTTTTAGCAATTAGCTTTCCAAATATTTGAACATAGGCTGCAAGTGCAAATATGTCGGTGGCAAAGCCGTATGAATGACTTCCCAAACGCCAGTTTCTGAAAATGTTGAGTCGTATTTTGTTTGCCCAGTTTTGATATTCAATAAACTTTTTATCAAGGAAAGGAAAAATTCCTGTAATGGTAACTTCTTCGAGCTGGTTTTTTGTTACCAATGTGCTTGCTGCATTCGAAGCTTTTCGGTTGCCTTCGGTGTTTTCAAAGTCGAAGCGATAAATCTTTGTTCTCATGTTTTTATCAAATATGACGTATGGAATTGCTATAGCCAAGAGTAATGCCGCCAATATTGGCATAAAAGATATGAAAACTATCATTGCTGTGACAGCGCGAAAAATGCTGGTTGTTAATCTGACAATACTTTCCAGGTAAGGAATTACGTTTGATAAATAGTCGTTTGCTCTAAATATTTTGTCATTAACTCCAGGCTGTTCCAATGTTTGAATACCCAATGTATTTAGTTTTGTATAAAACTTTTGACGAATTCTTGGTCTACTATCTGTTCTTATAACCAATGACGTGTAACTGTTTACGTAGCTAAGTACGGTATCGGCAATGTTATATATCAAAAGTATGGCTAAAAATGGGTAAAGTTGTGGTAGTGCCGCGTTTGGTGTTGACGCTACTTTAATTAACTGATCAATAGCTTTAGCGAAAATATAGGTATAAACCAAATCTTCAACGCCGACAAGGGCTGCAGTTGTGATGTAGGTAATGGTAGCCCAAGGGTGTATGTCTAACAAAAGAGACAATACCCATTTGGTAATGTTAAAAAATTCGTTGAGACTTACTTTTTGAAAATCGTTTTTTGTGTCTTTTGCAGCTTTTGTAGCCATTAGAACAAGATATAGCTTTACAAATACGATTACAAGTATGTTATTTAAAGGAAATTTAGGTTAGATCCGGCTAAGCGATTAATTTGTTGCAGCTGCTTTAGCTTGTTCAACAATAGCATCAAAAGCTTTTGGATCGTGAATAGCCATTTCGGATAAAGTTTTTCTGTTTAATGTAATGTTAGCTTTACCTAAATAGTTGATAAAACGACTATACATTATATCTTTACCCATTAATGCGGCTGAAATTCTGACAATCCATAATCTGCGGATATCTCTTTTTCTTTGTTTTCGTCCTGCAAATTCATGTTCACCGGCTCTTATAACTGCCTCATTAGCTCTCTTAAAGAGTCTGCTTCTTGTTCCTCGGTAGCCTTTAGCTAACTTAAGAACTTTTTTATGTATTCTTCTTGTGCGTGTTCCACCTTTAACTCTTGGCATGTATTTTTACTCCTCTACCCAACTTGACCAACATTCTTTTAATGACTTTTACGTGGCCAGCGTTTGGTTGTGATACTAGTTTATTCTTTCTAAATTTTCTACTCGAATCAAATTTTCTTTTTAAGTGACCCATTCTGGTCTGTTTCATTACTAAATAACCATTTTTGGTTACTCTTACTCTTTTTGTTAATGTTTTTCTTGTTTTCATTTTTGGCATAATATTGTCCTTATTTACCTACAAAAACTTGCCAGAGCATTCCGCCAATGTTTTTGATTGGAGCTTCGGGTTTTGCTACTTCGCTAAGCCCTACCTCAACTTTTTTTAACTTTTCCATTGCTACTTCCGGAAACATTGCTTCACGGCCTCGCATTTTAACTGTTATCTTAACTCTATCGCCGTTTTCAATGAAACCTTTTGCTCTTTCGATAAATCGGTTTATGTCTCCATCACCTGTTCGTGGGCCAAATCTTAGTTCTTTAAGCTCACTCTTTTTGCTTTTAGCTCTTGCAGCGCTTGCCTTTTTTCGCTCGTCGTATAAGAACTTTGCGAAATTAACAAAACGTGCCACTGGAGGCTGTGCGTTTGGAGCAACAACTAACAGGTCAAGATCTTTAGCTCTTGCAGCTGCGATTGCTTCTTTAGTAACCATTACTCCCAAGCTCTTACCATTGTCATCAATTACCATTAATTGTGGTTCTCTAATTCGTTCGTTTAATAAATGTTGTGGTTGTATAAGTCAATTCCTCCTAAGCGCAAGATAAATTACCATAAATATAGGCTCTTGGTCAAATACATTTCGCTTACCTTAGCCACAACTTCGGCTATAGGCTTTGCTCCCAAGTTTTCTTCGGTTCTTAATCTTACGCTAACTGTACCATTTTCCACTTCTCTATCCCCTATTATCAACATATAAGGCACTTTTAGGGTTTGCGCATTTCGTATTTTGGCGTTCATTGGCTCGTTTCTTGAATCTACCGAAACTCTTATGTTTTTTTCTCTAAACAACTGTTCAACCTTTTGTGCATACTCTAAATGCTTTTCGCCTATAGGTATTATAGCTACCTGTTGAGGTGAAAGCCAAACCGGGAATGCTCCTGCGTATTTTTCGATCATAAATGCCATTGTTCTTTCGATAGCTCCAATTGACGATCTGTGAATGACTACCGGTTGGTCCATTTCGTTCTTTTCGTTTACGTATTCAAGTTCAAATCGTTTTGGTAAAACAAAGTCATATTGTACTGTAAAAGCCGTTTCTTCTTTACCTGTAACGTTGTCTAGTTGTATATCAATTTTTGGACCATAGAAAGCGGCTTCGCCTTCAGCTTCGTAAAAAGGTGCATTTCTTTGGGTTAATACAGTTCTGAGTACGTTTTCGGCATAATCCCATTCACTTGGCGAATCATAGAACTTTGTGGTGTTTTTTCTGTCGCCTAAGGATAAGCGATATCTGTAGTCTTCGCCTTTTTTAAAGCCTAAAACGCCTGTGGAGCTTTCTATTAAATCAAGAACTAATCCAATTTCTTCGGCTGCTTGTTCTTTACGTACAAAGTTGTGTGAATCGGCTAAGCAAAACTCTCTTACACGCATTAAACCTGTAAGTTCACCTGATTTCTCGTAACGGTAAAGTTGCGCTAATTCAGCATATCTAATAGGTAATTCTTTATAACTTCTTGGTTTACTCATGTATAAGGCAAAATGATGAGGGCACGTCATTGGCCTTAATATCAGTTCGTCTTCATCTATTTGCATTGGAGGATACATAGTTTCTTTGTAATAAGGATAGTGACCTGATTTTCTATATAAATCGGTTTTGGCGACGTTTGGTGTATGTACATGCTTGTAGCCGCGTTTTATTTCTTCGTCTACGACAAATCTGGAAAGCTCTCTGTAAATAGTTGTTCCTCTTTCGGTAAACAAAGGTAATCCTTTACCTACCAAATCAGAAAAGGCGAAAAGGTCCATATCCTTACCAATTTTGCGGTGGTCACGTTTTTTGATTTCTTCTTGTAAATCCAGGTATTTTTGTAAATTTTCCTTGGAATCAAAGGCTGTTGCGTAAATTCTGGTTAACATTTTGTTCTTTTCGTCACCTCGCCAGTAGGCACCTGCCACGTTTAGAATCTTAAAAGCTTTTATATCGCCTGTATTGTTAATATGAGGTCCGGCGCATAGGTCTACATCGTGGAATTTTGAGGTTGAATCACCTATTTCACAGACTGTAATGTTTTTACCCTGACCAGCAAATTCGTTCACAAACTCCATTTTGTATTGATTGTCTTTAAATAATTGCTTTGCGTCTTCTGCGGATACTTCTTTTAGTATCACAGACAATTTGGCGTTAATAATCTCCTGCATGCGTGCTTCAATCTTTTCAAAGTCTTCTTGGGAAATTTTAGCTTCAACATCAAAATCACCGTAGAAACCGTTTTCAATTGGGGGCCCCATAACCTTTTTTGCACCTGGGTACAAAGACTCAATACTCATGTGAAGTACATGCTCTGCAGAATGTCTTAAAGGCATTAATGGATCATTTATTAGTTTTTCTATTACTTTTTGTTTTTGTTCTGACATAAGGTTTTCCTATTTTGAACTAATTATACTCGAACGTTGGTGAGAGTACATCCCTGTAAGGGATATATATGAAAATTGGTTGAAACGTATAGTTTAATTGTAGTTACGAAATTAACCCCTTTGAGGGGTAGTAGTTGTAGTTAATAAAGTTGAGAACTGACTGGCGAATACCATATATATTTTTTACGCTTGTTTGGGAAAGGAGTCAATAAAAAAGAAGTTGTGCGCTATAATCAACCCGTGATCATAAACATAAACAAACCAAGAACATGGACAAGCTTTGATGTTGTGTCCTATATGAGAAAAAAACTTAATACAAAGCATATTGGACATGCTGGAACACTTGATCCGTTGGCTACCGGTGTACTGCTTATACTTACCGACGCTGATACAAAAAAACAAACTGAATTTATGGAACAACGCAAAGAATATATTTCGGAAGTTGTGCTTGGAGCTTTTTCTGAAACTTATGACATGGAACAGATTCCGATTTTATCCGCCAACATTCCTTCGATGACGGAAGTGCAGGAAAAAGTTGGAAGCATATTAGAAAGTTTTATCGGCGAGCAAGACCAAACAGCTCCTGCATATTCAGCCAAAAAAGTTAACGGCAAAGTTTTATATAAAGAGGCCCGACATGGCAGAATGGAAGGAATTGCGCTCCCTGTTAAGCACATAACAATATTTGACATTCAAAATTTGGGCGTTTATGAGACTTCTGTGGTAACGGATAAAGGTGCTGTGCTACTTCCCACGATTAAAATAAAAATAACTTGCTCGTCCGGAACGTACATACGTTCGCTGGCTGTAGATATTGCAAAGGCATTTGGAACTGAAGGTGTTATGTTTTCTTTGGTTCGTACTGCAATTGGTGATTATAGGTTGGAAAATGCGCAAAGCATTGAAGGTTAACGGGAGGCTTAAAAGTTTAACTCTTCCTTTTGAACCGTTATCGTACTTTTGTGCAGCAATCCCGTGGCAATAGCTGCCGAAAACACCATTCCGCTGGTCATTTTAAATAAAATCATCACAAAAAACGCCATAAACTGTAATAGCCCGAATATAATCAGGGCTATAACCGGTAAAATAAAAGCTTGGTATGGTGCCAATACTTTATTTATTTGGTCTTGAATAATTTGATCAAAGTTTATCCCAAGATTCTCTGTTGTTACAAAGGAATCAGCATTGTCTGTAGAAATACCGTAGGTTGAGAGAATATTTTGAAGTGCGTCCGAGCCAAAGGTTCCGCCGAAGTTATTCATTTGAGTATCAAATTGATTCTTTAGCTGTGCTTCAACCGCTGTTTTTACGGGCTGTGAGACCAACGCTGTGACTTTTTTACTAATATCTACTGTTGTTATACCTGCTGATTCAAAAAGCACTAATACCCCGGCTAAAAGACTTACTATTAAAAGTATTCCTTGTGCACTAATCGAAAATATCAACCTTGGATCAAACTTAATAAGCATGTTCTTAGTTTTGTACGACTGATAACCGTCGTAAACCAAGATTAACCACGAAAATACTGTGATTAAGCTGGTGTAATACAGGCTGTGTGTGAAAAGTGCTGCAAAAATACCTAAGGAAATTCCGGTGGCAGGAATAATGCTGTGGGAAAACTGATTCCAAGCGCCCATGGTTAAGGCGTACGTGTGCAAAATTGCCAACATTAGTAGCATGGATATTAAGGTAAATTGCCAATCAATACCAAAGTAATTTTGGGTTAAAACGAATTGGTCGATAACAAAAACCAAACCGTACGTTTCTAGTGCGAGTAGAAAAGAAAGTATTCCCAATTTTATCCAATATGTTTTTGTAGACACGGGCATTTATAAACTAATTAATTTCTTCTGCTTCATCCGCTTTAGCATCTTCTTTGGTTTTATGAACCATGCCGTCGGTATGATGTGCCGGACTATATATGGTATACAGTTTCATTTCTTCGGTCGCCGAAGTATTTATAATATTATGTTGGGTTCCAGCAGGAATAACTACGGCAAAATCATTTTCTAAAACGAATTCTTCACCATCTAAAACTGCTTTTCCACTTCCCTGCTCTACTCTAAAAAATTGATCAACAACGTGAACCTCCATACCAATTTCTTCCATTGGTTTTAAGGACATAACTACAAGCTGACTGTTTGGCGACGTGGTAACTACTCTACGGAAATAATTATTTTCTAAGGATTCTTTTTGAATGTTTATAACAAGTTTTGACATAGGTTTAGTATACAGTCATAATTTTTGTATGACTACACCTATAAACATGTCTTTAGATCAGTTACCTGTTGCGACAGAAGCACCAATTTCTTCAGACGAGGCTAAGCAAGAATTTGCACAGAAAATTTATACCGAAGTTTTAAAGGATGAAGGCGCTTGTGAAGAGACACTTTCGAGGTTGAAGTGGTCACTAAGTTTTAGTAGGGTTAAAGGTATTCCATGGAATGAAGAAGCTTCCACGCAACGTATGGTTGGTGGTCTTAGAGGTTTTTTTGCTGAATATGTTGGTGATCGTTTGCCAGTTTCAATGGCTGAAACTGTATATTCTTCACGTGAGATCCCTCTGGCAGATTTAAATATAATTTCACCCCGAGATTATGTTGAATCGCCTACAAACAGAAAAGGTGATGTTTTAGGAACAGCCCTTAACACATCTTTTGAAGAACACCCGATGCATTTGTTTGGTGCCGATCCATTGCATAACAAAATATTAATTGAAAAATTTGAGGAAGAACGCCGTAAAAATCACGCACCAAAAGTTTCATACGAAGAACGTCAAAGACTACTTCAAGAGTATTTGGCACGTACGGAAGAAACTATTACCAGGGAGTTTAAAGAAGGTATGGTCTACGGTGAAGTAAAAGAAGGTAAGGGAAAATTTCCTGCTGGAGAAATATTTGCTTCCACAGTTATACCGGATGGCATATTAGTAAATGCTGAAGGTGCGGGTGTCGGCGTTGTTGAAGTCAAAGCTTATACGGCTGATGAGTTAAGCAGATTACTGGAACTTACGCGTAATAGTCCCACAGGCGCTGTGCAGTATACCGGTAAGGCCTCGGATTTTGGCAGAACTTATGCAGGTGCTTCAATGGAATCATTTACTTTAGGTGCTGATGTTGCAAAGGAAGTCGCATTTATTGATACTGTGCGGGACCTTATCGGTGGCTCTGAAACTGGTGGTGATAATGAAAATAATTTAATTGTTTTAAGGTTTCCTGCGGATATTCCCAACAACTTGTTAGTGCAATATGGCGAACGTATTGTTAACTATGGCTTTCCAAATGTTGTTATACAAAAGCTACCTTTATCTGGACCTGAGCTTGATATTATTGCTAAAGAAATAGTTAAAAGTCGTTGGGGTGCTATTGGTATGCAACTGCTTAAAAAACAAAATTTTGCGGATCGAGAAATTAAAGTTTTAGCAAAGTACGTTGGAATAGACACAGCTGAAAAAGAATAGAGCCGCATTGTTTTCACAAAACGCGGTGATATACTGTACCAACAAAATATGGCTAAGCTTATAAAGATAAGAACGTACACAACAAAAAGAACTGGCGAAGCAGCAGACGTTGCACGAGGATATTTATCCATTTTAGAAAATAACAAAGATATTCCCTTTGAAGTAAAAAGAGTTTTTTATATTTACGGAAGTAATCACGTTGAACGAGGTGGGCATAGACATATAAAAACACGACAAGCTTTAATTTGCACGTCCGGTTCTTACAGCATTTACACTAATAATGGTGTTAAAAAAGAAACATACGTTTTAAGTTCTCCTGATGATTGTTTACTTTTAGAACCTGCTGATTGGCACACAATGGTTGGTTTGGATGAAACATCTGTTTTATTAGTTCTATCATCCGAACTTTATAATTTACAAGATTACATTGACGACGAATACCCGGACTTTATTGAATACGAAAACTTATACAAGGTTAACAAAGAATTTATGAATGATTACAAAGCAAAGTTTGATGAAGTTTTAAACTCCGGATATTTTGTTTTAGGTAATAACGTAAAAAACTTTGAACAAGAATTTCAAAACTATTTGCAATCAGGAAAATGTCTAGGTGTAGCTAACGGTTTGGACGCACTTACACTTTCGTTGTTAGCATTAAAAAATTTAGACATGCCTGCTGACAGCGAAGTTATAGTTCCTTCCAATACGTATATTGCTACTATTTTAGCCATACTTAATGCCGGCCTAAAACCTGTTTTAGTTGAGCCCGATATAACTACCTACAACATCGACCCGACAAAAATTGCTGAGAAAATAACCAAAAAAACAAAAGCTATAATGCCCGTGCACCTGTACGGCAAATCCTGCGATATGACGCCGATTTTAAAGATTGCAAACGATAACGGTTTAGTTGTTATCGAAGACTGCGCGCAATCCCATGGTGCTATGTACAAAGGCGTTAAAACCGGAACATTTGGTGATTTTGGTGCGTTCAGTTTTTACCCAACAAAAAATCTTGGTGCCTTAGGTGATGCGGGTGCCGTTATTTGCAAAAATTATATGTATTACGACAAAGTTATGGCTTTGCGCAACTATGGTTCATTTAAAAAGTATTACAACGATTATGTTGGAATAAATTCCAGACTCGATGAAGTACAAGCAGGATTTTTGTCGGTTAAGTTAAAGAGTTTAGACAAAATCAATGCCCATAAACGAAAACTAGCTGATATTTATAATAAAAATCTAAGTGATAAATTTATAAAACCTATTGTTGATGACGATTACTTTGATGTTTATCATATTTACGCGATTCGTCACGAGCGCCGAGATGAACTTAAAAAATATTTGCTGGATAACGGTATAAAAACCGATATTCACTACCCGCTTCCTCCTCATAAACAAAAAGCTATGCAAGGAATTTTAACAGGAGATTATCCAATAGCCGAAAAGATTCACGAAACAATTTTGAGTTTGCCTATTTCGTATTCGAATACTGAGGCTGAAATTTATAAAGTGGTTGAGGTGATGAATAAGTTTGAAGCTTTAGCCTAGCGTCGCCGCGTTAACTTAGGTGCTAACGTAAACACGGAGCTTTTTAACCCTGCTTTTTCCAAATGATTCTACTTTGAATAGTGTAGTTCCACAAAAAGCCGATTCCCAAGCCAATTACAAACGAAACATTTGAAACGATAATATTATTTCCAAACATTGAAGTTCCTATATATACAATTAGAGCTTGGACAAGCGTTGACACAATAACTGTAATATAAAACTGAACGAATTTTTTTAGCAATGATGCTTGAAGTGCCAGCTTGTTTCGAAATGTTAGTGAGTTATTTAAGATAAACGAAATCACAATAACAAGTTGATCTGACAAAACTGTGGCAGCCGCAGGTTGTATTGCCGAAAACAAAAGTAAAAAGTTAAAACTTACGGTTTGTAAAACAACGCTTACAACGCCGATCATTCCAAAAGAAATTATGCGGTAACCGCCACCTTTTTTTATTTTTCTCATTTTCATGTACAACTTAAAGTCGCCAAGCACTTTCTCTTTGAGCAAACTAAAAGCTGTGTAATTAGATTTTCCGTAAACTCTTTCGAAATGACTAACAGGCACTTCTGTAAATTTGGCACCGGCGATTTGAAGTTTTTTAATAAGCTCGGGTAATATTGATGCGTCGTGGCTTTCCAATGTTATTTTTTTCATTTTTGACATGCGCATAAGTCGGAAATCGCAGTCGGTGTCGCGGATTGGAAGTTCAAATAAAAGCGAGCTTATTGTTGCGTACGCGTTTCCAAGAAATAGTCGTACAACGTTGTCACCACGCTCTTTTTTATAACCGTTCACAATATCGGCATCTGTTTTAAACTGTGCTTTTACAAGCTTTTGAAAATCGTTTTCCATGTGATATTGTCGGTCGCCGTCGGTATAAAACACCCAATCTTTTGTTGCTGCGTTAAAGCCGTTTTTTATTACAGCATAGCCTTCGGTGTTATCAGTTTTGTCTACAATAACAAGTTTGGGATATTTTTTTTGCATTTCTTTAATTTTGTCGAATGTATCGTCTTTTGATGGACCGCCGTGGATTGCTATAACTTCCAAATCATCTGTATATTCACGGCCTATTTTGTAAGCCAAATCTATAGATTCTTCTACTGTTCCCGAGTCGTTGTAAAAAGGAAAAAAAATTGTAAGTGAACTCAATTTAGTATTCATACAGTATGTTGGGTATTGTACTATTAAAGACGCCTCTTATATACATATATATTATGGCTAGAATAAAAATCAAATGGGTACCAGATATTATAAGAATCGTAAGGTTGAAATGTAATCTGCATTGAGGGCGTTTCGGGAAGACTCTTAAACATAAACACATATTTATATCTTGCTGTTGGATTAAAATACGTTCTTTGCCATCCTGATCCTGCGCCAATAAGTGTTGGTTTAACGTTGGTTGTGACGACTAAATCATTTGATTTTTGCCACACACTATTGTTTGTAAGTAAAAAGTCCATGCTTATGTTGTATAAATAAAAGGTCATGGTCGCGATAAACACAATAAAGACTGTGCGTATCCACCAATTAAGCTTAAATTGTGAAGACGCGTTTATGATTGCCAGTATGATTACGGGAATTAATATTAAAAAATATCTATCGTACAAATCTTGCATAACACACATTAAACCAATGTATAAAACACCAAAAACCGTGTAGTAATTTAGAAGCTTTTTTTTGGTTAGCAGCAGACACACAATCGTTATTGCCAAAGTAATATTGGTTATTAGTCGCCAGTAAAAATACAAAGTGTTATCCCCTATTATAGTTGCGTGTTTTCCCAAACTTTCGCTTGTAAAAAAGCCTGTTTTTGTAACTGTGTTTTTTAAATAGAACATTTCAGGCATGTAAAATCTGGTAGGTTTATAAAAAAATGTTATTGCAAAATAAACACCTATAACTGCCGCTATAAATAGCACTATGTAAACTGGTCTTTTTAATTTTTCTCTATTATAAAATGGTAAAAAGATTGTGATGGGTAAAATAAAACATACCGCATAAAATAAAGAGACATAAATGGTGTCAAAAGTATATTGAAAATCTAAAAGGTTTGAAATCACAAAGTTCTGATTTTGTGCCATTGCTTCGGTTTTTCCGTAAAAAAAGAAATAGTATATTAGTAAAATTGCGGTTGGAATTCCTACTTTTAGCGCCTGTTTAAATTCTTTTGTAATAAACAAATACGCGACTAATGTAACAGGAACTGCTATTTCCAATTGGCGGACAAAAAAGCCCAGCAGAATTACAACAAAAAAAGGTATTAGATAAATTTGCTTTTTAGTGTGAAGGAATTCTTCCATAAGGTATATCGCCACTAGTGCAAAAAACAAAAAATAATTGTCGGTCATAAATCCTAAGGTTGCGTAAATGTGCAATGGCGATAAAAAGAAAATCAGGCCAATTAAAATGGCATCCAGCGTTTTTTTAACATAAAACTTATTTAAAATTAAAGTGAAAATGCCAAAGTTAAGAACCGAAAATATTAGCGTAAGTACAGGTAGATGTTGAAGTCCAAAAAGTTTTGCGAAACCCAAACCTAAAAACCCCTGAGTGTAAAAAGAAGTTTCAATGTAGCCATTTATTATAAAATAGCCATGCATAAAATCTTTTACGGTTCGGTAATATATCCAGTCATCGTTTTGATAAAAATTAATTCTCGATGAAATAGGGAAAAGAATAGCAAATAGAACAGCAGTTACTAGTAATATAATTAAAAGTTGTGTTCGCTTCATATTATTCTATTATTCTGGTTTACAGAAGCTCAAACGAATTCACGAAGTTTGTCACGGCTACAGGATCCTGTTCTGTTGAAACAGCCGAGACTATGTAAACATAAAATTGTGATCCCCTACTTTTGGTTACAACTCTACCGTCCATATAGTCTTTATTTGCGCTGTTGTATACAAAAAAGTCTAATGAGCCATCTCCCATTGTTGAATAGAAAATTGAGTTTTTCACCGTTTCAAAGCCGTTGGCTAGCACCGAGCTTTCTAGCATTGAATCCAAATCGGTTTTTGTAATTTTAGCCTGTGGAATTGCGTTATATACCAAAACTATTACGCTGTAGTCGTTACCACCGGATGAGACGGCATATTCAGTACTTGTAGTTCCTGCAGAAGTTGGTGCGCTAACATTTGTATAAGGTGTGCCGTCAAAGCGTATTGCAAAACCATCTTCTGTTGTTAATTTTCCGTCGGATCTTACGTTGGTTTTAACGGCTGGTGGCGTTGGTGAGGATTCAGGTGTTGATGCTGAGGTTAAGTCCTTAGTTGTTAAAGAATTTGTATCTGTTTGGACAACCACTGGACTATTGTTGCTTTTAGAAGACTGCCCCTCGTTGCGACTTTTTAGAGCCATGAAGAACCATGCACCGAAAGAAAAAGCAATTACGACACCTAATATTATTAATAGCGAATATGAGTGTAATGTAACTTGAGTTTTTTTGTTCATGCGTAAATTGTAAAGTAAAACCTCGATTTATGCCAATGGCATATGTGTTTCTATTTAACGTCTACGGATGGGCTTGTTTCTTTGGTTTCGGAAGTTTGTGGCGTTTGAGATGACTGTGACGTTTCTGTTACTTGCTCCAGTATTGGTCTTATTTTTAATAACGCTTGGTGTTTGTTTGCATAAATAATATACATTTCACTTGCATATATTATTCCTGCTAGTGCTACACATATAAATATGCCTACTACAAATGGGTTAGGTCTCTTTTTCTGCGTTTGCTCCCCTAAAAAACTCGCCCTATGAATAATTTCTTCTTGTCTTTTTATTTCTTTAAATTGATCTTTATCAAATATGATGTTGTTTGGATCGGGTAAAACTACACATACAGGAGCAGTATAATTTATAGAAATATTGTTAGCAGATAACGCTGTTTTTATTGAATTAATAAAGATCTTACTCGTGGCAAAAATATTGGTCTCTCCCCTAACCTCGATAACGTTATTTAAAATATCTGTTCTTTCTAAAGGAACTGTTTCCAAAAAAGCATCTATATCGGTTTGAGTTACTTGAGTTTGTTGCGTAATAGAAGCAAAAGTTTTTCTGAAAATACAATCATCTCCCAATAATATCCCAACCTCTTTTCCTTTAAGTTTAAGTTTGATTAAAAATTCTGCTACAGTTTTTGAAAATAAATCTTGATTAATGATATCTAAATGTTCTACCAAATCTTCGGTGAGTTCTAGCTTCGCTAACAAACCCAGCCCCTGTTTGTAAACGCACAGGGACTGGGATTTAACATACAAAATGACGAGGGCACTATTAAACAAATTTTTTCTCCTTTATTATCTAGACGCTGATATTGTTGACGTATCTGCAGCGCAGGCTTTGACAGTTACAATGTTGTTGGAATCAACAGTCATTGTGTACTTTGTAGCACCTACTACTCCGGTTGGATCGATAGGTATAGATTTTAGGTATTTGTTTAAAGTGGACGTTAAATCTAAACAAGCGGTTCCGTTGGCTGAGCAGGTTCCTGTACCTATTGCACAACCTACTGCGGATGTACCGAGCTGGATTTCGTTAAGTGGTGATGTGGTTGGTAACACACCCTTGTTATCAATTATATATTCGTGAACTGCAGACAATATAGTATCTACGTCTGAGGTTCTTCTTGCGTCTTTAGAATCCTTAAGTCTTTGTGCTGGATTTAAAGCCACGAAAACTACTACGGCTAACGTTGCAATAATTGCGACAACTAACAAAAGCTCAATTAATGTAAAAGCTTTTTCATTTTTGGGCAGTTTCATTATTTTCTCCTTAAAAAATATCTACTGCATAAAGTCTAGGGCTTAAAGGGATAGATGTCAATTCAAATCCAGTAGGAAGTGAGTTAATATTTGTATTTATCTTGAGGCGGATATGTTTCCATTATCGGCTGCGCAGGCTCTAACGGTTACAATATTGTTAGCATCAACTATTACAGTGTATTTTGTAACATATTGTGTGCCGGTTGGATCTATTGGCATGACGTCTAGGTATTTTACGAGTTTTACGGATAAGTCGGTGCATGCTGTTGATAGCGCATTGCATCCTCCGGTAACAATACCGCACCCAGAAGTTGCAGTACCAAGTTGTACCTCGGCCTGTGGCGAACTTACAGGAAATGTACCTTTTGTATCAATAACATATTCATGTATTGCTGATAAAATCTGGTCAACGTCAGTAGTTCTTCTAGCGTCTTTTGCATCTTTCAGTCTTTGTGCTGGGTTTAACGCAAGAAATACTATAACGGCAAGGGTAGCAATTACTGCCACGACTAAAAGAAGTTCTATAAGTGTAAAGGCTTTTTGGTTATTGGGCAGTTTCATCTAAAATAGAAAAATTTTTTTACTATGTTAAGGATAGATCTGTATAAAACAAGTGTCAACTTTATTTTTTCTGAGAATAATTAAGGGCGCTGGTTTGTTGTCCCAGCACCCTTAAATGTATTCGAGTTTAGATTTCTAAATTTATCTAGAAACTACAATTGTACCTGTGTCAGCCGCGCAAGCTTTAACGGTTACAATGTTATTTGCATCAACTGTGATTGTGTACTTTGTGCCTGCGGCAGTTCCTGTTGGATCTATAGGCATAGATTTTAGGTATTTATTTAACAGTGTAGACATATCATAGCAAGCTGCAGCTACTGCAGAACAACCACCAGTTGATATTGCACAACCTGACGCTGATGTACCTAGCTGGACTTCTGCTTGTGGTGAAGATGTTGGTAATGCACCTTTATTATCAATTATGTATTCATGAACGGCTGACAGTATTGTGTCTATATCAGAAGTTCTTCTGGCATCCTTGGAATCCTTTAATCTTTGTGCAGGATTCAAAGCAACAAATACGACTACGGCTAACGTGGCAATAATTGCGACTACGAGTAAAAGTTCAATAAGTGTAAAAGCTTTCTCATTTTTAGGCAGTTTCATTTTAATAATTCCTTAAATATCTACTCCATAAATACTATGTCTAAAATATATGATTGTCAATTTTAGGTCAGATTTCTATCCAAGATGAAATTGTAATTGCATTTGCTCTTGTAACTATTATCTTAAGTGTTGTTACGTATTTGGTTGAATCGTTTGTAGTAACTGTAAGCGTATAAACTCTTAACACATGTGTCACTGTAACTGCACATGACGTTCCATTAGGAAATGTTATAGTTCCTCCTGTATAACCAGCAGCAACTCTTAAGCGTGCTAACGCTTCTTCGGCGCAGCTATAAGCTTGGTCCCGTTCGGTAGCTCCATTTGTGTTTGCCAGCATTGCCTGTCCCTGCCCTATTGATAATAGTGAAATTGTTCCCACGATAATTAAAATAACCGCCGACAATATTAAAACAGTTAGCATTGCCGCAAATCCATTTTTACGCGCTTCTTTGTGTTTTTGTACTATTAGTTTTGTATTTTTCATTAGTTACTCCGGAGTTCCGCTGCACTTCGTACTGTAATACTGTAAGTATAGTACGGACTGCTTCCTGCGTAAGAGGAAGTCATTGTTAGTATAAAAGACAGGTTTTTCGATCTTAAATCTGTGGGCGAATTATTTTTAAATACCAAACTGGAAACATGTGTACTCGCTGGATTTAATGCAACCGCCGCATTTGCCCCGATCTTTATTTGAGCAATTCCTTGAGGTGTAACGTTAATTAAAATCGGATCGTTTGGTGCGGAACCTCCGATTGAAATTTGGTTTGCCGAACTTGACGCCAAATCTACGTCAAAGTTAGATGATCCTGAGTTAATTGTTCTACCGTTACGTATTTGAGCTTTTATTTTTTCGGTAACAACGTATGCTGCATTTGTAACCTCTCTTTGAGTATTACTCTTTTCACCATTTTGAATTACGGCTAAGGTAAAAGGTATTACAGCTGAAATTAAAACACCAATCAACGCTATATATAACAACAATTCTATGTATGTAATTCCGTTTTTAACATTTTTCATATAATATTCAAATTACTGCACTACTGCGGTTTCAAAATAATTACTTCTTGTGCTGAGTTGGAATTTGCTACCAGTAGCCTATCTTTTGCAGCATGATAAAAGATATTATTGTTAGCCGACGTGGTTGTATAACTTCCATAAGGAACCAGTGCTGTGAGTGTGGATATATCTATTATTTTTATTCCTGCCGTTGTGGTTGCTGTGGACGCAAATAAATATGTTCCCGTCGGATCCGTGTCTATTCCTGTTACAGCTACAGTCCCTGTTGAGTATGTTGATATAAGTGTTGGTGACGAAGGCGCTGTAATATTTATGACCGCGATTGACCCATCCCTTCTACCCACAAAAGCAGTATTTCCGTAAACATCTATGGCTGTACTGGGTGCTGTTCCAGTTAAACTCAATGACCCTGCCAGCGTTGGTGATGACGGTGAGGTTATATTAACTACTTGTAATCCTTGCGGTGCAGTTGAGCTTGCCACAAATGCATAACTTCCTGATACGTATAACGCCACAGCACTGCCGGCCAATGTTAATGATCCCATTAGCGCTGGTGAAGTTGGTGAAGTTATATTTAATACAATAAAATTAGGTGATGGTGTTGAACCTGCCCTTGTAAGGTACGCCCTTGTTCCTTGGACAAAGACATCGGTACCTGCATTATTACCTGCAGCATTGTAACTTCCCGATAAAATGGCTGCAGTTGGTGTGGTCACGTTTACTACTTCTAGTTCATTAGCTGTGGCCGAATTTGCCACATATGCATAGTTTCCGGTCATAGCATGATTAATTCCTGCAGGTTTACCTGGTAAGTTGATGCTTGATGAAATGGAAGGCGATGATGAATTTGTGATATTTATTACAGCAAAGTTAGATGATGCCGCTACCACGGTGACGTACGCAAAGTTACCACTTGCTGCTATATCGTATCCTCCTGTGCTTCCGGTTAAATTTACAATGGCGTCTTGCAAAGGCGAACTATAATTTCCTATAAATTTCAATTCCCAGTTTGTAAAATAATTATTGAATGATACAGAATTACTTCTTGTCGGTGAATAATTCCATGTAGTCGTGATATCCGCACGCATTGTGTTTGCATCTACGGTACCTCCAGATGCAACTATATTTCCGTTAGCGTCTCTTTGTACCGTTGAGATTGATATGGCTCTATAATATTTGTCAAAATTATCGGAACCTGCTTTAAGTACCCACCCATTAGTTGAAGAAGCTACGCCGTAGTTTGATCCTGCTGTTAGTGCCGCGTACGATTCATTTTTTATAGACCTTACAGCTTCTTTACCCTCAGAATTAAATTCACTTGCTTGTAATTGCTCTATTGCTAATCGGCCCATACCCAAACCATCCACAGTTAACGTCATTATTCCGGAGGCAAACATTACAAATAGTCCTGCAGCTAAAATGACTTCTATTACTGAGAATCCATTTTTTTTACCTTTTACAATCGTCATCGACTTACAACTCCCTGTGTGTTTACTGTAATTGTTTCGGATCTTTCAGGTTCGGTCAAATTTATGGTTACAGGTGCAGCAACATTACCTGTGGGTTTTAAAAATACAGTTTCCGTGAATCCGGTTATCGCTATATTTGGGTTTAATGCTGTTGTTTCATCAAAGGCTGCGGTTCTAGTAGCATACGTAGTGCCTGAGAAAAGTACCATATTACCTCCAGTGTAAGTTACTCCCCAGTTACTATTTTGTTTATCGGACATAGCATAGCTTTGAGCTTTTCTCATCGTGGCTACTATTTGTTCTGCCGTACGTGTTACGGAGGTTTGCATTATAAGTCTGCTGAAAAGTGGAGTTCCAATAAGACTCAGAATTATGATAATGGTAACAACCAATAACATTTCTGATAATGTAAAACCTTTCATTTTAGTTATGTATACTACCGGTAAATTGATAAATTGGTGTAATAATTGCGAGTGCTAAAAATGCAACGAAAAAACCAATTACCAGTAAAAGTGCCGGTTCCAAAATTGTTGAAAGATTTTTCATTAGGTTATCTACCTCATCTTCAAAATAGTCTCCTAGATAAATAAATGACTCATCCAATTTTCCGGTTTTCTCCCCTACCCCAATCATCTTTACAGCAATTTTTGGAATGTATTTATATTTTTTGTTACGCAGTTCCGAAGAAAATGTTGTTCCCATGGTAACGGATTTTAAAAGATCTCTAAGGTAGTCTCTAAAAATTAAGTTTGATGTTGATAAGCTTAATGTATCTAGAGTTTTAGCTATTGGAACACCACTTCGTAGCATTGTTCCGATATTTCTGCATATTATTGCCATTTCTATGTTTCTATTAAAGTTTCCAATTGTTGGAAGTTTGAGTATGAGAGATTGCCAAGCATATCTGATTTTTTTGTTTAACAACGTTAACCTAAAAAGTACTCCAAGTGCAAAGATCCCGCCGAAAATTTCATATCCATGGTATTTCATTAAGTCTGCAAACCATAACAATATTTTTGTTGTAATCGGAAGATCCACGTCCATTGATTGAAACAAATCGGTAAGTTTTGGAAGTACATATAAGCTGATTTGCGCGCTAACAATAAAGGCTGTGATTAATACAATTGAAGGATACATTGATGCTGCTATTACTTTTTGCCTGAATTTTCCGTCACGTTCTAGTTGTTCTGTTAAAAATTTTAAACTTTCGTCGAGATCGCCCGATTCTTCACCGGTTCTAACAAGGTTTATGTAAATAGCATCAAAAACTTTTGGATATCGTGACAAAGCGGTTTGTAATGTGCGTCCCTCTGAAACATCTTTATAAATGCTGGTTAATATTTTTTTGAATCCCGAATTGGCGCTTTGATCTGATACAGTTTCAATTGCCTCGGCAATAGGAATACCTGCCTTAAGCATGATTGCTAAATGTTTTGTAAATAAAAGTTTGTCTGTATTAAAACTCATAAATTATCCTCAATTATCCTCGAGTTGCTCTTAATATTTCGTCCAGCGTTGTAATTCCCATTACGGCTTTACCTATTCCGTCTTTAAGCATTGTTGTCATGCCCTCTTTTACCGCTTGTTGTGCTATTTCGTCTGCGGTTGCCTTTTGTGTAATCAGTTTTCTTATTGCGTCCGTGATTTCAAGAATTTCAAAAATACCAATTCGGTCGGCATATCCTGTGTTATTGCAAACAGGACATCCTTTTCCCATGTAAAGTGTATCAGTCGTTTTACTTAAGGTTAAGCCATATTTTTTCGTTATTTCAGCTGGAGTTATGCTGTAAGAAACCTTGCAGGAGTCACAAATTTTTCTAACAAGTCGTTGTGCAACAATTACGTTAACAGTTGAAGCTATTAAAAACGGTTCTATATCCATATCAATAAGTCGTGGCAGAGCTGTGGCGGCGTCGTTTGTGTGTAGTGTGGATAAAACTAAGTGTCCTGTCATTGCGGAGTTAATAGCTATTCCCGCAGTTTCTGAATCTCGAATTTCTCCCACATATATAATGTTTGGGTCCTGTCTTAATATTGAACGTAAACCGGCGGCAAATGATAAGTTGGTTTTATTGTTTACTTGGATCTGGGTAATTCCTTCGATAGTATATTCAACCGGATCTTCGATTGTAGCTATATTCACTTCCCTCGTGTTTAGTATTTTTAATATGGAATACATGGATGTAGTTTTACCTGAACCAGTAGGTCCTGTTGATAAAATCATTCCGTAAGGTTTTGTAAAACCATTTGTGACCTTTTTAAAATCTTTTTCGCTCATTCCTAAATCTTGCAATCCGTATTGGTGTGACGTTGACGTTAAAAGTCGTAAAACGCAGTTTTCTCCCCCAACTACAGGCATAATAGAAATTCTGATATCAATTTCTTCCTCCTTAACTTTTTCCTGCATTTTTCCGTCTTGTGAACTCATGTGCTCATCCGTTCTTAGCTTAGAATCCACTTTTATTTTGTTAATTATTTGGTCATGTGTAGTTTTTGGGATTGTTAACATGTCGTGAAGTGTGCCGTCGATTCTAAACCTGATTACCGAATGCTGATCTCGAGGCTCTATATGAATATCTGATGCCCTATTATCATAGGCGTATTCCACAAGAGTAATAACAATTTTATCTATTGGTAAGTTGTCGTCGAGAATTTTTCCTAACTTTGCTCCTTTATTACTTACGGTTAAGTCTTTGTAAACTGTTTCCAATTTCTTTTTAAACAAATGCAGGTTTTCTTTAATATCAAGTTCGGTTGCGTAATAAACCTCAACAGGCAAGCCACTTTTCTTAGAAAGATTATCCATAACCTCTTTGTTGTTTGGATTAGTGGTGGCAACTAAAAGTTTTCCTTGATCTCGTTTAAAAGGTATGATCTTAAATTTCTCGGCAAATTCTGCGGGTACAATGCTTATAATGTTTGGCGGAATGTTTACATTCGCAAGCCTGATTAGTGGAAATTTAAGTAAATCGGCAATAAGTTTGCCAAGGTTTTCGTCAGAGATAAAATCGTTTTCAACTAAATATACGCCCAAATCAGTGTTACTACTTTTAGCTTCAGCGATAGCTTTATCCAGTTGCTCTTTTTTAATAAGCTCTAATTCAATAAGGGAATTAACAAGTTGTTGATCTATTGGGGCAGGCATTATTAATAAATATTATCACAAATCAGCTTTTATTTTTTCGATTATACCCGATAGTGCTGTGTCGCTTTTTATAATGTAATCTTTCGCTCCAAGTTTCATCGCTTTTTTAACATCTTCGTCTTGTCCCAAGTTTGAAGTGACAATAACAGGGATATTTTTAAACTTTGGGTCCGATTTTACAGTTTGTAGCACAGTAAATCCGTCTACCACAGGCATGACTAAATCCAAAAGTATTACATCGGGAGTAAAAGTTTTTAATTCTTCTAAAAATTCTTGGCCATCTCCTGCTACACGGACTTCAAAGCCTTCTTTGGTAAGTTTCACTCTATATATATTCTGTAAAAATCTGTCGTCTTCGGCTATTAGTATTTTTTTCATAGATTTACTTTTTAATTAATTCTTGTACGATGGCTATAACGTCTTCAAGTTTATATTTTGCTTTTAATAAATATTTATCTGCGCCAAGTGCTAATACTGTTTTTACGGTTTCATCTCCAGCAGAATTGCTTACAACAACAATAGGAATATTTGCCCATTTAGTATTTTCTTTAACTTTTTCAATAAACTCCAGGCCATTCATCCCTTTTAAGTGGTAATCAAGCCAAATTGCATCTGGATTCTTTTCCAAACTTTCCATGTAGTCCAATGCTTGTTCTGCACTTGTACAGGAAATAGTTTCAAAGTTATGTATTGTGAGTTTTTTAACAATAGCCTTTAATAAAAGTTCTTCATCTTCAATTACCATTATTTGTATAGACATATTTAATCCCATAATAACTTGCTACGACGCTAACTGTCAATTGACACAGAACCTTCTTTTTTGGTAGAACCAGACAAAGGTAGTGAAAACCAAAAAGTTGTGCCCTTTCCTTCTTCACTCTCGTACCATATTTTACCCCCGGATGATTCAACAATTGCTTTAACTAGATATAATCCTAATCCGTTACCATCGGTTTCGGTTTTTATTATATTTTCTCCGCGGTAAAACTTTGTGAATACTCGGGCTGCATCTTTTGCTGGAATTCCATAACCGTTATCTGTAATTTGGGTAATTAAATCCTTGCTATCTTTTGATATAAAAATACTAATTTCTCCGCCAGTCGGCGTGTATTTAATAGCGTTCGATAATAGATTCAAGAATACTTGCCTGATAAGTTTTTTATCAATATCAATTTCTGGTAGATTTTGATTAATACTTAATAGTGGCCTTATTTCTTTCTGTTCGAATTTTTGTGTTAGTTCAAATACGGTATTATTAATTAGCTCTTTTATATCGGTTGGTTGTGGATCGATAATAATTCTTCCCGACTCTATTCTGGATACGTTTAGCAAGGAGTTAACCAGTTCAATCATACGTTCGTTGGAAAGGTTAATGTTGTTTATAAACTCCATTTGCTCTTTTTGTAGTTCACCAGCATCGCCATCTATAAGCATTTCTAGGTACCATTTAATTGCCGATAAAGGTGTTCTAAGTTGGTGTGACGCTAGAGATATAAATTCTGTTTTCATGCTGTCGATATTTTTTTCTTTGGTAATGTCTCTAAATACGCAAATCTCTCCGGTCAATTCTTTTTTTTGAATGATTGGTGTAACAGTAATTGCTACAGGGAATGTTGATCCATTTCTTTTTACGTAGTATAAATCCGCCTGTACATCGGTTTTAATAGACAGACCTGTTTTTAGGACCTTATTAATTATTCGATCACTATCTTCTATAGTTGCCCCGTGGGAGTCTACCGATTTCACAACAGAGCTGTATTTTCTTCCTATCAGTTCCTGATAAGAAAATCCCAAAACGTCTTCGGCGGCTTTATTTACAAAAATTATGTTCGTAGATTTATCTGTGGCTATAATGCCTTCACCTACTCCGGCTAGTAAAACATCTTGCTTAATTTTGTCTGCAGCGACATCATCTAAGATATTTTGAATAGCTTTTCGTGTTTCTTCCAGATCGTGATTTCTTTCGGACATTTCTTTATTACTCTGCTCCAGCTGACTTGTTCTTTGCTTAATTTTATCTTCAAAATTGTCGTAAATTTCTCTAAACTTATCAGTCATATTATCAAAAGCTACAGATAATTCTCCGGTCTCATCTTTAGTATTTATGCTTACCTTGTGATTTAAATCTCCTGCTTCGATTATTTTTACGCCTTTGGTAAGGGCAACAATTGGTTCAGTGATCTTTTTTGAAAAAATGAACCCAAAGATTGTGAATAGTGTTAAGCCGCACAAAAATATAAAAATAACGATTTCTAATAAATTTGTGTTCTCAGCCAGATATTCAGATTTATCCATTTTTGTAATCAAGCACCAGCCGGTTTCGGATATATAATTATGCGTGCCTATTGTTTGGATTCCACGATAATCTGTATAAAATTTAACAATATTCGGATCATTATCTTTGTTATTTAGGCATTCGGTAACGTTTTGAGTCGTGTTTTTCTTTGCTAACAATATGCTGTTGTCCAAAAATCTAGACGGTGAAATAAAGAAGCCATTTCCATTTACGATATAGGTTTCTCCTGTATCACCCATACCACTTCTGTCTAGTAGTAACGCGTACAATTCTGTTGTGTCTATTTCTGCCACAACTACGCCAAGGGTTTTTCCTGTAGCATCATCTTTAATAGGTGTCGAAATCGCATATACGAGTGCTTGATCATCTTTTGAGTTGTACATATCTTTAAAATACGTTTTGTTTTGAGCTTGAGTATAAAAATCGTCATTGGAAAAATCGGTTCCTTCATGCTCTTTACTAGAGGATGCAACTACCTTGCCTGATGTGTTTAAGATAAACATTTGAATAATTTGAGGTGTTTCTTTTATTGATCTGGTCAATCTTTGCTCCGCTATGTTTTTTTGGGATATATAATTCCTATCTTGAGTGTTTGTGTTTAAAAAATCTCTAAAAACTGTGCTTGCTCCCATTAACGAAATCATTTCTTTTTGATCCTTTATGTATAGTTCTAGAGCATTAAATCGCCAAATTGACGCGGTAGTTATGTGTTGAGATATTTGGGTAAATATAAGATTATTGGCAAAATTTAGTTCAATTGTTGTTGCTACACCAAATATAACTATAAATATAACTAAAAATATTGTTACGATCTTGGATCTTATTTTCATTGGGCAGGTTTACTTTCCTAATTAAATTATATAGGAATCGCGTGAAACATACACTAACCGAGTAAATATTGTGTATACTTTTAGTATGAAAAATTTCGAATGGATTCCAGATTACAGCGTAAATGTTAAGTTAATCGACGATCAGCATAAGTATTTTATATCCTTACTGAATGAAGCATATGGTTTTGTAGCCGAAAAACGTTCTTCTGAAGATATACTAAATATTCTTGGCAAAATTCACGATTATGCTGTATTACACTTTAAAACTGAGGAAGAATATTTTGATAAATTTGATTTTGAAGGCACCGCAGAACATAAGGCCGCACATAAAGGTTTGTTGTCACAACTAGATAAGCTGATAGCAAAAAAAGATAGTACTGATGTATATACTTTTGGTGCGGAGCTTTTGGATTTTCTCGAAGATTGGTTGGTGCATCACCTGGATTATATGGATAAAAAATACGTGAAATGTTTTAACGATCACGGTTTGTACTAGATTGTATTAACGGGACTAAGCTTTTCAAGTAACTTCACAAATATTTCCGCGCCTTCGTTGTTGTTGTCGAATATTTCGGGATGAAACTGAAACCCGTATATATTTTTACCCTCATGTTTTATGGCTTCTATACCGTCTTTTGATGTTGCAATTGCCACTAACGGTTTAACCACGCTTGTTACAACCCAGCGGTGGCGTTCTTCTACTTTGTAAGTATCTTGTGTAAATATAGAATCGTTGTTTACTACTTTTATTTCCATTAAGCTTTCTTCTTTAAATGGCAATTCTCTAAGTTCCGCGCCAAAAGCGTAAGCGATTATTTCAAATCCCATGCAAATACCAATAATTGGTTTGGTGCTGTTTTGGATAATAGCTATCTCTTTGGCATATATTTCAGGCTTTTCCATTACAGGTGATTGGATACTGCCGCTAAGAATTAGTAGATCGTGTTTTTCTACGACAGTAGCATTAAGTTTTTCTTTGGAAATAACACTCACGTTATGTTGAGACAATATTTTTTCTAGTTCGCTAAGATGTTCCGTTCCGTTATCTACTATTAAAATATCCATACGATCTATTGTACTTTAACAACCACGGACTTGGTGTCTATTTGTTTTCCGTTTATATCGTACGAAACTATTTTATAGTAGTAGTTATTCCAAGAGTGCACGCTGTTCATAAAAAAGTTTGTATCCGTTGGAGTATTTGTACCTATTAACGTGGACGCTGTTGGTGTAAAGTTTTCAATTGTCGATCGGTAAATTTTAACTTCTTTTAGTGCGCTAGGATTGCTAATGTCCCATGTTAGTTTAATTGATTTATTTACCCAATCTATAGTCGCTTTGGCATTGCTTATAGTGCTTAAGGCTTTTGTTTCAATATGCTTGTGACTAATATCGCCGTCGACTTTCAAATACAATGTATATTTACCAACTGGAGCTTTTGTTGGGTTACTATAATCTTTCCATTTATCGGGATTATAGGTTTTGGTCCAGCCTTTAACCCATTGATATTTTATTTCGTGACCATCGTCGTTGGTTAGTTTTACTTTTGTTCCAAAGTCGTATTTTCCGCTGGAACTTTTTGAGGTTGTAAATTTTATATGTGTTGAACCGGTGCTTTGCTGTGTATCTGGTATATCTGCAGTATCTTCTTGAGAAACATCAACTGCATTGATGCCCATTAATACAGGATACGCATCGGTTACCCTCCATAGTGGTTCATCATTAAAATTCCATGCATACATAGGGGCATTTGAAGAAGTATTTTTAAATACATCTGCAGAATTTGCTCTGTCATATTCTTCAACACTTTGCTCGTCCCAGCCAATGGCTTCTCCGTTACCGATGCCGTTGGTTTGTGTATTAAACCACCAATTATTGGAAAAATATGTTTCTTTGCTGTCTATGTCTCCCAAAGAACCAATCAAACCTCCGTTTGGTGTTACCCCTGTGGTTGTACCTACATTAAAAGTACCTTCCATTTGAATGCTATTTGCATAGCTAAACGGACCACTAAATCCGGTTACCGAATTTACTCCCACTAATCCGCCTACACCTGTATTAGTATCTTCGGCGGTGAATGTTGCAGTTACGCTACCACTGTTGTATGAGTTATAAAAATCTATTTCCGGCGCAAATCCAATTAAACCACCTACTCTTTTAAATCCCTTAACATTTCCATGGTTATAACAATCGGACATATTTGCTGTAAGACTTGCCCCAATTAAACCGCCGGCAGTGTGTGTTGCGCTGTCGCCGTTAACATATCCGGCGTTATAAGATTTTGTAAGTGTGATCCAATATCCTGAACCTGCAAGGCCTCCCAGATATAAGGTTCCTATAGATTTAACCATGCCTGTGTTGTATGAACTATCAATGTTTATTGTGAATGCTGAACCAATTAACCCTCCTATTCCCTTATTTTCTGTGGGGCCAGTGTATGTTCCTGTTATTTTTGCTGTGTTATATGAATAATTTATATTCGTGCTGTTTCCTCCACCGATTAGTCCGCCTACAAGGTACTCTCCTGAAACAGGACTCGAATTATGTGAATAATTCAATGTACAGTTATTTACATAACCAATTAAACCCCCGATCCTGCGTAATCCGGTGACTGTACCTGAAAATGATGTTGTATCTAGTAGGGAGTCTTCCACATAGCCAACTAATCCTCCAACTTTTTCACCACTACCGGGTATGGTTACGTCATAATAAGCTGTTACATTAAGATTACTTGTAACGTTTAGGACTAAACTTGAACCAGTAATATTTCCAGCTAGTGATCCCACTTGTAGTGCTCCAGTTATACTTCCGTTTTCCATGGTAAAGTTTTTTATTTCCGCACTACCTGATACATTTCCAAAAAGTCCTACAGCAGTTTCTGTTGGTCTGTTTATAAAGAGATTTTTAATTTTAAAACCTTTTCCGTCAAAGTGACCGGTAAATGGCGCATCGAAGCCTATTGGGTTAAATCCTAAATGGTCATGCCAGGGTAAAGTTATGTCAAAAGATGGATCGTTTGGATTAGTTGCTGCACAGTCAATATCCCCTACCAATTCAAAATATGAAGTTACATAATTTCCAACTCGTTGGAGTTGCACACAATCGTTTACCATATAAGGAGTACCTTCAGTACCGTTACCGCTGGCAAACACTGCTTCGGCGCTGGTTGTTTTTTGAGGAAATAATGTGAAAGCTACTGAAAGAACTAAAAAGGATACTATAAACTTTTTGGCAGTATTCATTAATAAATGATATATCACTGAGAAAAATAAATAAATAGTAAATTGGGGCAACCGGCTTCGTACAGGTTGCGAAACCTATAGGTTTCTGGTAATATACCAACATCAGCCTGAATCTACGGCGCCCAGCTTCCCGATTATGTTGATTTCACGACATGTCGGTGTTTGAGTGAATATACCTCAAATAGTGAAAGAGAAGCTTAACAGGTAACCTCTAGGTTGGAAATGTGATGGTCCCATACTAAATCTATGAAAGACATTGCAAGTATGGAAAACACCCACGCCTGGGATTGAAGGGTAAAATTCGAAACTACTGCTAATAGAAGTGCTACCACTAGAACCGCCACCACTACCAGAAGAGAAACCACTACCACTACTCCTACCGCTCCTGCTTTTTTCTTTAAATGCCCCGAACGAATCCATAACATGGTTCTAAGGGGCAATTTTTTTGCATAATTTTTCACATTAATATTTAGAATATAGTTAAGGCCAAAAAATAAGGGAGCCGGCATCAGTTTTATTTGATGTAGCTCCCTGTTGTTTCTACGAAGTTTTTAAGGTTTCGTAGATTAATTTAGTTGCAGTCTAGCGTGTATTCACCCCCGCAGTCTGCCATTCGATCCATTGTTTCATCGGCCCCAAAGCGCGTGGTGTGAATGTGTTGCTTACCACAGTAGGGGCAAACTTCAACAATCAACCTTTTTCCTGCCATGCAATCGCCGCCGATACGAGGTTTCACCATGACTTTTTCCAGTGTAACATCGTACGCGTCAATATCTTCTGGCAATCCAGTTTGTTTAGCCATGCCCAGGAACTCGGAAATTGTTCTTGCTCGAGTTGTGGTAGCCGAATGAATTTTTTTATTCTCATTCAACTCCATATGCCATGAATTGCCGTCCCAGTACATACGTGCTGATAACATTCTTACCCTTCCTTTTGGTTCGAATAGGTTCCCAAATATTTAAATACCTGGGTTAAAAAAAACAAACTTTGCAGTAACCCTGTTGTCACCGCAACGTTTAAAAACAATACACCTTCCTCCTAGGTTGGTTTAGATTGTGGATAATATAACATAAGGCTTGCTGCTTTACAACCTATAGCGAAAACAGTAGGTGGAAAAAATAACCCTCTGCGTTTCTCATCCGTAGAGGGTTTTTGGTACTAAACTTAAACGTACGACTCAACAAACTTGTGCGCATTTGATGGTCGTATATCAATGACTTCACCGATGTTTGCGCCGCTTTCAACTTTAAAGGTCAAAAACAGATCCTCTCCGGGTTTTTGGGTATATCCAACAAAACGCATTGTTATGTGTCCTTCTGCCAAGGCGACCACACTGTTTGTGCGTGTCACGAGGCCAAAGGTTTTTGTTCCCGCCCTATTCTGGAGTACGTAATACTTTTTTGGAACAAACCTTTCTTTTGCCATATCAGGTTGGCATTGTCCTGATGTGTATGCTCCACCAAGTTGCGGGCAGACCCATACACCTACCGTAGCGTTCAAAGGTAACTTTTGAAACGTGGTTACTGCGTACAGCATCTCATCACGAATTTGCTGTCGCAGTTCCGGGTCGGTTATGTAGCCAGGATCACCAGTTTCACTTCGTTCTGAAAACAAAATGTCCACAGCATAATTCACTGAGTTGCGCGTGCGTTGAGTAATGGCCCACACAACTTCGATCTTATCCGGCGTCACAACATTACCGTTTTGGCTCAATGTTTCGGCCAAAGTTTTCATCAGTAAATCTTCCAACGCTTCCTGTATTCTTTCCAGCCGTTGTGGCGTAGTGGAAATTTTATCCAGGTCCTGCTGTTTTGCCCAAATTCTTATGCAAGGCATGTTAGTTTTCCTTTTCGCTTTCAGAAATCCGGTCGACGTTGCTCACCATGATGTCCACTGTCTTTCCTTTGTGCTCGCCATCGAGAACCTCAAAGGTTAAGTAATTGCCATCGAATTCCAGATTCGGTTGCAAAAACTTTAAGCGCACTTCTGGCGCGGTAAAAAGCACACGTTTGTCGGAGTTTGTTTCAAAGGTAAACGTGGTCAGCCCTGGTACATTGGATAATATGTACTCTTTTCCTTCAACAAAATCTTTTAAGATCATCTTTCCTCCGTTTCCGTTTATTCCGCTACTTTATTTGTTGCGGTTAATATTGCAATTGCTTGGTATTGTAGCTGTACTCGGATAAAAGGTCAAACGCTATAAGATGTTCGCGTGAATTAGAGGTTTAACTTATTTATTAGTCACAAATCGTGTCTTTTGGACAACAATAATTAGGATTTGGCCAAATAGGACCTTGATGTATATATTCTCCTTTGGCACAAGTAATAGTAGGTTTACCTAAGAAGGATTTCATGTAAAAGAAAGAATACGAAAAATATGCCATTAAAATTAATATAATTATGCCAAGTAAGATTGCAATCTTTTTCATATCTTAGTTTAGTTCTATTTAATTTCTAGTGTCAATGGAATTTTTGTGTTGTTAAAGAATAAAAAAAATCAGGGTCTTTAGCAGCATTTTAACTGTCAAAGACCCTTTTAGTGCAGATATTAACTTATGCCTCTTCCTTTACTTTTTCAGCGGAATCAAGCACGAGAAATGGAAGGATTTCAATTTCTCCCGTTGTAAATTGAACCTTCGTGCCGTGGAAAAATCCTCTGCCCGTGGCACTTGGATACCAATCTATTTCAAGGATGGTGAATTCCAGGGTTAGCGGCTTGTTGTCTTCGTCGTGAACATTTATCTTGTATTTTTCGCCCACTTTCATACTATCGATTTTCATTGGCATAGCTGTCTCTCCTTTTATAATTTCGCATCAGATCGTATGCGATTAAATTCCTAACTTAAACCTACTTTGGTAAATAGACTTAAGTTAGGGGACAAGCAGTAAAATTGTGCTACTGTTTGTCCCTTGTTACACTGCGCATTTTCTGATTACTTTTAGTACCCGTAAAAATGAAAATACCTGGACATTATCGTTTCTGATTCCTTCTGGCGCACTTCGCAGTACCATAAATTCTTTCGTGCTGTTTTGAACCAGTATCGAATTAATCCATGCCCGAGGTTATAGTTATCAGCATGGTCCTCCACTGTTTCCACACCTGCACGTTGTTTGTATGTGTTCCAGATGGTGTGTATTGCAGGCGCCCATTGATCTCCCAGTGTGCTATTTTTGAGAAACTTTTCAAAATCTTCTCCGTCAAGTCTTTGCAGGTGAAGATTTAGGACTTCATCCGGGGTCAAAATTACCAATCCTTTTGATCTCTTTGAGATTACTCTGCTGGGTTTTTCAATAAAGTAAAACTTTTTATTTTCCCCAGTAATCTCGGCAGTTTCACCGCATTCCATCAGTACTTGATGTAACTTATCCAAAATTTCTATTGTAGCCTTTATCGTTTTCACGTCGTCTCCTTTGATTATGATTCCGCAGTCATTTATGCGGTTAAACTTCCTAACTTAAATCTACTTTAAAAAAATAAACTTGAGTTAGGAGGCAAAGCAGTAAGGATTTCTACTGTTTGCCTCTTGTGCTAAATATACATCCTTCTGTTTATTTCTGGCGACTTAGGGATGCAGACGCATCGTAAATATCGGTTGCCAGAAATCCGTTTTTCTCCAAAGCCAGACAACAGCCTCATGTTTTTCATTAAAAACAGCGCCATCGCGACCTTTCCATTCTATTGTCCAACCTTCCGGTGCCAACACTTCGTATGAGTCGGAATATGTGTCGTTGGTTATGATGAATCCCAGTTTTTCCAACGCATCTCTGGTGTCAGTTGTTTCATCGCCCATTACTTTGGGTAGCATCATTGTGTTGCGTACCATTTTTTATCTCCCTTTTTATTTTTGATTAGCCGTCATAATTGTGCGGTTTAATAACGATTTATGATGTAATTATAGGATAAAATGGGTAAATAGTCAAACTATAGGGTAGTGGTTTGGTCGTGGATAGGTCTAAATTCCTAGTTGGGTATATAAAAATAATGTTGGTATACCAAGCTGAAAAGCCTGGTGGGAGATTATGGAGGATGTTTGGAACTTTTGCAGAGTCATCGATTAAAAAACTCTTTAGGAAGACTAGGCTATTCTTTGCTTTTACCTGCGTTATTTATATAATCCTCTTTTTCCTCGTGAGGCATATCGTTAGCTTCAGGATGTTGCAGGTGCACTAGTTCGTGTCTAATAACCTCCTCCAAACCCCCGGCCTTTTCTATTTCAATTGGGCATATTGATATGGAATTATTGTTTGGGTGATATTCTCCCCAAACCCCAAAGTATCTCCAATAGCAAACAACATCAGGCGTACATTCAATAATCGGAGGTTTTGCAGTTTTAAGCCAGTTTTCAAGCCATGCTTTTCGCTCAGGTGTAGGTGTGAAATATACTATGTCGTGTTCCTCGCAGAAAGCTTCTGCACCCGGATTATCTTCAAAGTAGTTTTCGATGTATTTGTATATGAGCATCTGGTTTTAATGATAACACTGGTATTTTATTTGCGTATTGTGTGTTTGGAACTTTTGCGTTGTTACAGCTTAATTCCCTTATTCCTTACAGTACCTGCCTATTATTTGACTTCAGGATAGTACTTTAATAGGAAATCACAACCAGCTGCAATAGCCTCATCAAGATTTGCCCATAACTTTGTTTCAAAAAACTTTCTTAAAGGAAGTTCGTTTGGTTTTCCAGTTTGGTTAGGACTTGAAAAAAGCGTTAATGCTTCTTTAAGAAGCTCATATTTTTCTAAGTCCAGTTTATTTCTTAATGAATCGTAATAGTAATAGAACATAAAATGGTTTAGTTCATGTTTTGCGATATCCATTTGTTCTGAGGCATATTTGTAGTTTGCAAAGAAATACTTATCTTCATAAGAATATGGACATATATTATTGGTTGTTAAATACAGTGTGACGTTTTCAAACGGAAAGGGTTTATTATATAAAAATTCTAAAGAATAAATTACTTGGCTTCCTACAGCGTTCCAGCGGTCTTCAAGGGTTTTGATGCTATTTTTGAGCAACTGTGGGTTTTCATAGTTCTTTTTAGTTAGGTAAGAAAGTACCTCTGTATATGCCGTTTCCTTATCTTTTGTGTTAGCCAAAATATTTTGTAATTCCTGATCAAGTCTTTCGAGTAATTCTTTTTTTGGGTTTACTCTGCCATGTTCTAAAGCTTCAAATTGGTAGACGTAGCTAACGTAAGTTTCAGCATCTTTCTCTAAGGAATATTGAATATTTAGATTAAGCATACGTGTAGTTTAGCATTTTGGTGCCGGAGGTGGGCTTATCGTTCAAAACCCCACATTTGTTGTATCATGGTGGTATGGAACTTAAAACAGTTAAGTTACAAAAACATTTCCACATGTACTGTGCTATGTTTTATGCTAATAATCGCACTATTGGCTACAAAGATTGGGTTTCTGAACTCAAAGATAAGGTTGTAGCAATACTTGAGAAATCAGGAACTCCAAAACTGGATATGCCCATGCATAGCTACCATTATCTTATGGGAATATTTAACTCCGCTGGCTATGATGATAACGGTAAGTTTATGCTTCCTGCCAAAGAAGTTTTAGATTATGTTGACCGAATATCTTTATTACCGGAATTACAAAATCTGTGGAAACAATACGAACCGGATTTTGATAAGCGCCTAAACGAATTTGAAGAACGTTTTAGTGATATAGAAAATCTTTTTAAAAATCACTTCGACTTCGAACCTGATATTAAGACTTTTTATTTAACTAGAAATTGGGATACATCAGGAAAATGTATAAAAACTAAAGATGGTTATTACATTATGGTTGGATGGAAAAAAGAAGGAATAAATTTAAGTCAAATACTGCACGAATTAACTCACAGCTATTTAGATAAATGTACCTTAACCATTCCAGAAGATGTAGTTGATTATCTCAAAAAAATGCCAGAAGAAGTTTTGGGATCATACGCGGATCCAAGTACTTATGTAGAGGAATCCATAATCCGTGCACTTGTAGTGTATTTAAGTCATTCAGAAGAAAACATACAGAATTATTCATTAGTAGGAACTGATTTAGATATGCTATTGCCTGCAAAGTATTTAGAGGTTTTGGAAAAAGATAAGCCCGAAAAATTGACAACAGACTATCTCAATAAAATAAAATATTAAGTTAACACAATTTTTCATTAAAAAAAGGTAAAGGGACTACTTCTAAGTATATAAGAAGTAGTCCCTTTGTTTGTGACAGGTGTCGTTAGTCTTTTGGACAGGAACTGTCGTGCGGACACGGGTCGTTAGTGTTGCCGCTGCAAGAATGACCGGAACTGTCATCTGAAGAGCATTTTCCATCAGAGGGACATGTCTCAGCTGAGCAGTTTGCGTTTACAGCTAACCGAGGTTGCCATCGAACAACTTGCGTGAAATCGGTACCCATTGTTATTTTCTCCTTTCTATAAGAATTCTAACAACATGTCTTGTAGAAGCATCTGCTTCACAATTATACAAGACTCTTGAAAGGTATCTTCGCCCAGGAATCTTGAAATCGGACAGAATCCTTGGCAATTCCACCTTGCGAAGCATGTTGAACATAGCTTTTCAGGTAATTGACCATGTTTTGCTATAAGTGCTTGTGCATCTTGGTCTATTTCAGGTTGCTTTATGGCGGGTTTGAATTTGCCATAGAAAAACAACTCCGCGCCGGGATCTTGCTTTTTTGTAACGCGCGAGCACCCTGAAATGGAACCATCCGGACATACACAAAACATGGTACCTGTACTTGCTCCACAGAATTGCAATTTATCCTTGCGGAAAGTATCTAACGTGCAGACAATGCGAATACCCAGCTCTAACCCGACCTTGCGCGCTTCAGTGTAATATTTTACAAAGAGCTGCGGATCAACGTCTAAATGGGTAGCTCCACGTGCCTTTCCACAAAGTGATAAAGGCTCGAAATGTACGAGTCCGTTTACACCATTAAGAACTTCGTGTGCAAGGAATCTTACAAAATTCGGCATTTCCTCCACACTCTTTCTGGTAACAGTCGCACGAATAGAGAAATCTAAGCCAACTTTTTTGAGGTTAGATATTCCCAACATGGCGGCTTTAAACGATCCTTTACCGTTTACCAGAGGGCGTTGTAAATCCTGTACCGGTGCTACACCATCTAGTGAAACGGTGATGTTATCAACGCTGTGTGCTTTTAACCACCGTGCAAAACTTTCAGAAATAAGCGTTGCATTAGTTACAATGCTCACATGCAACGTTAGCCCAAGCGCCTTAGCTTCTTTCAGTGCAAAAATGATACATTTTTTGAGCAGATCTTTGCGCTTTAGTGATTCACCGCCCCCGTGGAATGTTAGCCTAAAATGGGCTCTTCCACGTGCCTTTGCTAAACGCAAACCATAAATTATTGCGTTCTTTGCTACGTCATAGGGAATTGTCATCGTATCGCAACCGGCCCCCGCGTAGCAGTAAATACAGCGAAGATTACAGTCATTGGTCAAAGATACCGTAATTCCTTGTTCACCCGGCAATACTTTATTGGGTATAGCCCAGTGTGCCGGAAGCGACAGTAAATTATTATCTGTAAGAAACTTGACCATAACTGGGTTAAATTCCGCTTTACTACCACCAGCCGAAACAGTATCTAGCAAATTTTGCAGCTGTTCAGCTCCTGCTGGAGATAACTTTGTTACCAGGCCATGCAAGGGAGCGTATAGCAAGAAAAACGGTTGGTTTGGAAATGGAATAAGAAAAAGCCAATCTTTGGGCTTCAGCGTGTCCATAGTATTTTTTCTCCTCTCTATTGTTTCGATTTGTTGGCGTAGTTATAGCATGTATTGGCTAGTATTCCAAACCAGCAGTGCGGTTTGCATGTCTTGGTTTTTACACACCCGCGACTTTGGGCTAAACTGCTGCTATGGAAGACTTTTTAAAGGCAGGAAAACAAACCGAAATGGTCAATCTTTTAGAAGCAACCAAAGAAGACGTTGCTGATATTGTTAACATTCACAAAGACTGTATCTTAAAAACTAATTCAAAAACTTACTCAGAAAACGTTGTCAAAGAATGGGTAAACCAAATAAACGAAAAAAATGTGTTAGATCAGTTTAGCAACACTAAGTGGCTTGTCCTAAAGGAAGCAAACAGCACTGTTGGATTTTGCCAATATGACCTTGACGGCGAAGAGCTTTATCAAATCCAAATAGATCCAAGTTTTCAAGGTAAAGGTTATGGAAAGTTTCTATACTCTTTTATTGAGAGAGACTTTATAAATAACCGCAAAGAAAAGATTTCTTTATTTGCAACCTTAAACGCTGTTCCCTTTTACGAGTCCCTTGGTTTTAAAAAAGTTAAGAGTATTGAGTTTCCTTTGGATAACGAAAAGATTGAAATGGTCGAGATGGCTAAGTGTTTCAAAGAGAATTAGGTTTTCTTGGTAAGATTCCTGTTGGGATATTCGAACTATTTAGTATAGGCTAAACTGCTGCTATGGAAAACTTTTTAAAGGCAGGAAAACAAACTGAAATAACACCAAAAATTACAGAAATAGTTAACTCTATTGAAGTTACTGATTTCGAATTTGTTGTTAAAGCTTTACGCTGGGTTAATAAAAATATTAAATACCCTGCTCCAGATGGTATTGAAAAAAACGATATCTTTAGAACAAGAACCGCAGATCAAATAATAAACGATGGTTTTGCAACTGGCTGCACCGATTTTGCTCTTGTGTTTGTAGCTATTGCACGGGCCAAAGGTATACCCACAAAGTATGTTGAAGTAATCTCTAAATCTTATTTTTCAGACAATCCTGATAGAGTCGGAGGACATGTTTTTGCTGAATGTTTTATAAAAGATGAATGGTGGGGTGTAGACCCAATGAATGGTAACCTAAAATTTAATACGAAATATCCAAACTATGTAGTCTACGCAAGAGGGCTTGATTCATGGGATTTAGGAATATACGATATGAAAAGTATCAGAGAGAAGTTTAGTCAGTTTGCTGTTGAGTATAATGCTAAAAAGGCTACGTCGGCTAATTAAGATTCCTTATAAACTAACTATTTGTACTATAATTACTCCATGTTTGATGCTTATGATGAGTTATTCGATTTAGCCTTAAATATAGTTGTTTCCGCAGCAAAAGCTTCTCCAAACCTTTTAGTAAGAAAACTCTCGATAGGATCCGCACGAGCTGCCAGGATTATCGATGAAATGGAAGAAGCTGGGTTTGTTGGACCGTCTCGTGGAAATAAACCAAGGGAAGTATTGGTAACCGCAGAAGGTGTAACCAGTTTTATAAAATCCTGGGAAGAGGAAAAAAACCAGCGCCAGTTAGCAAAAGCCCATGACGAAAAACAGATAAAAGAATTCTATGAAAAGGAAGCCATTAAATATAAGGATTACGATCACACCGTATTTTTTCCATGGCCTGATGTTTCTGCTTGTCTAAACGAAAAATCGTCAAAGCATGTTTATAGAACTGCAGACGATTTTAAAAATGATCCAAAACACAAAGACATAAAATGTACTGGTTGTAATAGAGGATTAGATTCACTTGATGTGATTTATTTTAAGAGTCCCGATTGGACTTGGTGGAAATTGGCCGGGAGAATGGGTTGGCTTGTTTTATGCGATAAATGCAAGAAGCAGGTTTATTTTGAAGCAGAGGTAATGAATTAGAGTTTTACCAGATTATAGTTTTTCACGTGGGATGCGTCTGTATTACATAGCAAGATGTAGATAGTAGCTTATCGTTACCAAGTGTTTAGTGCGTTTTTCAAGAAGTTCTTCAGTAACATAAAAATCCTTAAAAATATTGTCGTTTAAAGTAGTAACTTCAGCCTGTTGGTTGATTAATTCCTTAACCTCGTATGGAATTGAAATCTTAGGGTTACAGGTATACTCTCTTGAAATAGTTTCCCACTTTTTAACGAAACGTGATGATACGTATCGATTTTCTTTTAGCTTTTCTATAGTGAATGTTCCTCTGCATATATCTTCAACTACACCAACAAAAATTCCTTTAAGTAACAATTCTGCAAGTGAATTTCTTGTTTCAGTGTATTCCGCAATTTTTTCAATAATCGTTATAAAGTTTAGGGAGCAGGGCTGTATTTATTCTACTTTATCACCTCCTAAAATCGCCCATTCCGATTGACCTTGAAGTATTATTCCCGTAGCCCTCTTCACGAAAGAACCTCACAATATCCTTAATTTGTGTCTCGTTATAAACGAGTTTACCGTAAGTAATATACGATCTTAAATCCCTTAATGTTACTAATTTAACAAAATCGTATTCGTCGCTTTGACTGTAACCTGTTAATAATACCAACTTTTTCATGGTTATCTTTTGTGTCCCCCACTGAATGTTGAAGCTTATTAAATATCCATCTTTAATTGCATTATTTAGACGCACGTATATAGCAAGTCCCGAGCGATTAATTTGTTTAACCGGAGAAAAGAAATCTTTATTGGTTGTAGATTCTTGGCGCCAATTCTTAGTTTCTATAAGAAAAATACCTGTTGGTCCTACTACAACGTGATCAATTTGTGCGGAATATATCCAATCATTGTTTCCTTTATCATGAATTCCCGGTCGAAAGTTGAAGCAGGCATTGTTAATAACAGTATATGTGTCAGGGAGTTTTTTAAGCTCTATTAAGGCCATGTGTTCGCCTTTAGCACCGTAAAGGAAAGCACCATTTTCCATTAAAATTTCATAAGTATGCTGTAGCTTGTTTATGTAGTCGTCTTTATATTTAGTGGTCAAGATATCGTGATTAATAAGTTTATAGTTAAGGTCTGATCTTGCATTGTTGATTTCTTCAGTGAATATTTTAAGATGTTTTTCGATTTCAGCATCATAATTGTTTTCTAGTTTGACTCGCGCCTGTGTATATTTATTAACACGTAGATTATTCAATATTTTGCTAATAGGATTTGTGGTGGTACTTTGTGACGTAGCTATTGCAACAGACAAAGCTGCTAATTTGTTATCAATTAAAGCAACTATAGCTTTCTTTTCTACCTCATAATTTTCCACGGCGATATTCAGTGTGTTGTTAGCCTCTCCTATGGTTTTATTGAAGTTTTCTTCTGCTTTTTCGGCGGCGACTTTTATATTTTCATGGTAGCTGTTTAAAAATTCCTCTACCTGCTCCATGGAGTCGAATGTAATCCCTTTTTCTCTACATCTGTTTAATAACTCAGTTAATGAACCTATTTGGTTATACACTATGGCCATAAAGTGATCCTATTGTGTACAAAACAATTAGCGATACTAGTAATGGTAGCATTGGAATAAGAAAATTACATTGATTATGCTGTTTTACGGATCTATAAATGGTTGTAACTAAATTTTAAAGTTTCTTAGGATTTTTTGAATTCGTTTAATTTAAACTTAACCTCGTATAAATAAATTTCGGTGTCCTTGATTTTTTTAAGTGCATAAAACAATTTCTCGTCATATTTGGCAGTGATGATGATACCTTTGGGTGGCAAGCCTTTGCCTTTATTTTCTTCAATCCAACCCATGTATCGTGCTAACTGACCTACAGTAGAGTCGCTAGTTTGATCCCTCTTTAGTTCAATCACGACATAGCGGTCTGTTTTCTTTTCTTTAACTAATATATCAATTATGCCTATTGGTGTGCGATATTGTTGGCTTACAATTTCACCCTCTTCTTCAATCAAATCGTAACTTTTACCTAATTCTGTATTGTCCCAGTTTTCTATAATGAAATCCTCAAGTTGGCTTTCCATATAAAATATTGAAGGATTTGTCGTTCCCTCAGTTTCGGATATGGGTATTTCTTCTGTATAAGGAACAATTTCGTCACCTGTGTCTATTTCCCATAATTTTTTAATGGGGTCACTGTAGAGGAAGGCAGAAATTGTTCTTGCCGATGCTGTTATGCCCTTGTTTTCAAAAAAACCTAATATTAGTTCGTTGGATACTACAATCTTTTTTCCTTGAGTATCTTCATCAAAATCAAGCCCCGATAGTTGCAGAAATTCAAAAATTTTCTTTCTATGCTTGAGAGAAACAGCACTTATGTTTTTAAATGGGTCCCAAGCTGCAACCATACAATTTATTGCTGTACCGCTATTACCTGTTAGGCTATTTCTATTTTTTTCGTTGTATTTATATAATTGATTTACATATTCAATTTTCTTGGAGTTATCGTTTTCAGAGAAGATATTGTTCAATAATTCCTTTAGTCTAGCTTCGCTTTTAATTTCATTAAACATCCTTCTCCAGGCGCCTTGAGGTATCATAGCCTTGGCTATGGCATCACTAGAGTGTGTATTACCTTTTCCGTTTCTGTCTAATATTTTAACAATTTCATCAGTTTCGAAGTCGTTTAATTCATCACTGTTGTTTAAGATTTTGCTTGTCCAGTAATTATGGAAAATTATGCTTTGATTTTTCCAAAGCTCATCCTTTGAGGATGCGTCGTAGTAAGTTAAAAATTCATTAAATGAGTTGATAATATTGTTTTCTAACATGCTGCTTCATTATATACCAAATGATTTCTGAAATTTCTTATATTAAGCAAGCTGACATCGTTATCCACCATAATTACTTTTTCTCTAACTTAAAATGAATCTTATATGTATAAAAATCAATGTTGGGTGCAACAGATAACGCTCTGTGTATCTTTACATCATCTTCAAAGCCTATAATAACCCCTTTAACTGTTTGGTTCTCTTCAGCTAATTCATCTTTAACATAACCCATGTATCTTTGAATTTGACCTACTACAACATCACTTACTCTTCCCTTTTTAAGTTCTACAACAAGGATTTCTTTTTTATCTTTACTTATAGCTAAAATGTCAATTGGACCGGTGTCGCTTGGGTATTGTTGACCTACTATTTCTCCGTCTTCTGAATAAATATCGTAGTGTTGCCCAAGTTCCGTGTGGTGCCAATTTTGTACCAAAAAGTCTTCTAAGTGTTTTTCAAGTGCAAAAAGGCTTGGATCTTCTATTGTTTCGTCCGTAGAGATTATGGAAGCTGGACGGTTACCCGAAATTAAAGCTTCAATTTCGGCTCCGTATTTGGAAATATTACTTAATGTACCAATGCTTCCAGCGGAATTCTTAAGTGATTCACTTATTTCATCTCGAGATAGCGTATCTTGATACCATCTAACTTTTCGTCTATGTGGTAAATTCGCACCCTTAAAATATTCATATTCACCTATTACTTCACCTACAAGGTAGTTTCCTTTACCATCTGGACATAAAACAATATCACCCACAAGAATACCTTTAGTTATTGTATAGAGCATCCCACAGGCCAATCCGGCTGCAACTTTTGTTTTATCTGGGTTCTCTTCTATGTAGATAGGAATGTATTTTTTGTTAAATTCGCGCCAGTTATCCGGAAATTTATGTGTAAAATCAATATCTTCTAACCATCCTGCTCCAATAAAGTTACCCTCAAAGGCTTCTTTAGCATAAATGCTTTTTTGACCTAACATTACTCTATAATAATTTTTCATAGTTTTTAATCCTTCCTCGAATGCAAATAATCCTCAAGAGGCAACAAAAAATAAAAAACTTCATTCATAGTTGGCGTTGGCAACGAAAGACACTTTTGGATGAAACTAAACAAAATCTTTTTGACTTCGTTTAACACTTCAATTTTTGCAAACACAGCGTAATCAGCATCGGCGATACCCTCAGAAGTTTGTAAATGAACTTTATTTCTAAGCTCTTTAATTTTCTTCAATTCGTTTTTATAAAACATTGGTCCAAGGCCGTACGCGTTTTTTTGCTCGGCAATTTTCAAAGCTCTAGAAAACTCCCAAATCTCGCTTTCGTTTACTTTCATATCAAGCAGTTTGATATACAAAAGGCATTCAATAATTTGGGAAGATGTTAAGGTAAATGTTTTTACTAGTTGTGATCTAATAACAGATGTTAAATATTGTTCTTCTAGGCATTTATGTAAGTACTCTAAATACTGAAGGTTGTAGGCGACATTTGAGAATATGGCGTATCTAGGATCGGTGTCGTTGTTTTCGTATTTGTATACTTTGGATAAAATGACTTCACGCCATTCGTTTATTGGGCGAGGTCGCCATTTGTTTTCTGGTAATAATCCGCTGCATGTTGCGCAAAGTGTTTTGTTGTTTGGGTTCATTTAATACCTCTTAACCAACCAAATAAACGTGATGCAAATGGTGAAGGTGCCCGATAAACATCCTGATCATACTCAATCTTCAATGGCTGATGCTGTTCAAGGTCAAAGACGCGATACATTATGTCGGTTAGTTCGTCACCTAATTCGAACAATAAGTCCGGGGTTAATGTTACGGTTTTATGAAAGTTTGGATTCATTTTATTTCCAAATTCATAGCCATAACTTGAAATAATGTCTAGCTTAGCTTGATTTAGTCTGCCTGAAGAATAATGGCTGCTGCTTAGTTCTATTAATAACCCATCTTCTTTTTCTGTTGTCATTATTTGTATAAAGTAATTGTTCTTTATGCATACGCAGTAATTAACCCAGTACTCATTTTTAGGATCTTCTAATTTTCGGCCTAAGATACACATGATTCCGCGGCGAGTTCTTTCTTTTAAAGCGTTTATATCTTTGTTAAAGATTAAGTCTTCTGATGGTGCAAACATTGTTATTTCAGTCATTCGTGTCCCTTCCTAGCATAAAAATATGCGCAATAATCACAATCCTCACCGCTGGCCGGTAACACATCCGACTCCAAGCACTTTTTAATATCAAATAGAACCTTTTCAATCCAACTATCATCCCCAACATAAGGAATCAAGGTAATATCAAACTCAAGTTTTGCATCAAAGGCAGCTTTGTCGGTGTCGCCGTTACAATATACAAAGTAACCGGTCTCCGAAACCTTATAACCATTTTGTCTTAGCAACCATTGATAAACCTCCATTTGTCTTTTATAGCCGTCCTGCCAATCTTTATTTAATGTTGTTATTTCTTCGTCCTTACTTGTGGATTTGTAGTCTACAACTATGTATTCGCCTTTAGAGTTGATCCAGAGGTCATCTATGGCTCCAAATACATATAAATTTGTTGGTTTGTGTAGAAATTGAACGCCTTTAAAGTTTTCACGCCATATATTTAAGTCTTTGTGAGCTGCAGGTATTGCATCAACACCATATTTTTCGATTAGTGGGTGTTTTGAGCCAGCTGCCCTATGAATATCGAATTCTAGTTTTAATAGATGGTCTACCGCACTGTTTAATGCAAATGGAAATCCCGGAGGTTGTCCTGTGCCTAGTACGCGGTCGATGTAGAAGCAGCGGGGGCATTTGAGGAAGCTGTCTATTTTGGAGCGGCTTAGTTTAAATGGTTCGGTTTGGCCTTTTGTGTAGCAGTTTTTTGGTGTTCTTTGGTTGTTGTAGTATTCGGACATGTTGATTATAGGATAGTCTATAGTGGGGTTTGTGTCATCTGGCAACAAAACATGAGTTAACGGATATCTTTAGTATAAATAATTAGATATAGCTGCCTTTTTGTGCAGGATTAGTCTGTAGTAAAATACACATATCGGTGCCGGTTGCCTGATTAATTTTTTCAACCAAAGAGAAATCTAAACCCATGCGTTTAGCCCTATTTTGCCAATCTTTTCCTCGCAACATATGTAACACCATATCGTAGTCGTATTGAGGATCGATTTGGAAGGTTATTTTCACAGTTAAATTGTATTCCTTTTCTTTTGGGCTTTATATGAAGTTAAATTATCTGAAGAATGTGTTAGGGAGTATCTGATTATTACTGTTTTACTAACTAAGGTCCCACATATCTTCGTAGTCTCTTGCTAATGGCGTATCTATGTTGTATTTCGTTTCTTCCAGTCCGATTCTAAATTGGCGCATTGTTGTAGTTTCAACATCTTCTGTCCTTGTTGAAATCCAATATTGATGCTGCTCTTTCACATATTTTGCTACCACAGCACTTGGTATTATGAAGAATCGGAATTTATAATCAGGATGTTCTATATTAACAAAGCAGTAGAATAAATTTTGATCGGCTATATTTTCGTTTTTCTCTCCCATTACCCAGGCTAAACAATGACCAAATAATTTATATGTCGTAGGAACATTTTTATAGGAGGTTTTAACCTCCATTTTAAACATTTTATTTGTTTTAGGATTAGAGATAAGAATATCAACACCTTTTGTATGCCCAAGAGTTAAATTTGCGTCGTATCCTCGTAGTGCTAATTGGGAAAGAACGGCAAATTCTCCTGCGAGGGATATGGAGTTTTTATCTAGTTCAGTTGTGTTGGTTGTTAAAGTTTTCATTTGATTAGATTATACCTAGTAACGTTGCTCTCTGCCTATATAGGAGTGATTCTGGTAGAACAATTATATTATAGCGACAAGCCGACTTGTGGTTAGTAAAAGATAAAGTGGAAATAACTGACCCTATAATTAATTCATGGTGGGCGATATAGGAATTGAACCTATGACCTCCACAATGTCAATGTGGCGCTCTAACCAACTGAGCTAACCGCCCATGAAAGCAATAACGGGTATATTCTACCGTACTAAACCAATTTTCGAAAGCCACAAAAGCTGTACAATCGCGCCTACTCCCCGCCCGCAGCTTGTCGCCTCGCCCCGGGTTACTCGCCTCTTACTTCTTCTTAGGAGTCATAATCTTATCGATAATACCGTATTCCAACGACTCTTTTGCGTCCATCCAGTAATCGCGGTCTATATCTTTTTTAACTTTTTCTACGCTTTGGCCTGTTCCGTTGGCTAGGCATTCCGCATAAAGCTCTCTAAGTTTTAACATGTGTCTTGCTGTAATTTCAACTTCTGTTGCTTGGCCTTCAACTCCGCCCAATACTTGGTGGATCATTGTGAATGAACTTGGAAGTGCGTACTTTTTACCTTTTGTACCTGCGGCTAATATTAAAGCTCCGGCTGATGCGGCAAGTCCTACGTTTATGGCGACGATATCGTTTTTAACGTGTTTCATTGTGTCGTACATGGCAAGTCCTGCATAAGCGTCTCCGCCTGGACTATTGATGTAAACACTAATATCTCTGTCGGGATCTTGGCTTTCTAAGAATAATAGTTGTGCTATAAAAGTGTTTGCTACTCCCATATCGATTGGGCCTGTAACAAATACTACGTAGTCGCGTAAAAGACGTGAATAGATATCGTAAGATCTTTCCATTCCGTTTGCTTCTTTTTCTACGACTATAGGAACTAATTGATTTTTCATATTATTTTTTTCATTCTTTATGTTCATGTTCATGGTGGTTTTCACCTTCTGTCTCTTCAATTAATTTAGTAATTAATTTATTTTTCTGCAAGATACTTTTTACATAAATCATCTGAGTTTTGTCGTCTAATAAGGATTTTTGTTCTTCACTGGATACTGCGGCTATAGCTTCTTGGATTTCTTCGTCGGAAACTTCGACTTTTTCGGTTTTTACCAAATGGGCCAATACAAACTCGGCTTTTAAGTTACGTTCAGCAATTTTTTGATAATCACTGTGTAATTCTTCTGGTGTTTTGTTTTGTGATTTTAAGTATTGTTCTACGGATAAACCGATGGATTGTGCTTGGTTAACTAATCTGGATAACAATCTTTCGGTTTCTTCTTCTAATAATAAATCAGAAAATTCAACCTCTGATTTTTCCATTAAAGTCTCAATTATTTCGTTTGGTCCAATATGTACGTGAAGTTCTTCGCCTTCTTTTAAGTTCTTTTTTGCTTCTTCAATTTTAGCGGCGTAACGTTTTTTTAACTCTTCTTTATATTCTTGCATTTTAACTTCGGGCATTGTTGCGACTGTTGCAGTGAATTCAAAGTCTTTATCTAAACTAAATTCCTTAATTTCTACATGAGGATTGGAAATTGGCATTATTAAGTTTTCCTTAAGTGCCTGTGGGTAAAAGGTTTGTAAAATGATATTGACGGCATCACCATACAAAGTATCGGTGCCGACTTTGTCTTTTACCAACTCTTTTGGAGCTGTACCTATTCTAAAACCTTGGATTGTGGTTTCAGCAACGGCTTTATCCAGAACCTTTTCATAGGCTTCTTTAACTTTATCCGCCTCAACCGTTACGGTGAGTTTAATGGTAGCTTTTGGTGTTTTTTCTACTTTTGTTTGCATAGTTTGTAAATATTAGCACGAACCTGGTTGGATTGCTAGACTGTGAGGGTTTTAGTTAAAACCCTTGTTTGGCAGTAGATAACAGCTTGAATCCACCAGTGGTGCGACGTTATCTTTTTTCTTAAATAAGGTCAAACCCGACATTGGTACTTCGGTGTAAAGTTCGCGGTTAGCATTTATATAATTATAAAGCTCGTTGTCTTGAACTTTTATAAGTTCTACGTCATCAAAGACTATATATTTAAAGTCGGCAAAGTCGCAGCGGAGTTCAAAGTCTTTTCTAAATAACACCGGTGAGTTTTGATATTGTTGGTATTCTCTAAATGTCCACCTTCCGCTATTTATGGAACCGTAAGCAAATGTACGATCCCCTGTTGTGAAGTTATTTGTTTCTTTGATTAAGTAATTTTTAAGCGCGTTGTATGAAGTTGGTTCCATCGAAATAATATTAGACACGCGGAGTATTACTGTGGCTATTACAACTGAGATAAAAAGTATTCTTACCCAGCGGACTTTTATGTTTTCCAGTAATATCTTTGAACCTGCGGCTACCAAAAATACTAATGCGATTTCCATAGAACCAATGTATCTCGCGTTCTTCAAACCCATGTTAAAAAACAAAACGGCGTTTAATAACAAAAATAATCCCCAATACGCACCAAAGAATGTTTTCTTAAAAAAGTTTGTTAAAGTTGCTGCTATCGTAAGTATTATCTGTGGAATCGAATATGCTTGGTATATGTAATAAAAATAGAACCACCATGGTGATTTGGTGTAAATCTTGTTACCGATAATATGAATTTTACCTTCGCTGTTTCTGTCAAAGATAATATCTTTATTCGCTCTTAATACATCGGTAATTGCAAAATAAAAACCTCGTTTGAAAATAAGTTGAGTGTAAGAAAGTCCAAAAACAATTATAGCCGGCAAAATAATAAGAAAGATATTTTTGTATTCGCTTAATTTCTGTTTGTTTAAATAACAATATAAAAGGATTGCCAGTGGAATAAATGGAATTAGCGTGATGGACGTAAATTTTGTTGCCAAACTTAAACCCAAAAAAACGCCTGAAATTATAACGTCTTTTTTCGATTTGCTTTTTAAATATTTCAAAAAGAATAAGTTAAACAGTAACCAGAATAAATGCATTGGTGCTTCCATCATGGCCATGCGTTCCGACGAAAAGATAAATGGGTAGGTTAAATATAATAAGCACGCAAAAAGTGCCCACCCAACAGATAGCCACTCAGCGGCGATTGCAAAAACTACAACGCTTGCCATGGCTCCCATTACTGCAAATGGTAAACGAATTAAAAATATATTGTTTTCTTGTGGTAACGACGCAAGCCCTGCTATATATTTTGCTATTAGCGGGTGTTGTAAATTAGCTATTACTTCATTTTTGAGTATGTAATTTCGTCCCGCGTCCCAGTACACTACTTCATCCGTGAAGATTGAGGTGTAATCCAGTTTATATAAAAACAAAGTCAAAGAAATTATGAATATAACCAGTTTTAGTTTCCAGTTATTTTTGAGGAATTTATGCATTCGTTCTTATTTTATCACGGTAAATTAGGTAGGATATTGCGCTAACAATCAACAAACATAGTGAATAATATAAGCCTTTGTAAAAACCTACCGGTATATATTTAAGTTCCACAACACTGTTCCCTGTTTGGACTTCGAATTTTAAAAATAAATCAGTTGGTTTACTTATAAAGTTTTGGCGGACGCCATTTATATATAGCTGCCAACCTTGGTAATTTCTTATTGATGTTTGAATCTGACGTATTCCTTTTGTGTTAATTGCTAATGTAACGTTGCCTTCTTCCTTTGCTAGATATTGTGCTGCTACATCGGGGCTTGTATTTTGCAAAATGTCTAAAACGTTTGTGTCACGCAGTGGAAAAACCTTGCCGTCTTTTTTAATTATCGTTGTTATGCCTGCGTGAGATAAATTGTAAATCTGCGATTGATTCCATAATTCAGGAGACGTATCCAGTTTTGGTCTTCGGACGCTATCAAAACCAAGAGAATTTATATAACTGATATAGTTTGTAGATTCAAGTGGCGCGCTATATCCAAACATTCCCCAGCTTTGTTGATACATCATGGTGTTACCAAATATTTTCTTATCGTCTAAAAATATTATGCGTTCGTTTTTATATTTATCTAAACCGAGCTTAATATTTTGTTCAAAGTTTTGTTTCGTTACATAGTATGATTTTGTTAATTGGGTTGCCGGCACGAATAAATCCAGGCAGATGACTATTGCTAATATTAGTTTGATTGTAGAGCTGTTGGTTTTTTTGATAATCGCAAAGATGCTAACGGCCAGCACTATAGCTGTTATGCCCAAATAAGCATATAAAACATAATCCTTAGCAATGCCTCCATGCAACATAAAAGAAAGAGTTTTTGTAGTTTCGATATTATTTAAATTAGCAAGCGTGATTCCTAAATAAATAATTCCTGCTGGTGCTAAATATATTAGATTTTTAATCTGCAGTTTTAATTTTCCTAGCTCTTCAACACCAAATGCGGCTAAGTATGCACAAGAAAATGTGAGCAACAATGACGCTCTGCCCCAATACCTAAATGAAGATATCAAAGGTATGTTTACGTTGTTTAGTATTGGCACGTATCTTATAAACGCTAAACAAACATATATGCTTATTAAGACAGCAAAAAATATTTTGTCCTTTGTTTTTTTTTAGCAATAAAAAAGCAAGTGTCGCCAATATTACCGAAGAAATTCCTAAATAGTTATAAACCTCGTTTAAGTAATATCCGTTTTTAATCAAGTCGCCAACGTAATTGTTGGGTATTCCCCATATAAATGGAAAAAGATTTGTTAGAGCCACAATTGGCGAATAAGATCCTTCTAAATAATTTAAGTCTCCCCCACCTCTAGCACCTGCCAGAAATACATTTAGGAATGGATATAATAACGGCAAACATAATATAGTTGCGGTTAATCCAATTAACCCTAAATTAGCGAAGAAGTGTTTTACTTTAAGTGTTTTGTACGAATATATAAGTAGATACAGCCCGTCAATCATTAAAAGTATGGTTATAAAGTTAAACTGTCCCCACGAAATCATTGCCCAAAGCCACACACCTTTTAATATTGCGTAGCGTTGTTTTTGTGTATTTATAAGTTTCTCCGAAAGATATAATCCCACGGGTAACAGGTACACAATAAGCACAGTATTAAATAGTTCTTGCCGTACCATGCTGTAAAAGGAAAAGAAGAAAATCAAGTTCGCTACAGCAAAGGCAATCAACCCAAGCTTTTTTTCTTTTAAAAATAAATATAGGAAAACCGCGCCAATAAAATAATATATAAAGTGAATAACCTTGTAAGACGTATACGGATCAAATAAATAAAGCGACAAAATATTTATGGGATTTAAAAAACCGCGCTCCAAATCGGTATAAACAGGAAAACCGCCATATATTCTTTCGGTCCAAAAAAACTGTGTGCCATGGTGAAGTTTTTCGTATAAAAATGCCCGTGAAGGATAGTGCAAACTCAGTGCATCTGTAGTAAATGAACCAGTTAAAATATTGTGTGGTAAAAAAATCGGATAAAAAAATAAAACGTATTGCGCAAGTATTATAAGGACTGCTTTATATATGTTACGCATACGAATTCAATATACCATCTTTTAAATTCAAGACTTTATCAATACCTACTCTCTCAACAAAATATCGGTCGTGAGAAATTAAAAGTAAGGTTCCTTTAAATTTAGACAAACTTTCTTCAATAACTTCTTTAGCCTCAATATCCAAATGGTTAGAAGGTTCGTCTAAAATTAACATGTCGTAATCTTTGTATGCGAATATCGCAAAAGCAAAACGGGCACGTTCGCCAGGACTTAAGTTTCGTACGCGCTTTTTTATGTCGTCTTTACTGAATAAAAAGTTATCCAAGTATTTATATGCCACGTAATAAGGGCATCCTGTGCTGGCTATAAAATGTTCGAACAAGTCTTGGTCGTAATCCAAATGTGTTTGTTTTTGGGCAAAATACCCAACTTTAATATTGTCTCCGACTTTTGAGAGTCCACTTATGGCCTGTTCGTCTCCCATTATTATTTTTACGATGGTTGATTTACCGGCACCGTTTGGTCCGTATAACCAAACTTTTTCTTTACCACGGATCTCAAAACTTAAGTCGTTGAATATTTGGTTGTCGCCGTAACTTTTGGAAACATCGTCAAATTTAATCATCAATTTAGACGCATGAATTCCCGTGTCAAACTCAACTTTCTTCATGAGCTTGGTTTCGTACTTTTCTTTTTTATTACCTTCAACCTCGCGTTCGATTCTCTTCTTGGCTGAACTAACGGCTTTTCCTCGTTTTTTTCCGTCTTTTATCTTGTGCACGTTTGCTAGCAACGTTTCAAGCTGGTTCTTCTTTTTCAAAAACAGCACGTATTCAGCGTCCATTTTGTTTATTAACTGAAGTTTTTCGGTTTTGTAGTTGTCGTAATCACCAACAAACTTGCGCATCTTTCCGTTTTCGATTTCCCAAATTTCGTCTACGGTGTGGTTCAAAAACGAACGATCGTGCGAAATCATTACAACAGTTTTTTTTAACGCCTTAACATATTCTTCAAACCACATAATTCCTTCTATATCTAGGTGGTTGGTTGGTTCATCAATAAAAAGTACAGTTGGGTCTTTTAGCAAGGTTTCAACCAGCTTAAGTTTCATTTTCTGGCCTTCACTAAGCGATTCAACTGTTTGATAAGGATCGTAGTTGGTAAATTGAAGTTCTTCCAAAAGTACGTCGATTTTGTATCCTTCCCAGTTGTTTTCCAGCGCACATTCCAGGCACTCCCCTACCAGTTCTTTATCAAATTCTAATTCTTGGGGTAAATAGCCAAGCTTTTCGTTTTCAAATGTTAACGAACCCTTATCTGCTGTTTCAATACCGTTTAAAATTTTTAGAAGAGTTGTTTTGCCACAGCCATTACGACCGACTATTCCGATTTTACGGTTATTGCCGATTTTGCATGTTATGTCCACGAGCACTGGTGCGCCTGTGTAGTTTTTGCTGAGGTTTGTTGCTGTAATCACGATTTTGAGTATAGCATTGGGTTTATTTGTTGTCAGGGGTGTTAGAGAGGACTCGGTCACAAATCCTACCATTTGTACGTCGCTACGCTTCTACAAATGCTACGGTTCGCGACCCCGGCTCTCACGCATTCTGCGTGATCCGCCATTCTCGTCCTCACGTTCATAATGCTCCATCAGTCACACATAAATGTGTATCTGTTGTAGCATGGTGCGCGAGAGAGGACTCGAACCTCCAATCCTTTCGGAATACGGTCCTAAGCCGTACGCGTATGCCAATTCCGCCACTCGCGCCCAATAGTGGCATTATACAAACTTAAGTTGGCTTTGGCGAGAACGCAATTTCAGTAAGATATGCTATACTGCTTCCCAAGAATCAAACCTATAGGAAAGGAGAACATTATGTGTATGGGTCAAATATATCCATTCAATGTAAAGGGACTAAATGTTCCTGTTGGAAGTCTACAGAGCATGGGAAATTCAGTCCTGCTGTCTATTGCTTTCACTGATTTTAAGTTGGTCGATAACATTAATCCGGATCGTGTAGTTGCTGCATTGCGTACCGGCATCGCTTCTTGCACAACCGAGAGTAAACTTAAATTAGTTCTCACGATCCCGGATGCCACTCATAAAACCTTGAAAATCACAGTTTATATTAGTAGCTTTGAAAAATATGAATTCGTAATTTCAATGGAAGAAATTGAGTGTCTACTAGTGGACCTTGGTTATACGCGCAAGGTAACATGGACCCGCCCAACACCATTACAATGAACTGCACCAAAAAAGCCCAGAGACCAATAAAATCTCCGGGCTTTTTCTTTTTAATATTCAGTTTTAACTTATAACTTAACTTCTTCTTCGTTGATCTTACTTATAAAGTAATTAACGCCGTTTCCCCAATTTCTTGAATTAGGTGGTGTGTATATAGGTGCAATTTTAGCTACCGAGTCAAAACCACGATTAATATATCTTTCAGCGATACCTTTACCAACTGTTTCAATAGCTTCATCGTAGTTCTTAAAGTAGATTGCATTTTTTCCATATATGCCCCAACCAAAAGGGTTGTATGAATCTACAATCAAGTGCTTAGCACAAGAAGATTCCATACAAGAGATTGCAGGTAAAAGTTTATAGTCCATACCATATTTATCAGCAACCTCTACAAATGTCTTAGCGTTACCCTTTAAAGGTGAATCATACTTAGTAAAGAAGTTTTCCAATACTTCAACACGGTCAATTTTCTTTGATTCAATAACAATGTCCGGTCTTTGAAATATTGGGGCCTTACCATCTGAAATGCCGTAGCTACCAGTTGATTGTGCAACGGTTGATAGGGCAAATAATGGCAGGGCTATAGCTTGTAATAACAATGTATTTCTACTCATAATGCAATGTATTTTAGCAGGTTTTAGGGGTTTTGTCGACGCTATAGGTCATAGCATGTTAGTAAAAACTAATCGTTTGGAGTCTGATAATTCTGAATTTCTTGGCCAAAAGCCTTAACATCTTGGCACCATACTCCGTTAGGGGAACTTGGTGTGTAAATTTTCATAATGTCGCAAGCCTCGGTTACACCTTTAGAATAGAACTTGTCACCGAAATACTTAGAAACCGTCTCAATTCCTCTTGCCCAGTTATCAAATGACGCAATGTTACTTCCGTACACTCCCCAACCCCAAGCGTTAAAAGAGTTTACGCCATTTACTATTGGCATTTTCTTTCCACAGGTTGATTCCTTAAACGCCACTGATGCAACTAACCACCAAGGAATATTTGCCTTATCGGCTTCGTTTACAAATGTTTCGCCCAATCCTTCCATAGGGCAACTATATTTTTTATAGACTGCATCTATTTTTTGTGCTCGAGAATCTTTGGTATGTACTGTAGAGGTGGATTGTTCCATGACTAGTGGTTTTGATGCATAAATAGAATATTTATCACTGTGTAATGGTTGTGCTCTGGTTGGAACTATTGCGGCATGTGCAAAAATACCAAAGGATAAAAGCATGGAACACATAACTCCCGCGGTACTGTATCTATTGCTATTAACGAAGGTTGTAAATTTACTTGCAAACTTGAATTTTGAATCGGTCCTAGGAAGCTTTTGTTCTACGTTCACGTCAAAAAGTGAAGATATAACTTCTGTTTGAGCTTTGTAGTTTCCTGTATTTACAGCTGTACCACTTAACTTTAGAGATCTCCCGTTTTTCTTAAAACAATTCACAGACGTGTTGATAGACATATATGTTTATCAAGACTACATAAAGTTGGTTGAAATATCAAATAGATACCTATCTACATATGAGTGAAAAGATAATCCCGGTTGGCGTTACTCCGGGATTTTTACTTACAATATTGACCGTTGGTTTGGGTCAAGTGCGGGGTTGTAGCGTTGTTTAGGTTTACGCGGCTTAAAGTTACAATTGGAAACTGCTTTTTTCACCTCAGTTGTGTGTGAAAATCCACAAGATTCCAGTGCTTCTATAAGGTTACTGGTTTCCGTGGTATCTTTTTGCAGTTCTATCCAGGCCATTATTGCTGTATGTCCGAAAATCGTTTTGCTTTCTTTAAGCGCCGATAGTAGTTGTTCAGTCGTACACGTTAATGAGATATATGCTGGGCAAAGCGCATGTTCAATTTCCCAATCAAACCTACGTGACACAATACTGAACGTTTTGTCTTTGCTATGGTAGCTGAAAAACAGATATCCGTTGTAAATACTCTTTACGCCGGCGTACAAAAGCACAAAAGAAATATCTTGTGACATTAGAAGCAATGTTTTTTCGATATACTGGATAAATCGCAGTCGGCCCGTCGTTGGACTTAACACATTAATAGGCATCTCTCCTCCTTATCGTATTTGTGATTTTCCATATGTTAACATGAATTTATGAAAATACTCATAACAGGTGGCGCAGGATTTATTGGTGTAAACGCCGCCGAATATTTTTTATCTCAAGGACATGCAGTAACCGTTTTAGATAATCTTTCCCGAAAAGGTACTAAGGAAAATCTGGAATATTTGCAGGCAAAATACCCTGCGGTTGGTTTTGTTAAAGCTGATGTTGTTATCGATCAAAAAATACTAAACGAAACGGTTGTAGGAAAAGATGTTGTGATACATTTAGCAGCACAAGTTGCTGTAACCACAAGTGTTACCGATCCTCGAAACGATTTTAATATAAATATTTTAGGAACTTTTAACGTTTTGGAAGCACTTCGAAATTTTAGTCCAAACGCCCACATGATTTATTCTTCTACAAATAAAGTGTATGGCGGCATGGAACATATTAAGGTTGAGGAATTATTCGATAGATATGTTTATAAAGATTACCCAGAAGGCATCACGGAAAATGAGCTGTTGGATTTTCACTCCCCTTATGGATGCAGCAAAGGCGCGGCGGATCAGTACGTGCGCGATTACGCTCGAATTTATAACTTAAAGACCACGGTGTTTCGCCAATCTTGTATTTACGGTACACGTCAGTTTGGTATTGAGGATCAAGGTTGGGTCGCGTGGTTTACAATTGCGTCGGTTTTGGATCGTCCGATTAAGATTTACGGAAACGGTAAACAGGTTCGGGATATTTTATTTGTTGAAGATTTGGTTAAAGCTTATGAAGCAGCCTTTAATAATCCTGAAAAATCCAGTGGAAAGATTTTTAATGTTGGCGGTGGAAAAGAAAACACGATTTCACTCTTGAAGTTGCTTGAAATGCTTGAAAAACTAAATGGTAAAAAGATTGTAACTACCACGCATGCTTGGCGAGCAGGAGATCAACCGGTGTTTATTTGTGATATTTCTAAGGTTAAGCAAGAATTGGGATGGACGCCGAAAATCTCGTATGAAGCTGGTGTGAAAAAACTTCACGATTGGGTGGTACAGAATAAAGATATGTTGAATAAAATGTTTTAGTTAGTCTCTGAAAAGATCCATTGTCTCTAGATCTTTTTCTCTTTGTCTCGCTTCATATGCTTCCTGCATAAAGTTTGTTAGTGCGGAAATCCATGCTTCATACACCGGTTCCGCGCCGCGTACATTTAAATCGGCAAAAAAATCTTCACTAACTTTTGCATGTGTATTTATTGGATCCGGAAATGTCTCTGGATGTTTTTTCGACAGATAAATATAGTATTGATGGCGTTCACCTTTGCCGTCGATTTCTGGCATATCAGGAATATTTTCTTTTGGTGCTGGATAACCCCATTGTCCAAAATCAGAAACTGCCGCTATTTCTCGCGCGAGTTGTTTTTGTACTTCTGGATTTAACAAGCTATTTTTTTCTTCTACGGCGTATTTTGATTCTTGTAGTTCGGGAGTACGCAACAACAAACCTTCATCGATTTTTTGATCTAAATATTCGAAACGTATCGGTGGAGTGGTTTCAGCGGATTCGCCACTGTCTGCAATTTCGTCTTGTGTTGTTTCCGGTATTTCTAAGCTAGACATATTATTTTACTCTACGAACACTGCATGATCGACGTGACCTCATCGGTGCACCAATCTCTGCAGTAATATAAATAAACTGAACCCACGTCACCCCACATAAATTTGTGGTCGGCGAAATCCCTTTTTAGAAGTCTTGTTATAGGCTCTTCGGAACTTAGTTGTCCCCAAAATTCCATTTTGTTGCCGCACACTTTGCATACTGGATACTCGTCGTTTTGAATAAATCTTGGTTCTCCGTCAACTTTTGTACCTTCGTAGGGCAAATATCTGTCAAAGTAATATTCCTGTCGTTCGTCGGGTAGCTCATTGAATAATCTAGCTAGCTCAGGGTGTTTATAATTTGTAAAAGAAACACAATCTATTAAATTCATTGGTTGTGCTTTAGATTCTTTTGGTGGGTTTTGGTAGCGATTTTCAGGAAAGGTTACGTTGGGTATTTCTGAAATTGCAGTGTCTCCGCTTTTTGCCCATAATGTTTTTACACCCATATCGCGCATGGAGTCGTTTCCATTTAAACAAGTAAATGCTAATAAATGTGATGTTTCCGGTGTGGGAACTTTCATTGTTGGAAAATCTTCTTTTGAAAATTGGCAAACAAAGTCCATGGCTTTTCCGCAAAACTCACATTCCGGCCAAAGCACTGATTCTGGTAAAAACGGTAATCCTCCAAATTTAGAGATATGCTGTGGCAAATTTGCTTGTGCAGTTGGAACAAAAGCTGTTCCTAAAACTTTTTGTTTTGTTAGTTCCTTTAATATCTCAAATGGTCCCGGAATTGTAGTCCATACTAATTTATGTCCTTCGCAACTTTCGTTGCATTGTTCAAGTCCTGATACGCGAACATTTATTGTAAATCGTGGTCGACGAATTCCTTTGCTGTCGTTTGCATATTCCATGAGGCTTTCTATTCTTGCGCTATCGAAGTTTTTAAATCCATAACCTTTATTAAATACCCTTTGAAATGCCTGGTACATTGTTTCGCCTTCTTCGACTTTGTCGTACATAACGAACTTTTGATCGCCTTTTTCAAAGCTTAAAACTTGTAGGTTGTGAGTATCTTTCTCTACGCGGGTAACAACTATGTGAATAAAATATTTGTCGGGAGCTGGTGTGCAAAATGCAAATTCGTTAATGGTGTTTATGTTTTCTATATATCTTGATCCGAAGAGCATGTGTTTATTTTAGCACCTTGGTGTGGGGTTTCTATGCTGAATAGGCAACTTTCATACTACATGCTAGATGCAAATGCTATAATGCACATATGTTCGAGTTTAAAACCACAGATAACAAAGTGAAAAAAATCACAAAAAAAAATCAAAGAATTTTTGATAAAGCCATTGATAAAACATTTAAAAAATACGGTGAAACTCTAAAAAAACTTCATAATAAATAATTAAAAAATGATAAAACCGATAACTGTGGCTGACGTAGAATATGTTGTATTCAGGCTTGCTAAACAGTTAATGGATTGGGACGAACCTATACCGGATATAAAGGAACGCGCTTCTGGTATATTAGAGAGTTGTTTATCACAACCATTCCAGAAAGTGTATGGAAAAACGCTTTACCGAGGCCTTTCAAAGAAATCAGCAATAATGTTTTATTTACTTGTGAAGAATCATCCACTTAGTAACGGTAATAAACGAATTGCTGTTATGTCCTTAATTTTGTTTTTGTACATTAATGGTTATTGGCTGAATGTTTCAAACGATATGCTTTATAAATTTGCCTTAAGTGTGGCCAACAGTTTGTCTGTGGATAAAGATACAAATTTACAGCAGATAAAGGAATTTATAAGTAAGTATAGCCAGCGTATTGTCTAGTCGAAGTAATTTGGGCATAACCAAAAAAAGTCCGCATACCACCTGCGGTGATATCCGAACTTTCATGGTCGGGGTGACAGGATTCGGTCACCGGTTCTCGCTTGATAGCTCGTCCGTCGACCCCGCCTCATTCGCCTTCGCTCATTCCGGCTTTCTCATCCTGACACAAACAAAAAAAGAGCCAACCAAAACATAAATGTTTGTTTGTCTCTTTTCATGGTCGGGATTATGAGACTAATCTCGAATTACTAAATATCATAATAGCAAACTATCAAAGCATGGAAAAATTTAACCTAAGTGTTGAGAGTTACTTTAGTAGCGATTTGGTGAGTGTTACACAGGATATTGAGTGTTTGGTGTTATAATAATTTTATGGTTGATGTGATAAGAAAAGACAACTTAACAGATTTAATCCACGCTACTCCACCATCAAATGGTGGCAACGGTAATCAACCAACACAACAAACACCCCAACAACAACCAAGTGGAAACCAAGGAAAACCTGCGCCAACAGCTACAGGAAGTAACGGCGAGGTCATTACGCTTGGTCAAGAAAGTATAAAGGTAAAATAGCTCGAATATTATATAGTTAGGTAATTATGAAATCAGAAATCGAAGCAACATTTTTAAACGTGAATAAAGACAAAATGAGGGCAACACTAAAAGAAGTTGGCGCCGTTCTTAAAAAGCCTGAATTTATGCAAAGGCGTGTGGTTTTTCATCTACCAACAGGACACGAGATAAAAGGCGGTTGGCTAAGGGTTCGTGATGAGAGCGACAAGGTGACGATGAGTTTAAAGGTAATTGATGGTGACCGTATCGAAGACCAAAAAGAAGCCTGTATAAAAATAGATAATTTTGACGAGGGTGTGGCAATACTTTCACTTATTGGTTGTGAAAAAAAGGCGTATCAAGAAAGCAAGCGTGAGTTATGGCTACTTGATGGTGTTGAGGTAACGATTGACGAGTGGCCTTTTTTGGAGCCTTATGTCGAAGTAGAAGGAGAAACAGAAGAAATTGTTAAAGAGGTTAGCGAAAAATTGGGTTTTGACTACTCAAAAGCGTATTTTTGCGCCGTTGGCAAAATTTATAGTCTAAAATACGGCATTGACGAGGATATTATTAACAACAAGACACCCGAAATACTATTCAACGGCAAAAACCCATTTGTAAAGGAATAACCCCATGCAAGAAAACAGTGACATTAGAAAACTAAGTTGGGAAGAATATCAGCAGTTATATCAACAGATAGGGTCAAAGAGCTTGGAGCTTCAATCTGATATTATGCGAGAGCTAACTGACAAACAGCTCGATTTGTTTTTTAAGAGCTCTGATTACGTTTATAAGATTGTTACCTCAATTGGTTTGATTGCAGGATTTGGGTTTACAGCGTCCTCGATAATTAAAAATATGTTAAGGTTTTCGTTTGGGGAAGCCTTTTTAATATCTGCAATAGCTTACGGCCTATTCTTAATACCAAAAATATACAACGAAGAAATGACAAGCCTCGAAATTTCGTCAAAGAAATATAGGGATATTTTCAACAAAAGAAATACGGACCTAACTATAGTTGTAAACGGCTATATACACGATGAGACTGTGAAATTATCGGAGGTGCAAAAGGTATTAGATTGGGACAGTAAACTACTTGCAGAATTTGGTGAAGCAGACAAACGTGGTTTTACGAACCCTTTTATAACTCCGCAGAAAATCTTAATAACCCTACTTATTATTGGTGCTGTGCTAGTTTTATCCTCTTTTTTCAATATAAACTTAGTTTGCAGATTTTAAATCGTTCTTCTCGGTAAAAGATAAAAAAAGGCCTAAATGGTGGGGTTGTCCATTTAGGTCAGTTTTTTGATGCAGTTGGCTCACGATGCTTAGATTTGCAAGCCCCAACGTGTAGCCGCTTCTTGCTTATGTTCGGTCGAGCAGAAGTGCAGGTCGATTGCAACAGGTCTTGCCATGCGAATGGTTGCAACGTTGTTATGCGGGTTCGTGCATTCGGGCAAGTCGCAGGTCGCTTTGTGCGTGTCCGCTTCGATTTCGGCGAGAACTTTTGCCAATTCAGCAGGCACCTCTTCGGGTTTCAACACAACATTAGCCATTTCAAGCCTCCTTGAACATGTGTTTGGGTAGGGAAACGATAGGCTTATTATACTATAAGACATTGAAGTTACCAAATCGTTAGCCTGTCACTAATTTACAACTACTTTTAGTTATAATTAAATAGTGGAAGCAATCAACGAAATCCAACAATTATCAACAGCAGTAAGTGACATCGTTCTTGTTAATGATGTTCATTTTCGGGCGGTTCATTTGAAATTGTGGGGATTAAGCTACAAAGAAATGGCAAAAGAGCTTAACCGTAAGGAACAGACACTAAGAAGTTGGTTTTGTGCAGGTGGCGAATGTTTTGAAGCCTACGAAGCACTTAACAAACAACGCCGTGAAGACTTACGGCAGAACCTTGATAACTTAAAAGACGGGTTAGACGAGATTATAGTTGCATCAATGTCGCTAATTAGAAAAGCGGTAATTGAGAAAAAGAACGAGGCTGTTGCATTAAAAATGCTTTTGGCATCGGGAGTTATTCAAAGTTTTGATTTACCCCAACCAAAACAACAGGATAACGAGCTTATTACTCTTTTACGAGCCTCGATTACCGCTTACGAAAAAGCGAATAAGTTGTCCAACCCACTGGACACTGATGTTGCAGATATAGAGTAAACCTAATTCGGAATTGCTGTTAAAATGGTGTTATGGCAGAAGTCACCTACACCACACAGGATTTAGTAAATGTCCTACTTGGTAAAACCAACAATGTCACCGAAGAACCCGAGGTTATAAATTATTGCCTCTATGTCCGTAAAAGCACAATTGACGAAAAGCGTCAGCCCAAGTCATTAGAAGACCAAATATCTGCATGTATGCAGTTGTCCTCGGCTTTGGGATTGAATGTTGTGAAAGTTATTCAAGAAGACCAAAGCGCAAAGGATTACAACAAAAGACCTTTGTTTCGTGAAATGCTTGATGACATCGCAAGGAATAAATACCAAGGAATTTTGGCATGGCACCCCGATAGACTATCAAGAAATATGCGTGAGGCGGGAGAAATAATCGACCTCTTGGATAAACGGATAATTAAAGACTTGAAGTTTGCAAGTTTCTCTTTTGAGAATACCCCATCAGGAAAGATGCTACTTGGTATGACTTTTGTTATGTCAAAAGAATACTCGGATAAATTAAGCCAAGACGTAAAGCGTGGCGTGGAAAATCGAACTTATGAAGGGAAATTACTTAATGTAACTAAACACGGATACTATCGTGATAATCAACATCTACCTCATGCTGACGGAAAGAATTTCGAGTATATCAAACAGGCTTTCAAGTATCGTGTAGAAGGACATACGCTTGACGCAATAGTGGATTATTTGGACAAAACCGATTACACGGACGCCCGTGGTATTTCAGGTTCGAAACGTATTTCATTTAAGTTTGATGAAAACAGCTTATCTCGTATGTTTAGTGACCCTTTTTACGCAGGAGCTTTGAGAAATGGTGGTAGGGTTGTTGACCTTACAGAACAAGTCCTTGGTTTTATACCCGCAGTTAGCGTTGATAATTACATGTTGATTAACAAAGATGATTTCAAAGTTGGTAAAGCTATTAGGCGTTTATTTAAGGAAAAGCGCAAAGTTAAGGCAGACTTACTACGAGGTATTGTTATATGCGGGTATTGTGGTCAACCCTATTCTTCGGGATTGAATTCAAACAACAATAAGCTAACTTACTATTACCGCTGTGAAAACCCCATGTGTGAAAAATTCAATAAATCAGAACGGGCAAAGGTAGCGGTTGAGGGTGCTTACGCTGTATTAAAAGATATTAAAATAATGGCTGAAAAGGCTCTATACGACCATTATCAGGCTGAAATGAAAAGAGTTATATCCGAACGCAACAAAGAGCTTGAAATGCGTAGGAAGGCATTGCAGGCGACCAAGATGAAAGAGGAAAAGCGATTAGATAGTTTGAAGCAGTATTTGCTTGATGCACAGCAACGAAAAGAAGCTACTTTGGTTGCAACCTTTGAGTGCGACATACCAAAAGCAATCGAAAATATAGCGCGCATAACAAAGAATTTAAGTGATGTCGAGCGGGAGAAAAATGAAAACAGGGACTTAACTGTCAGTTATGAGAAATTTCTCGAACAGTTCAAGAATTTGGCGTCAAGACTTGAAGGAAAGCCTAAACTAGTTGAAATTGATTTTACACTGAGAAAAATCTTCTCGAATATCGTTTTGAAGGATAAAAAAATGCTGTCATACGAACTAAATTCGCCTTTTAGAGACTTTGCTGAAAAAGGCTTTCTATCTTTTGGTCGGGGTGACAGGATTCGAACCTGCGACCTCACGGTCCCAAACCGCGCACTCTAGCCAACTGAGCTACACCCCGAGAGAGCAATTCTTTGCGAACGAGGGCGTGTATGAGGAAGCGCAGATTGCTTAGCAATCGAGCAAGCTCTTACACCCCGGCGAAGCATTACTATCCTAACAAAGCTTCCCCATTCTACCAGAAAACTACAGTTCTGGAATAACCTTGTCTAATACAAGATCCATTGGTTTTGATTGATATTCCAACCTTGAGTTGGTTAGCAGGTTTACTACATGCACTTTTATTGTGTATGTGCAGGTTTCGCTGGTCTTACAAACTGCTGCTGTAGTGTCTTTTTTGTCTATATTTCGCGAAAATTCTGAAACAACAAAAGTGTCATTGTCTATAAAATATGCGCGATCAAAGTAGCAATTTGCTAAAGCAGAACAGTCTATTACATTTGCGTCTAATACCTTATCGCCTTTTAATCCGTAATATTTAACTTGTGTTGGTAACGCTCCTTCTCTAACTTCATTTCTATAATCTACAAACGCAGTATTATCAGGTGAAAATACGACTTTTTTAACTTTTTGCATTGATTTTAACGTGTTGTTGTAAATATCTTCTTCGCCTGGAGTGTTTAATGACGCAACTTTAAGCCATTGTGAGTTAAATACAGCAGTGCTCTCTAAAAGTCTAAATTCGTCACCCTCAACTTGTAATCCTTTATTTTTAAGATTTGTAATCCATCTCTGAAAACCTCCACTTAATGCGATTTCAGGTTGAAGTTTTGCATTAGTTACTGCTCTTTGTTGCATAACATTTGACGTAACTCCTGCTGCCACTAAAAGTAGTATGGCTATCGTAAGAACAATATTTAGCTTTGATTTCATAACAACATTATACAAGCTTGATTCTGTAGATGTGTTTTTCTGTACGTCGACTTTTACAGCTCCCTCGCGCATAACAATAATTTCGTTATCTTTAAACTTAATCACTGTAGATGGTTCTGAAACAATTTCGCCTTCTTCAACGTAAAGGTCAATGACATCGCCAAACTTTTGTTTTGCTTCCTCAACATTATTAATCGAAGGCTCTCCTGAGATATTTACAGTTGTTGAAACCAATGGACCGGTTTGTTTTAGTAAGTTTATTAAATCTTTTTTATCGGGTATTCTAAAGGCAAGTGAGTTTTTGCCTCGATGTAAATATTCCAAGTCCGCCCCGTTTACGCCAAAAATAATAGAAACTTTACCGGGCCACAAAGATTTTAATTTCTTTGACACGCTTTTTGTAGCTTCTACTCCGAATTTCTTTAAATCTGAAATATCGCTAATTAAAATAATAAAAGGTTTGTCGGCTTCGCGTTGTTTTATTTCATATATTCTTCCAACAGCATCGGGATTAAAAGCATTAGCGTGAAGACCGTATAACGTGTCTGATCCAAGCATGACAACTTTTCCGTCTTCAATATTTTTAGCAACTTCATTTTGTTCGTAAATATTATTCATACCTTAATGCCTCAATTGGATCTTTACGTGCAGCTTTAATTGCAGGGTAAGTTCCAAAGATTATTCCGACTGCCAGCGAAAAGCCAATCGACATGATAATTGACCACAACGGGACTTCGGCTCTAATCCAAAACCTGGCTACTAATGACGCTAAAAATCCGAGAAGTAATCCTATCAAACCCCCGGCTAAGCTAATCATTATTGCTTCAAGAGTAAATTGTAAGGCAATGTTCGTTGGTGTTGCGCCAAGAGCTTTTCGTAAACCAATTTCTTGAGTTCTTTCGGTAACAGCCACAAGCATGATGTTCATAATTCCGATACCTCCGACAACCAGTGAAATGCCTGCTATAGCTGCAAGAATTGTGGAGAGTAACCCAATAATATTTTGAACGGTTGAGAGCATGTCTTTTTGAGTCATAACTGTAAAGTCATTTTTAGAAAGATCTCGCATTAACGTGAGTTCAACTTGTCTTTTTAAATCTTCGGCATTAACACCATTTTTAGCTTTTATAACAATGCTTGAAATTTTCTTAATATTAAATATTGTTTTAACTGTTGTGTCAGGCGCAAATACGATGTTGTCGTAACTTTGACTTTTCTTTTCCATAACACCTATGACCTCAAAACTTTCGGTGCCCAGTTTTATTCTCTGCCCTACAGGATCTTGATTTCCAAATAATTTATCTGCTACATCATATCCGATAACTGCTACTTTCGCTTTTGTTGCTTCTTCGTTGCTTGTAAATACACGACCTGCTGATAGTTTTAAATCAAAGATATCAAATCCTTTATTGGACATTCCCGTTAAAGCTGCGTTGTAATTTTTGGTTTTATAATTTGCGTTTTGATAAAGTTCCAGCCATGCGGTTACACCTATTATTTGATCGCTCACATAGTTATTGATCATATCTACATGTTTGTAATCAAGTTTGTTGCCAGCCAAGTTTTTAGTTGGATCGTCGCGAAGGTTAACTTTACCCGGTGATATAAATAAAAGGTTGGAACCTAAGGAAGAAAATTGATCTGTAATGTAATTCTCTACTCCTCGCACTATGGAAACGAGAACAACAACAGAAAAAACTCCGATAATAACGCCGAGCATGGTCAATAATGATCTTATTTTGTTTAGAGTTAGCGAGCTGAGTGATGTCTTAAGAGTTTGTGTTATATGCATTACTTGTAGTTTATCACGGTGGGGTTTTTTGGGAAAAAGCTGGGTATATTTTGTTGAGAATTGGTGATGTCGCGAATTGGCGAAAAAAAACGGAAGCTAGTAGATTTTTATATCTAGCTTCCGTTTGGTTAATTCTGGTTTACTTTTATTTTACGAAGTAGAGCCAGATTTGCGATGTGACTTGCAGTTTATCTGGGACGCTTGCGAGTAGAGATTCTCCCCAGCCGGCGGCATCGACGAAAATATGCAGAGCTTGGGTCTCGCCGAATACGCTCTGGGAAGTTACGACGAGTATATGGTCGCAAGTTTCCCACATCAATCTGCCCATTCCTAGCTTTGTCAGCCATTGGGCAACCTTGATGTATGTGAACCACCCGTGGGTTGCACCACCGTATGATTCACTGCCTAATTCCGTGACTTCAGTTAGGGGCATATCCATGGCTTCAATTTCAGCCAGGGTGGCGTCGCCAGAGACTAGTTTGGCTTTAACAACCAAATGGCCATCTGCGGTCTTTGCCTGATAGGTTTCCCATTTGCAAGGTATTTTTGTTATATCTGCTACGACCTTGCAGACTTTCTTAAGCAAGTCGTGCTCGTTGGGATCCGGCAAATTAAACTGAGACGGATCTGTTGGCTGATAATCAGTGGCCTTAGGCGTTTCGGCACTTGCGCTGCTTACCAGATTCCAGTCAGGACTTGCTAACTCCGGTACCTGAATGCCCTGTGTTTGCATCCCAAAAAAGCAAAGAGCACATAGGGCAAGAAATGCCAGAACAATTACCGTAACAGGATTCAATGTTCCGGCCATATTATTTGCCCTCTATTTTTACCAACTCCCAGCTCTTGAGATAACCATTCTTGTCTTCGACCATGCCCTCAGGTGTAATTCCAAAGGCAAAATCTCCCATCAAGGGAACCTGGCAGTGAATTACTGCTTTTTCCACATCGATGTCGCTGACAAAGGAGATTAGTCCCGGGTGTCCCACATTTTCCAACCATTTGTTGAAAACTTCCAGCATTGCTTGCTCTGTCATTTTTGCCTCCTAACCTTTCTCTCATTGATCTGATAATTTTGATTACATTGACAAACATTCTATACGCAATTTATGCACCAGTCAAATGCTATAGGGCATACAGAGGCCAAAAAAAACGGAAGCTAGTAGATTTTTATATCTAGCTTCCGTTTGGTTAAACTGCTTTAATTGCGGCCTGGTTTTATGGTATCTGATAAAACCACAAGTTACTTACGACCGGTGTGAACTGGGTATCTCCGATCAAACGTGGCTTAAGCCCGTGTATGTCTTCGAGGATACCAATGGTCGGTTCGCCGGCTTGCTTGTTCACCATATCGTAGGTTTTTATCGATTGCCCTGCGATATCAAAAAACACTTTTTCAAGGCCATAGCGCTCCAGCAGCCAGGTTGCCATCTGGATCTCGATGTACCAACCCTTGGTCTGATTATTGTAGCTATCAGGGTAGGCTACAATATCTTTGAATGCAACCTTTGTGGCCGTGATGTCCGCAATCACGTACTTTTCTCCGGACAGGAGGCGCATGTTGATAACAGGGTTTCCTGCCAACATGGTCACTTTCCAGGAGCAAGGTAAAGATGCTTTGGCCGCCGATGTACACAGTGCACCGATTCCGGCGTCCTTGGTGGGATCAAAAAGACCCAATAGGTCGGGGCGAATGGCTTTGCCTGCATAATCTACCTGGGAGGTGTTCAAGTGACCCGTTATAGGAACCAATACCCATGGATCGTTTGTCGGAATACCCCCGTTGATCGTTGCTGCCTGCGTAGGTTGCGTGGGTACAGCGGCCAGGGCCATGAACATGAACACGAAGATCAAACCAATTCTCAAAAACTTATTGTTGCCAAAACTACTTAAAACTTTCATGATAAACTCCTTATCCTTTCACTTCATAATATGGGTTAACTAACATCTCGGGGATTTTATAACAAAAAAGAGCATGTGTCAAAGGCTATAGGATCGTGTTGCCTCGTAAATTCACCTAGGCAGTTTCAGTAGCAAACAAGTTGCCTTTTCGTTCCTTAAGCTCCCATTCTACATAGGGTCCCTTTACAACGGTTAACATTGATTTGATAGATACAACATAAAGCAGGTATCTGTAAAACAAACGCTGTAATGGCAAATATATCAAAAGTTTTTTATCTTCCTGGGGTTCCAGCAAAAATGCCACTATGCAAGTAATAAAATCTACAAGTGTAAAAAGCAGATAGAAACCAATGATTTGATACAGGCTATCGGATGAAATATCTGTGTGAATATTTCTTTGCCATAAGGCAAAGGCCAATGCGGCTATCGTAAAAATATCAAGCAAAGGAGCAACGATTGGGAACAAAACTTGGTAAATAATTATATTCGGAATGGTTACAAATCCCATCGCACGATACTTTGGATTAAATAAAGTATTTAGATGTTTCCAAGCAGCCTGGAAAGTCCCAAACATCCACCTGAAACGTTGCTTAATAAATACGTCGATAGTTTCTGGAGCTTCGGTGTAAGCGATGGCGCTTTGTTCGTAAGCTATCTTATAACTAAGCTTTGCAATTCTTAAAGTTAATTCTGTATCTTCGGCCAATGTATCTGAATAAAATCCGTCCAATTTGTTAACAACATCCTTTCGCCAGCCTCCAATTGCGCCGGGAACAACGGCTATTGCATTTAAAACACTAAACGCGCGACGATCCAGATTTTGACTTATTACGTACTCAAGGGCCTGCAATTTTGTAATTATATTTATTTTGTTACCTACTTTTACGTTACCTGAAACCGCACCGACCTTTGGATTCGCAAAATGTTTTACGATTTTAGAGATTGTATCAGGCAAAATTATTCCGTCAGCGTCTTGGATAATTAGAATTTCGGCTGAGCTAATAGTTGCAGCATAGTTTAGCGCATTAGATTTTCCACCGTTGGGCAATGAATATACTTTTACCTTTGGGTTATTTCTAAATTCTTTTTGAGCGACACGGTAGGTTTTGTCTGACGATCCGTTTTCTACAACTAAGATGTCGAAGTTTTTATAATCTGATTTCAATAACGTTTCAACCGTTTGTATGATCACCTTTTCCTCATTCCATGCCGGCACAATAACGCTAACTTTTGGCTGGTATGTGTCGTCAAATTTTTTGAACCTCGAAAATAACTTTTGAAAAGTAGCCAATGAAATTATTATGCCTATTCTTGCTATTCCCAAAATGATTCCTATCCAAAATAGAATTTTAAAAAGATTAAGCAATTTAGAAAGAATAATAAATCCTGCGTCATTACTAAATGTATTTAACGCCGATTGATTTTGTATTGGAGGCATAACTATATCTTTAGGAAGTCCCATTAAGTCGGAAACGCTTACAAATGTATAGCCTTGGTCTTTTAACGTGGAGATTATTTTTGATAAAGCTTGAATTGTTTGTTCCCTATCTCCACCGCTATCGTGTAATAAAATTATGTGACCGTCGCTTTCCTGCAATTGTGCGCTGATACGATTTACTATTTCATCACTGCCAGGTTGTGCCCAATCTTTTGGATCAATTCCCATGCCGACGGTGTAATAGCCAAGCTCACTTGTTAATAACACAGGATTTATTTCTTCCGGAGTTTCGGGTTCAGCGTCTTCTCCAAATGGTGGCCTAAAAAGAAGCGTACTATGCCCGGTTATAGATTCAATCAGTCTTTGTGTTGAATTTAATTCTATTTCTTCGTAGTTGGTTGATATTTTAGATAAGTTTGGGTGCGTGTATGTATGACTTCCGATTTCATTACCTGCTTGATACATTTGTTTGATAATATCCGGATAAAGATTTGCTTGGCTTCCCACAATAAAAAAAGTTGCCGTTACGTTATTGTCTTTTAATATTTTTAAAATCTCTGGAGTGTATTTGTTTGAAGGTCCGTCGTCAAATGTTAGAGCTATTTGTTTTTGAGGTGTTACGCCTGATCCAAGTCTTTGAATTTCAAATGGATCGGGATATACAGTGATGTTTTGATTTGTGATTAAGCCGCTTACTTTATCTGTTGTTATATCGCGTTTTCCTGGGTGCTGTGCCGATATAACCTTTAAAACTTCTCCGGTGCCTTGATACATAATGGATAAATCCAAATTTATATTTGAAATATCAGGTATTGCTTGGCTAAGATTATCTCTGTTTTTGAATATTGACCAAATCGAACTATCTTCGGAGCCAAGTCGCCAAATCCCTATTCCTGCCATATTAAACTTTTGTGTAGCTAAAAATTGGTTATAAAAAGTTGTTGCATCCAAATACCAAACAGAATGCTGATCTTTATTTGTGTCCACGTAAGAAAATTTTGGGTTTAACGTTGTTTGATCAAATTGAACCTGCGCCCCGGAGTCTTTTGCCATTTTTAGCGTTTCTTCAACAGTTCTGGTAACCGCTGGAGTCTTTTTTGTTAAATCCCAATCGTATGCGTAATTACCAAGGGCTATCAGTGTCTTTTCTTTTGGAACCATTTTTGAAATATTTGTAAGGGAATTTATAAACCAATCTTGTGGCGCAATAGCCCCTGCCGGACCAGTGTTCCAGTGATTGTCGTACATCATGAAAATTAAGTAATCGCTGTTTTTTGACAGGAATGAATAATTTACGTCCACGTTATCTGGAGGCAAACCAACAAGTACTTGAAGGTTATCTGGCGTAAATCTTGCGTGTAATTGTTGAGTAAATAAATTGTAGTATGGTTCGTCTAGCGGATTGGTGTTTTCTAAATCAATTGTAATTCCTGATAATTTATATGTTGTGGCGTAAGTATATAAATTTTCAACTAGGTTTTTGCGGGCTGTGGGATTTCGCAAAACTTTTCCAAGTAACACAGGATCGAAGTCTTGCATTGTGTCACTGTAATTATTTATTAAGGGTTCGACTTTTACATCTGAGTTATTGTTCTGAAGATATGTTAAAACTCTGGATTGATCTTCTGTATCGTATAAACCTATTGCACCTGTTTCGTCCTTTAAATAAATCCATTCAGGAATTAATACATTTATTGTCGCCAAATTTCTTTTAAGCGAAACCCAACCGTCAGGTTCTGAAGGTTGATAAAAAGCAACATTTAAGGAGTTTGGTGTGGCGCTGACCTTTTTAGCTATGCCTAAAAAAAGTGTAGCTATCTTTTTTAGTGCTGTGGTTTGGGCGTTATTTACATTTGTAGTTGGTGTTTCTACTTTTGTAATTGTGTTTGTATTTGGAATTGTTACCTGAGGTAAGATGACATTTTGTTGGATCGATTTTACTAAACCGTAATAAATAAATATAATGAGAGTAATACCCAACCCAACCGTAATTAAGAAAATAGGCCAACGTACTTTTGACTTGTCGTAAAAAATTTGATTTTGTGTATTTTCTTTATTATTGCTTGATTTCATACGTTCGACTTTTGTACACAGTAAGATATACTATTTGCTAGCTAAGTTCAATTGCCGTAATCATGATGAAAAAGTACTACATATACATTTTCATAGTCACATTAATACTATTTGCTGTGGGAATAGGTATATTTATTGTGGTGTCTAACAAAAACGGACGTTCTTCAAAAAGCTCGGTGACAACACATTCATCAGAAACTGACCCTGCAAAAAATTTAGTAAATATCGAACGCCAAGTTGGTGTTTTGGATGATACTACTGCCAGTACCACGGCATCTGCAAAGATACCAGAATCTTCGGCGCCGATTTCTACACCAACACCTTCACCTACTCCCGATGAACTAAATTCTTTAACTCCAGAGCAAAAATTGCGTGCGGATCAACTAACCAGTTTATTTGAAAACGGAAAAACCGATATTCAATATGATTACATAGAAAATTTAGACGACGGCAGGGGTTATACTGCTGGAAAAGCTGGATTTACAACAGCCGACGGAGATTTATATGTGGTTGTTAAACTTTACTTAACACGTTTTACTGAAAGTCGCCTAGCAAAGTACTTACCTACTCTTAAAGACTTAGCTGAAAAAGGAAGTTCTAAAGTATCAAAACTAAAAGGTTTTGCGGATGATTGGAAAAAAACGGCCGACGAAAATGTAGCTTTTCGTGATGCTCAGGATGAAGTAACAGATAAACTTTATTATTTTCCGGCTTTGAAATTGGCTCAAGATAATGGTGTTGTTTCAGCTTTGGGTCGAGCATTTTTTTACGATACGATTATTCAACATGGCGAAGGTGACGATCCTGATAGTATTGGTGCGTTAATAGACAAGACAAGTAAGAACATGCATGGCAGTCCAAAAGATGGGGTGGATGAATCAAAGTGGCTAACAGAAATGATAAATGTAAGAAAGGCTGACTTAAAAAATCCCGACGATTCCAGTACTCAAGACGTTTGGAAACAATCTACTGGTCGTTGCGATGTTTTTATGGCTATATTAAAGGACGGTAATATGGATTTAACCGGTCCCATTAAGATTAAGACTAAAGAGTACGATGTGACTATAAATTAGTTTTTATTGGTGCCCAGGGCGGGAGTCGGTTGCCGGTTCTCGCTTGCTAGCTCGACCGTCGACCGCGGCTCGGCGTCGTCACGCCTGCGCCTTTCGCCTCCCTATTAACTTGTTATATAGGATATTTTGGTTGCCGTTAACTTTATTATGCTAAATGGTGCCCAGGGCGGGAGTCGAACCCGCACGCCTTTGCAGGCAAAAGATTTTAAGTCTTTCGTGTCTGCCATTCCACCACCCGGGCGTGAACTTATTACCTATTATAATATAACTTATGGTGGCAATCCGCGTGCTTTGCGCGCTGTTGCACCCCATCTCACTAAACGCACTTCGTTTGTTAAGTGATCTGGTGCCCCCGGAGGGAGTCGAACCCCCAACCTTTTCCTTAGAAGGGAACTGCTCTGTCCTTTGAGCTACGAGGGCCAGTTTTACTAGGTAACGAACGTATTTTACAGCATTATCATGGAAAACCAAATAGTCTGGGAAATTAGTCAATTCTGACTCAACATTTCGTCTACATAATGTTGCCAAGTTTTAAAAGAAATTCCGGTTATCTGTTGTGTAGCCTTTGTGTCCATAGCGGTATAAATTGCTCTTGGAATGATCGTTATCTTTTCTAAAAACATTTTCATAGGAATCGTAACTAATTTACTGGAATCGCGACCAGTTTTTTCTAAAACATATTTAGCAACTTCATAATGCGAGGTTGAGTTTATGGAACAAACATGTAAAACACCTGATAAGTTTCTGTTTAATACCACGTTTAGAACATTACAAAACTCGTCAATGTACGTTGGCGTAATTGCGTTGTCGTTAAACATTGGATACAGCTTATTCGAATCGTAAAGTTCTATAAAGTTTCGAACAAAATCCGTTTTGGTAAACTTCGATCTAAACGGATAGGTAATTCGTATGATGCAATAATTTTCACAATTTTCCTTTATATATTTTTCTGCAGCTAGTTTTGATAAGCCATAAAATGAAATTTTCTTTTCATCTTGTTTTGATAAATCTTCGTTTTCTATGTAACTTGCATCGGCCGTATCTTTTCCAGAAAATATTAAATCAGTGCTTATTTGAACCAACTTAATTTTATGCTTATTCGCCAACTCTGAAAGTAAACAAGGTATTCCGAAATTGGTTTTCCAAGTATTTCCATCTAAATTTCCAACCTCAGCTTGTGCTGCGCGTACATCGGTAATGGCCGCGAAGTTAACTATGGCGTCTGGTTGGAGTTTTTCGATATAAGCTGTTACTTTAGTTTTATCCTTAAAGTTTAATTCCTCAATTGTTGGACAAACTAACTCAAAATCATTTTTATATAGCTCAACAAATCTTGAACCTACCAAACCTTGTGCTCCTGTAACTAATACTTTCATTTAAAATTTCTCCGGATATAAACTTTTTAACGTAGGATTATTTCTATCGCGATCCGACAATATTGGATTATTTAGTGGCCACTGAATATTTAGGGTTTGATCGTTCCATAAAACTCCAGTTGGTTTAAGCTCGTCATATTCGGTATTCATAAGATATTGGTAATCCACAGCTTGGTTTCCTTTAGCACAAAAACCTACTGCTAAACCTTTATCTATAAAAATACTTAATTGATTACTTTCCGAAACTTCAAAGGTCATGTGTTGACCAAAAGTTTCTGACTCCGGACGTATGTCGGCAACAGCTACAAAGGTTTCACCGTTTATTGGGTAAATTAATTTACATGCTTGTTCAGAGTGAAGTCCTCGCACTACATTGGGCAAAGATCGCGAGTGATTCCAAGCTTTTACTTTAAAATCTCTACCTAGTGCTTTTTCCAAAACACTTATTGTAAATGCTTCTCTAAATAATCCTCGGTTATCCTCGAACCTATGCGGATTAACAACAAATAAACCTTTAATGTGTGTAGCTGTAACAGAGCGTGGAATGGCCATACTTAAATCTATCATAAATTAAATTTCCTTTTTAACAATTTCGGAATCTATGAGTAACCATTTTGGTCTATCTACCATCCATTTAACGCATTTTTCTAAACGAACTTCAAATGGTGCTTTTGGATACCATCCCATTTCCTGCAACTTTGTTCCGTCGAGTGCGTAGCGTAAATCATGTCCAGGTCTTGAGCTGTGAAAATCTAACATTTGATATTTAAGTGGTTTGTTTAATATCTTTGCAACCATTTGTGCCAGCTCCAAATTTTCAACTTCACGATAACCTTTGATATTAAATTTATCTCCGTTATGTGTTTGAGTATTTAGTAAAAATAAAACAGCGTCTGCCACATCTCGCGCGTGTATATAAAACCTTGAGCCTGATTTAGTTCTAGTTGGATCAGAGTGAATGATTACTTCTTCTTCAAATAATATTTTTTTAACAACCATTGGCAAAAACTTTTCAGGATGTTGGCGTTCTCCAAATACGTTCATGCAGTGAGTAATTATTATTGGAAGTTTGTAAGTGTTTTCGTAGGCTATGCATAATTCTTCGGCGCCTGCTTTACTTGCGGCATAAGGATTACTTGCGCGATAGCGGTCCCATTCTTTGTAGGCAACATTGGCTGGTGCTGGTCCAAAAACTTCATCGGTTGAAAAATATACAAACTTTTCTAAACCCTCTAGACCTCGAGCATAGTCTAAAATATTTGCAGTTCCCACAACGTTATCCATAACAAATTCCATTGGATAAGTTATTGAGCGATCAACGTGACTACTTGCGGCTAAGTGAACAATGTAATCTGCTTTGCCAATTGCTTTTTGAACATATTCATTTAATGGTGCTTTTAAATCGTGCCACACATTTTTTACGCGATGTTTATTTTCCTGCCATGAATCTATATCTGTTATTCGGTCGTATGTGGCTGTTGAGTCTAGGCGGTCTAGTGAAACAATATCCCAGTCAGTATTTTTTAGGATATGCTCTACAAAATGATGACCAATAAATCCCTCTGCACCAGTTACTAGTATTTTTTTCATATTAAATTTTCTTTCTTAAAGTTTTAATTAATTACAGGTGAACTTGATTCTCCCTGACGTCTACTTTATTTAATAAGGTAGACCAGTTTTGTCTATAGATTTAAAAAGCATAAACAAAGCTGTCATGCTAAATAAATCATTTAAGTACGCCTCTGGCGTATCGCTATTTTCGGCCAAATCGAGCCGAGAAATTTCATCTATTCTCTCCTCTACTTCCTCTAAAGTTTTTAACACTGGTTCTGTGGCAGCAAGGGCTGGACCCTTTTGCGGATCTGCATCCATACCGTGTTCCAACTTTAAAGAATGTTTTATCTCCTCTGCAGTCATCGTTTGTTTTGTTATATAAAACAAAGCCTGCACCGGGGACGAAACTCCACTTATGCCTGTATTATTCCAAAAGTAACCGAGGTTACGAACTTCTAAAAGGTCAGCTTCCGCTGTTAGGTTTGGCAACTTTCTATTAACTAAATTAAGGCCTAACTTTTCAGGTTTTGTGCCCTCTGCAACCGAACCTCGATAAACTTCTATACTTACTTTACCACCAAGTGTCATTCTATCTTGAGCGCATAGCAATAAATAAACAGCTGTTCCACTTTTAACAACAATTGGACAAATAACTCTAGGCAACGCATCTCCAACAACAAAATGTTTTCTTTTTCTTTCTAGTTTTTTCTCTCCCGGAGGAATCATTTCAACCGAGGCTACTTTTACAATTCCTTCAAAGTCTTCAACAGAAGTAACACCAAGTATTGTGTACTCTTTTGGATGTGTTCCACGTTTATTAAAGTGCGGCATAATGCCTTTCAGTTTGGAATTAATTGAATCCAATTCTTCAATACCAACTTCTTCAGGTGTTTTGCCTTCTGGTACAACTTTATTTATAAATTCTTGCTCAGATAGTTTCATGTTTCTAAATAATACAACTTCCCTATGACTTGATCATTAAGGAACTATTGGAGTCTATCATTGCCACATACTTGAGTCAAATGAGTATAATGTAACGTATGGAACCAAAAAAAGTATCAGTAATAATAGTTAATACAAATACAAAAGATGTTTTAAGGCTTTGTTTGGAAAATCTCAAAGATAGTTATGAAAATATGGAAGTTATCGTTAACGACACCGCTTCGTACGATGGTTCTGTTGAAATGATGGAAACAGAATTTCCGTGGGTACGAATTAATCGACTACCAAATAATGGTTTGGCATACGCACTAAACAAAGGAATTGAATCTGCTACGGGAGAATATTATTTATACTTAGGTTCTGACGGATTTCCAGAAAAAGGAAAAACTATAAAGGGTTTGGTTGAATATTTTGATACACATCCGGACGTTGGTGGTGCTGCCGTTAAATTGGTTTTGCGAAGTGGCGAAGTTGATATGGACGTACATCGTGGATTTCCTACACCTTGGGTTTCACTCACGCACTTCTTAGCATTAGATAAGCTGTTCCCTAAATCAAAACTATTCGCTGGTTATTTTATGACTTACGAAGACATGAATAAGGAACACGAAATAGATTCGTGTATCACCCACTTTTTGTTTATTCGTAAAAGTGCACAAGACAAAGTTGGTCCTTGGGATGATAAAACATTCTTTTTGTATGGTGAGGATATTGATTTTTGTTACCGTTTAAAAAAAGCCGGTTACAAATTAATGTATCTTCCTCAGTTTACGGCTCAACATTGGAAAGGTGTCACCGTTGGTGTTCGAAAGGTTTCTCAGGATGTTGCCAGTAAGTCCCCTGTTTTTAAACTTGGAGATAAAGATTACACTCGCGGAAAATTCAGAGTTAGGATTCAAGAACTTTCCACAGAAGCTATGGAAGCTTTTTACAGGAAGCATTATATAAGCCAATATCCGTGGATTGTAAATTTCCTAGTCATTTTTGCGATTCGCGTGCTCAAAGTTATTAGGGTTAATAAGCAGAAGTTGTTGAATTTAAAGAACGGGATGAAGTAGCAATGATGCTAGAAACCTTTTCCGATGAAAAAATTTATGTTGATAAACAAGGTGGTATTACTGAAACAGGCATTATCAAACCTACAGATAAAGAGGTTGAAACCATTGGTCGTTCGAAAAATGGTTTAATGGATCATGATTTAATACGATTTAAACTGACAGGCGAGTTACCGGATAAATATGGTGATGAAATAGATCGAAAACTTGACGTTTATCAAAATTATTTAGATCATCCTGAATTACCAAAAAGTGCTTCTCAAGCGGTGATCTCAGAGGGTGCACGCTCTTCCGCTGATCTTGGGGTAGGTTTACTATCGAAAATTCATAAAGGCGAAGTGGTACAAGAACTAACACAAGAGGATTTAAGAAATATTCAATACTATTTCTTTGTAGCAGGTAAAGAGGCGGTTAATAACATGGAAAATAGACTTGATGATTATTATGTTGCTTGTGAAGTATTGGATGCTAATTATCAAACGAGTAGTTTGTTGGATACTTTTAGTGACACCTTCTTTTTAGCTTTAATAGATGAATATATTGATCCGGAGCAACAGAATACACTTGAACATGAGCAGGCATTACTCTTGCTTAATACCTTACAAAGTATTTATGCAAATGTTACTGAAATAGACGTTGCTTTTTTGGACAGAATTGATGCCTTTGTTACAAAAATATCGAAGACAGGTATAAATCAATCAGCCCCTGATGTTGATGTAACGCAAAAAGCTAATAATTTTGCTGCTTTGTTAAAAGGAAAATCCCTTAAGTCCATTTAATGTTTGGAGCGGCGGACCGGACTTGAACCGGCGACCTTCTCCTTGGAAGGGAGACATTCTACCACTGAACTACCGCCGCGTAAGGTCATAACACTAACGTAGGTGCATTTTACTATGTTCGGCGCCCTAGCGCCAGCGCCATTTATAGCGCTACTTAACTTTACTCAATATATCTGATTTTCGTCTGTTAAACTCGCGTTCGTCTATTCTTCCCTTGTTAACAAGCTCTCTTAATCGGCTAATAGAACGTTCAAATGAAACCACGTCATCTGTGGATTTTTCTTTATCTGGATGTAGTTTTGCATGTGCGTGATACAGCTTTTGATCGATGACTTTTTTTGCTTGTTTGGCTAAAGCTCTTGGTATGTACTTAATTATTATGTCTTCGGCACCGGTCGTATAAATCTCAAGTGTTCCAAACAATAATCCAGATGAAAGTGTAGCCTGGGCAATTTGGTTGTAGGACATGGTAATTTCTCTGACAATAAACCATTTGCGTCGTTTATATTTTAGCAAATCATCATATATGTATAGATATGGTGGGAAAATAGTCCTATTAAACGCTGGGTTACCGTTAAGTTCTAATAATAAACTAGACATTAGTTTTATATTACACTAAAAGTCGTCGTCAAAGCTTGCGCCTTCTAGGTCGCGTTCAAGTTCTGGAATATAGTCTATGTCAGTTGGTGATTTTTTCTTAGAGCGTTTACTCTCTAAAGCTGCCAAAATATCAGGTTCTAACTCTGTGTGAGTGACCTCTACAACTTCACCATCATCTTCAAGTTCTATTACGTCAGCAACCTCTGCGGTTGTCTTTTTTAATTTTTTAGGTTTTTCAGTTTTTGCTTTGGGCATGGTACCTTATTTGCGGCTCGCGCCGGCAAACCCTTTTAAATTTTTTTACGATGTTTTCGTAATATATATACGATGTATAATACTTTAATGCAAGAGTCAATTTTCGATGTTTTAATACTTGGTGGTGGTCCTTCTGGGCTTACTGCCGCAATATATACATCACGCGCAATGCTAAATACGTTAGTTGTTGCAGGTAATCCTACCGGCGGTCAGCTAACTACTACGACAGAAGTTGAGAATTTTCCTGGGTTCACACATGGTATACAAGGACCTGAATTGGTCTCAAATATGAGAATGCAAGCTGAAAGATTTAACACCAACTTCGCCGATGAGAATGTTTTAAAAATATCTGGAACAGCAAAAACAGGTTTTGTTGTTGAAACCGACGCTGGTAATATTTACAAAGGTCGTTCCGTTATTGTTGCTACAGGTGCCACAGCCAAATGGCTTGGTTTAGAAAGTGAGCAGCGTTTAAAGAGTAAGGGTGTTTCTGCCTGTGCCACGTGCGACGGTTTCTTTTTCAAAAATAAGGTTATTGCAGTTGTTGGTGGAGGCGATGCTGCGATGGAAGAAGCAACTTTTTTAACCAAGTTTGCTTCAAAAGTTTATGTGTTAATACGAAACACTGAGGCCACTATGAAAGCAAGTAAAATCATGAAACAGCGCGCCATGGAAAATTCAAAAATCCAATTTGTTTTTAGTACCGAGGTTAAAGAAGTTTTAGGAGTTGATCACGTTGAAGGTCTTAAGGTTTTTAACAGCGATAAAAATGCCGAAAGTGTTTTGTCGGATATTCAAGGGTTGTTTGTAGCCATTGGTCACGAACCCAACACAAAGTTTTTAAATGGATTTATTGATTTGGATCAAAAAGGTTACATAAAATCCAATGATATTACACATTCAACCAAGGATGGTGTTTTTGTTGCAGGTGATGTCGCCGATTATAGATATCGCCAGGCTATAACAGCCTCAGGTTTAGGTTGTATGGCTTCTTTAGATGTGATTAAGTTTTTAGCTGAAAATTAAAAAAGATGCCGTGAGCTAGTTATTAGCAGGTCCACGGCATTTACGACGAAAAATCTTTCAACTTATCCACTCAACTGATTCGTATATTAATATTTCCGACCAGTTGCGTTTTGGGCTTGGCTTAACTTCCTGTAATGCAAGTCCTCTACCCAAAGTTGTAACCAAAACCAGTTCCGGAGTAGTATCCACGGGAACCTTAAAACGTTTAAATTTGTATTCTCCCTCTCTCAAAATACTGAGGCTAATAACCAGTTTGTTCTCCTGTTCTGTGATGAAACATTGTTCAACACCACAGCCGGTTATTTGGCTCCTAACAGCTACTGTTACCATCGTATCCGTTAACATAGTATGCCTCTTTTCTGATTAGGATTTTAAGGAAAGTGTATACCTATGTTTGAATAAAAAATATGGACAAACTTTTTTTTGAGTTTGTCCATGTGTGTTTTGTGGCCAGGCGTTGTAATTTATCTTGAGGCCTCGACCATTAACACCCTGAGTTGGTTGCAGATATATTCAATCTCGGGCACACTTGCGGATCCGGTTGTATATGCGGATATGGGTCGCTCATCAGTTCCGGTTTCTGCGTCCGGTATATCATCATCACGGATTCCCCATGGGAAGAGTATGGCAACGCTTCCGCTATGGAAAGCAAAATAAAGTGCAATATACCAGTGATATCCGTCGCTTGTTGCCAGAGAATTAACTGCACCGTCGAATCCGGGGATCAGCTTTGCCACGGATACTATTTCTTCCCTGCGTATTGTGTGTGTATTATTTTGCACAGCTGCGAGCTGTTTCAGAGATGACAGTTTGATGGGTTTTCCAAAGCGCTGTAAAATGGCTATAGGTTTTTTAGTCTTTTTCTTTTTATCCATAATTCTCTCCTTAAGTTATATTTGCGAAACTATTGGTGAGAATATAGCACCTGCGTGTATTAGAGTAAACTATAGGAACTTAGAACGGCGCTAACTCTAAAATTTCAAACTTTGTTGTTGTATAACTCTTCAGCCTTATTCCAATTAACCAAATTCCACCAATTCTTGATATATTCATCACGCTTGTTTTGATATTTAAGGTAATATGCATGTTCCCATACATCTAAAGTTATTATTGGTTTTTTACCTTCTGATATTGGTGTGTCCTGGTTGGCTGTTGATGTTACTTCTAACTTGCCATCACTATTAATTACTAGCCATGCCCAACCGCTTCCAAATCGACCAAGTGCATGGTTTGAAAAATTCTTTTTAAATTCATCGATACCTCCAAAGCTTTTGTTAATCTCTTTTAACAATTCTCCGTGTGGTTCCGTTGTGTTTGCAGAAGCCATTATTTCCCAAAAAAAGTTATGGTTATATACACCTCCTGCTGTGTTTTTAACGGCTGTGTAAATTTCTTTAGGTAATGTGTCTAGTACTGTTAGCAATTTTTCAAGATCCATATCTAGATAATCCGGATACTTTGATAATGCATCTAACAACTTATTTAAATAAGTTTGATGGTGCTTTGTGTAATGGATCTCCATTGTTTGCGCATCTATATAAGGTTCTAAAGCGTCGTAAACGTATGGTAACTTAGGTAATTCTTTAAGCATATTTCCTCCTTTTTCAAATATACATGACTATGAATATATTATCATTTTTTCTATATCAAACAAGTGTGTTAAATTGTATCCATGCGTAAAACTATAAGCGGTTTCCTAAAGAGTGAAATTTTTTGGATCTTACTGTTTGGCGTCACACTTTTTCTTTTCCTTTGCCCACTTACACAAAAAATTAATTTCTACCAAAATGATGATTGGGTTTATTACAAAACAGTTCAGTCTTTTATGCAACGAAACTTTAAGTTAGACGGCTATATAGAGGCCACGTTTTACGCACAAGGAATTATTGGTGCGCTGTTTAGCTTTGTTTTTGGAATTTCACATTTACCCTTTCTAACGTTGCTTTTTTCTGTACTTAATTATGCTTTGGTTGCATTCACTTGCTATAGATTTTTTGGTAAAAAACTTTGGCTTTCAATTTTAACGGGACTTGTCGTTTTTTTAAATCCTTGGCATGCCTACTCTATTTGGGGATTTATGACAGAAAATTTTTTCTTATCGTTTTTGTTAGCAGGAATTTTAATGTTTTTATATTTTGATGAAACTAAAAAGCGGAAGTTTATATTTTTATCTCTTTTGTTTGGTTTTTTTGCATTTATGATTAGGCAAGTATCTGTTGTCCTTCCTGTATCTTTAACGGTTTATTACATTTTGAAACGTGACTGGAAATCCGCCGCTTGGCCTTTTGTAGCTACGCTTTTAGAGTTAGCTTTTTATTTCTTGCTTTTCCCAAAAACCACAGAAATGACGCAGGACAGTTTTTTGTTGCAACACTTATCAAGTTTCGATTACATGTACTCGCTCATATATAGCTGTTTTTTGTTGCTTACTGCAGTTTTGCTTCCCTACTTTATATTTATATTTGATGCAAAAGAGTTTAAGAATTCATACAAAAAGATTGGAATTTTTGTAATTGCTTGGTTAGGTTTATTAATTGTTTTGGACCATTATTTTAAGCCCGATGTTGTCTCGTGGGGAGAATTTCCTTACATCAAAAACATTTGGGAGCGTCGCGGATATTATCCTCGCGGAATTTTAGGAACTAAGTATTATTTTGCAGGAATGTTTTCGTTATATAAATATTGGGATTTGTTAGCAAAAGTTGTTTTTAGTGGATTTATAGCTTATGTGGTGTTAATAAAACGACGTATTGTTAACTTTTTTCTGATACTGACTGTTATTTATTTGGGTGCGATGTCGTTGGTAAGTTCTTTTTATGATAGATATTTGCTAGTACTTGTTCCGATAATGATTTTTTACCTGCTATCTTTTGAGATTAAGTTTGATTTTACAAAAAAGGTTTTGTTGGGAATTTTCGTTTTGTTTTTAGGTTTATTCGCCTATCAGTTTTCTGTGGATTTTGTTTTAAGTAACCGCTATGTTTGGGATAGAAGCTTGGAGTTGGTACAACAAGGGCAAGTATTGCCAACAAAGATCATTTGTACAAATGCATGGCGGCTAACATATTTTAGTAGCGAGAAGAATTATTTGTACAAATTTTCATTTGATTCACAAGAAGCTAACCCTACATATGCGAAGGACTACTATCTTGTTGAAGCACATGAAATATCATTTCCGCTAAACATATTTAAAAATCCAAAAATCTACTTGTATAAAAAAATAGTAAAAACAGATTTATTTAACAACTTTTCTAATTAAATTTAGATTTGTACCTTCACGAGAAATGGTATGAATAATGGGATCTGTATAACCTCTTTGCATATCATTTTGGTAGTCACATAATATTAAGTCTGCTTCGGTACTTTTGTTAACAACTTCATATTTAAATTTTGAGTAATAGGCTACTGCGTAAGAAACATTACAAGGATAAACCTTTAAATTTCTTATTTTATTTACTTGTGCATACTTTATTACCCATTCTGATGCTTCTTTGTAGGATGCACCCCAGTATTCTGTTTCAAAGTTATTATTTGCTCCCTTTATCCCACCTGTTGCCTCGTTAAAGTAAGCGTATTCGTATGGATGCAGTTTTACGATGGTTATTACAACTAAAATAAATCCAGTGACAATGCCTGCTACCAATACTTTTTTGATTCGCGACTCTTTAACTTCTAGTATTTCGATAATTTTAATGACGGCGCAGATTGTTATTAATGGTATTAAAAATAGAAAATGTCTCAAGCCATTATAAATTACTGGTTCTGTTATTAAATACAAGGTTATAGCTACAACAATTACTATGTTTAGTAGTATTAGTAACGAATTTTTCCAAAATTTCTTAATAGTGTAAAAACATGAAAAATATAGGATTAATATATATATAGGCGTTGTTAGTAGTATATATGTTGGTAAATAGTACCAAGGCCGTTGTTGTGGAGAGATAAATTCGCCAAAGAACAGAATAACTTTGTTCCATATCGTGTAGTGCGTCGTCAGTGTAAGGATATAGTACATATTCCTTATGTAGTTCAGTCCAATGAAAGGCCATGTAAGAATCATTAAAAAGTTTGCGATACAGAAAATAATTATTAAATTTGGCAGCTGTTCAATCAAAATTTTAATAACCCCCTTTATTTTTACCTCACCTGACTTAAAAGTTTGGTAATATATTGTGAATAATAAATAAATCGGATAAATCATTAGTCCTGATATTCTTGTTGTCTGTGTAATAGCGAAGGATCCACTTAGTATAACTAATTTCCATGCGGTGGTTTTTTTATCCTTAAATAAATATATTAATAAAACAGATATCATTAGTGCTGTTGCTCCTGGGACATCGTTAACGCTTGTCGGTATAAGTCCTGAAAAGCTGGGAGTAAACAGTAAAATTACAGGACCCAGTATCGCATATTTGGTTTTTTTAGAGTGTGCATATATCAGAAAGTACGTTGCTATAAATATTGGCAAAGCAGCAATCATATTTTCTAGGTGAAATTTCTCATATTTAAATTTGGGATTTATTATATTTAAGAATCCGGTGTATGCATACGATTCAAGCGGATCTGTTGAATTTGCCATACTGTAATCTAAAGCGTTTTTATTTTGATAAAAATTTACAAGTTCTTTTCCTTTAACATAGCGGTATTCTTCGTCGGCAGTAATAGGAAATTGTTTATAAGTTATTAAGCATATTGTTATGTAAATTAAACAAAAAGCTATTATTGGTACATGTTTCACGCGTTAATAATAGCACGTTGCCATTGAGTTTTATGCTAATATAACTGCATGCGTAAACCTTTAACTCTGATAATTTTATTTGGAGTTAGCTTGTTTTTGTTTTTATCCCCATTAAGCTCAAAAATTAATTTTTATCAAAATGATGATTGGGTTTACTATAAAATGGTTGAGAATTTTATGCGCGGTGATTTTAAACTGGCATCTATTTCTGCGCCTACATTTTACACACAAGGTTTGATAGCTACATTTTTCAGCATCATATTCGGTATAAATCACCTCCCATACTTAACGTTGTTATTCTCCGTTCTTAATTTTATGCTAGTGTCTTTTATTTGTTATCGCTTCTTACTAAAAAAATTAGGTATTTCGTTATTAGCAGGTCTATTAGTTTTTGTTACACCTTGGCATATGTATTCCGTTTGGGGATTTATGACTGAAAATTACTTTCTGTCATTTTTACTGGTTAGTATTCTTTTCTTTTTATATTTCGATGAGCAAAAAAAACAAAAATATTTTGTTTTGTTGTTTTTATTTAGTTTTTTGTCGTTACTACTACGCCAAGTAGCTTTAGTAATTCCGCTGTCGGTTTTTCTGTATTACCTTTGTAAACGGGATTTTAAACTTACTTGTTTGGCAGGTGTTCTTTTATTTATAGAATCATTGTTTTATTTTTATTTATTTCCAAAAACTCCGGAGATGTTATCAAAAAGCTTACAGTTCCAGCATTTACTGGATTTCAACTACGCGTATTCTCTGGTTTATGGCGCATTTTTAATGTTAACCGCAGTAACTATCCCTTTTATTCTCATTGCGCTTGATTATTCCCATAAGAAAAAATCCTACAAGTGGTATGTACTATTTTTAGCAATTTGCGTTGCCCTATACTATATTTTTAATCGCTTTTATAAACCTATGTCAGTTTCGTGGGGAGAATTTCCCTATCTTGAAAATGTATGGGAAAGAAAAGGTTTTTATCCAAGAGGTATATTAGGAACGAAGTATTACTTTAAAGGTATTTTTATATTGTATCGCTATTGGGATGTCGCCGCCAAACTGTTTTTTAGTGGCTTTGCGGCATATTTTGTAGTTTTTAAACGTAAAGTAGTTAACTTCTTTTTTATTTTCATAGTTTGTTATATGGGACTTATGGTGGTTACCGAGACTTTTTACGATCGATATTTGCTTGTATTAGTGCCTATCACTGTTTTTTATTTTTTGTCGTTTGAAACAAAAATTACGTATACGAAAACCGCGTTTTTAGCCATCTTCGTTTTGTTTATGGGGTTTCTTTCTTATCAATTTTCTATGGATTTTGTTTTAAGTAACCGTTATGTGTGGGATAAAAGTTTGGAACTCGTACAAAATCAAAATATTATTCCAAACAAGATTCAGGGTACAAATGCTTGGAAGCTTACCAGTAGAAATTTAGAGAAAAATTACATGTATGATTTTTCCTTTGACTCACAAAAAGTAAACAAAGACTATGCAACCAGTTATAATCTAGTTGATACAGGAGAAATAAATTTTCCGTTTAGCCTATTTTTGGAGCCAAAAATCTATTTGTATGAAAAGAAGTTATGACACGAACTAAATATATTCTAATTATTGTCGCGCTCAGCTTATTATTCCTTCTGCCGCGCATTCCTAAACTTGGATATGATTTTACAAATACCGATGCTTTTCGTTGGCATATCCGCTCTGAGAATTTTTTAAATGCTATTCGTTACAAAAAACTTGCAGATACTTATCAACGTTATCATCCTGGCGTTACGATGATGTGGTTAAACGCAGCTGTTATTTTAGTGACTTACAAATATCAACTAACCTACACAAATACTCCAAAAAGTTTACAAAACGCGGACTATTTTCCTATTTTAGATGGAATTTCCAAGGGAGCTATTGTGGCGGTTTTGTTAGTTATGCTGATTTTTCAGTTGATACTGCTCTCAAAGATATTCAATAAAAAGACTGCTCTCTTATATGTATTTTTGATTTGTGTCGAGCCTTATATGATTGGTATAAATCGTTGGTTTCATTTAACTTCCCTCGAAGTGTTTTTTGGGTTTACCTCCCTTTTATTTTTGCTTTACTGGCACAAGTACGATAAAAAGATGTTTATGTTTGTGTCCGCGGTTTTTTTGGGTTTGGCGATCTTAACTAAAACCACAACTTTAATGCTGGTGCCTATATTGTTGGTGATCTTCGTTTCCAGATTTTTTAAATCACATAAACGAGAAGGTATTCAATATGCAGCGTTGTATTTTCTAACCACAGTAGCTGTGATATTCCTGCTTTTCCCTGCTCTTTGGGTTGATCCTATTGGCGTGTACAAACAACTTTACGACGCGATTTTTTTAGCTGTTACAGATAATGTTCGTTCCGAAATGCTTCCTGTGTATATGCAGCCTTTTTATTATTTAATAATCTTGGGTTTTAAGCTTTCGCCGTTTACGTTGATTTTAGCGATTGTGTCGGTTGTAAGTTTGCGAAAGACAAAGGATTTTTACTTACAAGTAATGGCTTTATCTTTTTTGTGGTTTTACTTTTGCTTTTCTGTCACTGAAAAAAAGATTGATCGCTATGTTTTGGCAATGTTTCCATATTTACTGATTATTTGCGCATATTACCTGTCTGGTTTACAAAAGAGACTTCAACTAGTTTATGTTTTAATGTCATTAGTCTTTCTTGGTTACGTAACTTATGTTTATTTTCCACACTATTTTGCCTATTATTCGCCGGTTTTTGGAGGAACCCGTGTGGCTAATAATATTGGCGTTTACGAAAATGGTGGTGCTTACTTTGCCGAGGCAGCTTTTTATTTAAATACAAAGGGCCGCGATAAAAGCACCTATGTTCCAAATAGTTTTGAATCTTTTTCCAGTTATTACAAAGGTCATTCACAGCGCGAGTTTGATACAAACACCGATTACGTGGTTAACCGTTTGGATATTGATCGCAAATCTTTTGATGGTGTTTATTGCAACAAAATCGATAAAACTTTTGGAAGCAAAGATTTACAAGTTGTTGCTGTTTTCTCTTGCAAATAATCATTGACAACTAACTCTTCGTTGCACTACTCTTATACTCAGGATTCATTATGAAGCTAATCTTTAAAAACACTGCTTATATCTTTCTTTTACTCGTAGCAGTAAGTATTTTATCCGCACCAAAAACATTAGCTTCTACTCTTCAATTATCAAAGATTGGTGCCTTAGATATTGGTGGGAAATTTTATAACGAATGGTGGTATACCGGAGCTAACCCAGCTCTTGTTGGAAAAGCAACTGCTAATACAGATGTCTCAGTAAAAATTGATGAAACCGCAGGCACAGCAAAAGCAAATGGAACGGGTGATTGGTCTTTTAATACAACTCTTACAACCGGTGACCATAAAATAGTTATTACGCAAGGTGCAGAAAATATCACTTTCACACTTCATGAAGGTCAACCACTTCCAGCCAATATTGGCGGTACAACAAATCAAGCAACAGTGGCTAGTAAAACACCAGTAACAGGCTTTAATCAAATAGTTGCATTATCTTTTGGTCTTGGAGTTATTCTTTTAGCTTCTTACCTATATATTTGGGGTGATAGTAAAAGAAAATCAGTTTTCGAAGCTAAAATTCTTAAAGATTAATTAATTTTTACTTCTAATCTCTTCAGCTAAATCTAAAAGTTCTTCCGCCGACGGTTTTTCTTTTAACTGTTCTTTGTAGTTTTCGTAAACAGGATATAACTTTGTGTGCAAATGACTGACTTCTAAACCTTCGGCTTGCATAAAAACCCACTCAACGCCTAAGCCTTTTTCTAAAAACTTTGCCGCCTGTTTTGTTGCCAAAATTAGCTCGCAAATATCTTTGTCGTCGTTGTTAAATAAATATGAAGGTTTGTGTGCTTTTGGTATCACCACAGTCATGCCTTTAACCTTTGGACTTGTATCCAATATGGCCATGTGAGTTTCGTTTTCCCAGATTATGTTTGCGGGAATTTCGCCTGATGCAATTTTACAAAATATGCAGTTTTCCATGGTTGTATTCTAACTTACCGCGCAAGCTTTTTAAATATCAGGTATTTATTTGATTTATTATCTTTGCCGTCAGCTTCCAATTTTTCTACAAGTTCAACGTCGTAATTTGTAGAAATATCGTTTAATTCTTTTTCGGTAAATTTATGCGCATATCTTTCGGTTTCAGGCTTTTTGTCCCACCCCAAAATGTAGTCACCTTCATCAGGTAATGTTTTGAGAACTTTTTCTGCCTTAAAGTCCCAAAAGGTTAAAACAAGTATGCCTTTTTCTTCTAACAGCGCAATCACGTCGTGCAGCCACTTTTCTCTAAACTCTTTGCCTGGAATGTGATGCATAAGCCCAAACACAACTATAAAGTTATATTTATCTTTTAAGCTTTCCAAGTTACCAAACACGTCTACATCAATAAATTTACATTCAGGATTTTTTGATTGGGCTTCTGATAATAACTCTGCGTTGTTGTCTATGCCCGTGTATTCAAATTTCTTACTAGTGTTTTCCTTTAGAAAATTTAAAAACCTTCCGTTGCCGCAGCCAATATCCAAAACCTTTGGTTCGGGGAGGTCTTCAAAAAAATTCACTACCCTACCCCACCCTTTCCAGTTGCTCTGACGTGTTTTGCTGAAATGCGTAGCAACTGATTGGTAAAATTTGGTATTTAAGGCTAAAATCTGTTTTATTGTGGAATCATTCATTCTGACCATTATAGAGCAAATATCAAAACTTCCGCCTAATTCCCACGAAAAAGTGTGGAAGATACTACATAAGGACGGCAAAGACCTTTCTAAAACCGAGGTTTTAAAGGCGTACAAGGCTTTGGTAGCAAACGGTGGTATAAAGTTATCTCTTAAAGCTGAAAAGGCGTTCTTAGCCAATATAAAGACTAAAAATACACGTACAATATCAGGTGTTACTCCCGTTACAGTTTTAACAAAGCCATTTCCTTGCCCAGGCAAATGTATTTTTTGTCCCAACGATTATCGTATGCCCAAAAGTTATTTATCAAGCGAACCCGGTGCGCAAAGAGCTTTTGCAAACAAATTCGACCCTTATATGCAAACTTATAACCGTTTGTTGGCATATAAAAACATGGGCCACGGCACGGACAAAGTTGAACTTATTGTTTTAGGTGGAACTTGGTCGGCCTATCCAAAGGAATATCAACGCTGGTTTATAAAAAGATGCTTTGATGCAATGAACGACTTTGATCCAGAAAATACAGTTGAACGTGTAACTTTAGAAAGTGTTATGCCCTATTCTGAGGAAGATTTAAAGCAAAATGAAGGTTTGGTAAGTTATAACAAGGTTGTGGCAAAAGCTATGACTTCTCGTTTGCACGCAAGTCAGGAATCAAGTACGTGGGAAGAAGTTGAAGTTGCGCATAACGTTAATGAAACGTCACGTATTCGTTGTGTTGGATTAGTTATCGAAACTCGCCCCGACGAAATAAACGAAGAAGAAGTTATAAATATTCGAAGGCTTGGTGCCACTAAGGTTCAGCTTGGTGTTCAAAGTTTAAATGATAAAGTTCTGAGTTTAAATAAGCGTGGCCACGATGTTGCACAAACTGCTTTGGCTTTTAAATTGTTGCGCCAAGCCGGTTTTAAGATTCACGTTCATTGGATGCCTAATTTGTATGGTTCTAACCCGGAAATGGACAAAAAAGATTTTGTTAAATTATTTAAAAACCCAAAATTCAGACCTGACGAATTAAAGATTTACCCATGTTCATTAATAGAATCAGCCGAGCTTTTTGATTATTACAAAAAAGGTTTGTGGCAGCCTTATACCAATGAACAGCTAATTGATGTTTTGAGTTTTTGTTTGTCTCATGTGCCAAACTATTGCAGAGTAACACGAGTTATTCGAGATATTTCATCTGAAGATATTGTTGTTGGAAATAAACTTACTAATATGCGCCAAATCGTTGAGGAAGCTGTTAAAAAATCTGGTGGCACTTTAGACGATATTAGGTCGCGCGAGGTAAGGGGAAGGCTTGTGGAGTCATCTGAGCTTAAATTGCGAACTACTCGATACACCACTACAAATTCTACGGAATATTTTTTCGAATATATTTGTGATGATAACGATATCGTTGGTTTTTTAAGATTGTCTTTACCAAAAGATATCGTTTGTTTTATTAGCGAGTTAAGTGGCGTGGCAATTATTCGCGAAATACACGTTTATGGTGAAACAGTTAACATCGGTGACAAGGAAGACGGTAAGGCACAGCACTTAGGTTTGGGAAAATCTTTAATAAGTGAAGCAAAGAAGTTGGCAAAAAAGCATGGGTTTGCGGAGCTCGCTGTAATTTCTTCGATTGGTACGCGTGAGTATTATAGGAAGAATGGCTTTGTTGATGGAGTTTTGTATCAGTCGCTATCGTTATAAGTTTGGTTGAGGAAAAAAAATGAACCCCTATTGTTTTTTGCAAAAGGGGTTTTTGTATTTCTAAGGCGACGTTATTTCTTTTTTTGTTATTGTGACTGTATAACCCTTCATGAAAGGTATATTCCACGCCAGATTATAATCTCCGTTTTCAGCATAAATATCTGAAACTGCTTTCGCTGATATGATACATTCAACTTCATCGAAAATATTTCTAGTTTCACATATTTGTATCGCAGCACCAACTCTTTCTTGCTTTTCACGATATTGTAGAACTTCACTTGCCCAGTGAGTATCTATGCTGTAAATGCTGAATACGTTAGTAAAAACAATGCCCACGTCTGCACCAATGATGCAAACTAGTATGATAATAACACTGTATTGTCGCCAGCAGACTTTCCATATTTGTTTCATTACCACTTCTCCCTTTTCAGTATTTTCGGCATTATACTACTATAGGGTCTGTACAACAAGCTTATTGGTACAAAAAAGACCCGGAGTCGTTCCGGGCCTTTGTACTAACGATTATCGTTGTAACGACTTATTGGCAGTTTAAAGCCTTTAAGCATTCAGCCTTTTTATCCGCTTCTTGAATGTAATCACAAGCTGAGCACATACCTTTTGTTTTGTCGGTTTGTTGCAAAGCTTTTATTGATCCTGTTGCATCACTAAATGTTACGTCTTTTGGCAAATCAAACATTGATTGATCTACGGTCCATGGTTGGCAGTGATAAACAAAGTTCTGATTTAATTTATCTTTGGCCATTTTTGCTTCGGCATCAGTTGCTGTAGCCGTGCTCTTAAGATCATTTATATTCATCTTAGTTCCTTGAGGTAATATTGGACTCCACATGTAAGCCCATTCGCCATCCATGTACGTATGAGCTTCTAACGATCTTCCTTGAACTGTTGTCGTAAAATCGCTTCGTACTTTTTGACCTGATACATAAATTGTTCCGGCCAGTTTTGTTGCTGTGTCGGTGTACGTGCAAGTAATATCTTTTCCAAGTTTTACAATATCAAAGATAGATCCGCTAACGTCGGAGTTTAGGTCTGCAATTGTTGGTGTTGGTGCGTCTGCCAATTTACCTGTTTGTTCGGTACCTTGTTCAGGTACAGCGTCAAAATTTTCTTTAACCAATGGGTTTTTTATAGTACAAGCTGTTAAAACGAAAGGCAAAATTATCATTAAGGATATAGTGAGTTTTTTCATAGTCTCCATAAAAACGAAGACTCCTCTGGCATATGCCTTTGGAGTCTCCATTTAATAATCAAATTAAAACTTTAGTATCTGATCTGCGTATTTTCCAATTACTGGAAGTTCGGTCATTTTTCCGTTGACTGCGTTCATTATTCCGATAATCCAGAATACCATTGCCGCTACAGAAGCTACCATAAATGCAAGTTGGCCTAGGATTGGAATAATATTTACGAAAAACGAAGCTACTATCAATAAGACAATCATGATGGACTGCTTTACATGAAACTTAACAAATGGACTATCTTTTGAGTCCGTTAATAATGGCAAGAAGAATATAAAGTAGGCCAATATAGCCATACCTTTATTTTTTTCTACGTCATCGCTTACTGGCGGAGTTGCTGTTTGATCTTTTTTTTCTTCCATATATACATCTGGGACTTGCGTCACCAGCCTTTCAAAATAAATTACTACCTAAATAACAATATACACTTTCCTAACGGCTTGTAATAGCCTGGCATTAGTTTTAATATTTAGGCATGTTCATTTCCATAGATATGGGAGGAACTACTACCCGTGTAGCTTCTTCAAAAAATTTGGGAAAACTTTATAAAATTGTAAAGTTCCCAACAAATCGCGATGTTCGTACTCAAAAGCTCTTTATTGAGGATGCTATTCTAAAGGTTTCTGATCGAGGCCATGTTGAATATTTTTGCTTGGGCGTGCCCGGTACAGTTGATAAAGATAACAAAAAGTTTTTGCGCATGCCAAATTACTCCCAATTAAATGGCAAAGATTTTTCTGAACTTGTAGATTCAAAGTTTGGCGACAATGTTTATGTTGAAAATGACGCAACTATGGCTGCAGTAGCTGAAGCTATGATGGGTGCCGGAGAAGATGATGAGTTCAAGAGTGTTGCGTATTTATCTCTTGGTACCGGCGTTGGTGGTGCTCGCGTTGAAAAGGAACCATTTTCATATTTATCAGCAGAGCCAGGTCATCAAATAATTTCAGCTGAAGGTAGAATTTGTAAGGGTTGTGGTCAGCAAGGTTGTTTGGAAGCGTATGCATCAGGTAGATCTTTTAAAGAACTTTTTAAAATAAACGCGGAAGATTGTACCGATAAGACTATATGGCGTCAGTACTCTTCGTATTTAGCCATTGGACTTATAAATATTATTTCCATGTGGCGTCCCGATATTATTATTTTGGGCGGCAGTGTTGCAAATAAGTTTGGAATATTTCAAAGTCTTTTAGTTGAACGTTTAATTGTTTTAGATTTTTTTGATATTCCTCCAATTGTTAAATCTAAAATTGGCGATGAAGCTGGCGTGTATGGTGGGTTTTTGATTACTGAACGTGTGCTCAATCCCTAACTAACTATTTTATTTTCTGAAAATTGCTTTAGCTGTATCCCAGTAAAATGGATTACCATTGTTTTGTTTTTCCCAAAGCCACCATTCTGCTCCCCACAAATATAAATCTTTAAAGCCAGTTTTTTGAGCGTAACTTATTGTTTCCAAGAAATCTGTACGGGACATAGTTTGATTTTTGTCTTCTTCTGAAAGTAACGAGTTTAAACCCGGTCCCCATGGTTCGGCTTGCAACTCCGTTACTATGATTTTCTCTGGTGGCACGCCAAATACGTTAGCTCTTATTTTGTATGACCAGTAGCTTAATGGATATTGGAAATAAATAAATTTACCAAAGAATACTCCCCAAAAGTCGTACCAAATCTTGCGATACATCGAGATACCTAAGTAGTCGGCCATTTGGTAACTTGGGAACCAAAAGCCCCCTTCACCGCTGTCCTGAACTAATATTTTTCGTGAGGAATCCATATTGCGCACGATTGAGATTTCTTTTTCAACTGTGGCTTTTTTAATAGGTAAACAAGTTCCGAATGGGAAAAAGGGTTCGTTTTCTACCTGCCACATTTTTATAGACTTGTAACCGCGTAATTCGGTAACTGTTCTAAATATGTATGCGTAAAGCTCTTCGTTTCGAGTATCTTCGGAACTGGTATTTTTCCACCAGTCAGGCTCAAAGCACTCAGGATATCTCGGAACTTTGCGTCCCATTGTTAAAATAACGTTTACGTTTCTTTTTTCGGCTTCGTCCAACTGCCACTTAATAATGCTGTAGTCATAGGTATCCAAAGTTTTTTCAGAGTCATCCCAATAAACAACCAGTCTCATGTTTTTTGATCCTAAATCGTCGAGAATTTTTAAGTAAGTGTCTTTCCAATCCATACCCATTTGTTCCGCGTATTTGTGACTGAAAGTTATACCGTAGTTGATATCTGTTGCTGGTTTTGGGCGGATAAAAAAGAAAACGATAAGCGGCGTAACTATTATTAATACTAGTGCGAGCAAAAGAGTGCGTATTAGTTTTAAAAAGAACAGTCTTTTTATAAGATATTCGCTTCTTTTTATTTGTGACTTAAGGGCAGTGCTAAAGTGCATAAAATTCGGTTTCTTTTTAATCTATAGCATTATTCTTACATATTTCGGCATAGTAAGAAAAGGACTTTCTGGGTTTTCGCTTTAAATCGTGCTCTCGATCTATTTCCACGATTCCAAATCTTGGCCAAAAGCCTTGGTGCCATTCAAAGTTATCAATTAAAGACCAATAAAAGTATCCACGTAAATCCACACCCTCGTTTATGGCCTCACCGCATTTTATTAGCATATCGTGGATAAATCTTTTGCGATGTTTATCCTTTGCGTCTGCGACTCCGTTTTCGGTTATATAAATTGGTTTGTTATAACGTTTTAGTTTAAGCAGAATATTTTTAATACCTTGAGGATAAATCCACCATCCAAGATCACTGTTGAAGTCGTCAGGATTCGCAGTTTTTAGGTTTAAAAAGCGTGTTGTAAAGTAAAAGTTAAGACCTAGCATGTCGCAGTTCTTTACAACCGGATTTAAAAAGAAACCTTCGTTCATAAAATATATAAATTTCGCAAACCACGTATCTAAAATATTTGTACTCGTAGAACATGCTTCATACCAAACAATATTTTTTACAATTCCAACTGGTTTTGTATAAACTTCTTTTATGCTTTTATACGCAGCATTATGTGAACGCATTAAATTTATCTGTACTATAAGTGACGATAAGTAATTTTTTTTATTTGGTGGCCACGATCCAACTGTGTATGACATTAAAGCGTAAACTTGAGGTTCGTTAATAGTCCAGATAGCGTCACATAAATGTCCAAGCTCTTGTGCACATCTACGGGCGTATCTTGCAAATATTTTTGGCGATTCAGGATTTAAAAAGCCACCTTTGTTTGCAAACCACAGTGGATTTGTAAAATGATGAAGTGTAACGTAAGTTTTTAATCCCCTACTTCTTGCGGCGTTTAAAACTTTTTTGTAATGTTGAAATGCTGCTAAATCAAAGTAACCTTCTCTTGGTTCAAGTCTTGCCCATTCAATAGATAGTCTGATTGCGTTATTGTTCAAATCTTTGGCAAGGTCAAAGTCTTCTTCAAAACGGTTATATGAATCACAAGCAATTCCCGAGGCATCAAGTGGAAATTGTCGCGTAGTTGTTTCGGTATCTTTAGAGACTTCCCAGCGCCACCAATCGGTATTTATGTTATTTCCTTCTGTTTGATGTGCGGAGACCGCTGTTCCCCATATAAAGCCTTTTGGAAAGTCCATATTTTAAGTATACAATAAATATAGTATGAAACTAATCCTTCGTTTAGCTATATCGGTGTTGTCTGTACTGGTGGCATCGTCTATTATTCCTGGGGTTTATATAAAGGATATTTTTACTGCTGTAATACTTGTTGTCGTTTTGTGGGTTTTAAATGCAATTATTAAGCCACTTCTTGTGGTGTTAACTCTGCCTGTCACGATTATAACCTTAGGTTTGTTTTATTTTGTGATTGACGCTGGGATAGTGATCTTTGCAAGTCACCTTGTACCTGGGTTTACGGTTGATGGTATTTTAACGGCTTTGCTTTTTAGTTTAGTGGTTTCACTTATTCAGTCTTTGTTAAATTCACTTTCAAATTAATTCTTGGACATTATAAGATTTAACACCGCAGCATCTTTTTGTATTACGTGTAACACTTTGTAATTGTAACCTCGCCTGGTGTATTCCATATTGTCGCAAACAACAATGTCAGCGTTACCAATAGAATATGTGTATTCATATTTATTATCTGCATAATATTCCATGGCATAACCCAGGGCACAGCTAAAAACTTTAGGCCTAATGTTTGTATTTTTTACGTAATCATTTTTGATCCACTCGGCGGCATCTTTGTAAGAAGTTCCCCAATATTCTGTTTCAAAGTTTTTATACTGGTGAGAAACTCCGCCGACAAGTTCGTTAAAGTAAGAATATTGGTGTGGAAATAACCTTCCGATGTCCATAATTACAAAGGACACGTTTATTAGTATTAATGCGAGCAGTAATTTTTTTGTAATCTTATAACCTTTGGTTCTAAAAAATTCAAAGAAAAATAGAAATGCTGCCATAGTTATTTGAGGTATAAGATACGAGAAGTGTCTTAAAGTGTTGTAAATTACCGGTTGGATACATGCGTAAAGAACTAGGTTCAAAAGCACACTGCTAATTATCAAAAAGAATATTTTGTTTTTAACCAATTCCTTAATACTGAGAATAGACATTAAGAAACCGACCAAAATATATATTGGAGTTGTGATTGTTAAGTAAACAAATAAGTAGTGCCAAGGTCTTTGATCTTTGTAAATGTATCTACCCATGTACCAAATAATGTTGTCCCACTGGTTAAAGTTGCTGTTTACTGAAAGTTGATAAGAAAATTGTTGAAAGTAGTTAACTCCTTGTAATTGCCATATGCTTGCCACAAGAGCAGTTGAAACCGCGAGCATCACAAAATACTTAGGCGAATTTTCTTTTAGCCACAGTTTCCAGTTTTGGCGATCTACTTTGATTATGTATGTGTAGAGTTCATACATTCCTAAAACTACATACAGGCTTAAACCTATAAGCCTTATGCTTTGTGTTAATGCGATTGTTATTCCCAGTAAAACAAGCAAGTACATTTTGCGTTGTTCTCCCCACAAATATATTAATAGGAGCGAAATCATATAAAACGTTGTGAATGAAATATCGATTGGATTAAATGCCAAATGCCCGGAAAAAGTTGGTGAAAGATACAACATTAGCACGGCGGCGATACTGGATTTTTTATTTCTGGTGGCTAAATACACTAATGCATAAAATGCTATAAAAGTACCAAAAGCAAAAATCATATTTTCAAGATGAAATGTCTCATATGAAAAGCTTGGATTAAAAATATTTAGTAGCATTGGGTATATGTAGTATGCGTCGGGATCAACATAAATTTGAGTGTGTTTAGTTAGGGTAGGTTTATGCTTAATTATTTGTAAAAATTCACGTCCTCTTTCGTACCGATATTGTTCGTCGGCGGTGATTGAGTAGCTTTTATACGTTGTAAAAGCAATGATAAAGTACAGCGCTGTGAAAATTAAAAATAAATAATGTCTTTTGAAAAGTCTCGAGAACATACTCCCCATTATACAGTTTTTAGTTGCTGTACCTCGTAGGCAGTTAAATCTCTAAATGTTCCTTCTTTTAGGTTATCTAGTGTAATTGGTCCAATAGCTATGCGTTTAAGATCTAATAATTTTAGGTGTAAGGCCTGGCACATGCGTCTAACCTGGCGTTTTTTACCCTCGTGAATTGTTAATTCTAATGTAGTTACACCTTTGTCGACAAAAATTACATTAGCGTCGGCCGGTGAGGTCATGCCATCTTCTAGTTCTACGCCACTTGCCAAATGAGACAAATCTTCAGGCGAAACTCTGCCTTGAATTTTAAGTTCGTAAATTTTCGCAGTATGAAATTTTGGATGTGTTAAGCGTAAGGCAAGTTCGCCGTCGTTGGTAAGCAATATTAGCCCTGTGGTGTCATAATCAAGACGTCCAATTGGAAATAATTTAACAGGAGATTTTACTAAATCGATAACAGTTTTTCTGTCGCGATCGTCACTAACAGTTGATAAAACTCCTTTAGGTTTGTTTAACATTATATAAACTGTTTCACTTGTAACATTTAAGGTTTTTCCGTCGAGTTTAATGGCATCACGATTAACATCAACCTCTTGTCCCATTTTTCCGGTGATTCCGTTTACCTCAACGCGACCTTGTTCTACAAGTTCATCGGCTTTGCGTCTCGAATATCCACTAGAGCTGGCTATGAATTTATTAATTCTCATAAATATTTTTTAACGTAATTGTTATAATAGCCCCCTAGTATACCAGTTACATTTTCGTAAAAGGTTTGAAATCTGTTTTTTCCGTTACAAAAGTTTTCAAGATTTTGCAAATCTTCAGCATCGAGTTTAGTTGTGTAGTTTGCAATTGGATACATTATGGCGTTTTTGTCATTTGCTATATGATCAACTCCAAGCGCGTGTCCGAACTCGTGTGTTAATGTATGCATAAAGTCTTGTTGTGAATCAAAAAAGAATATATCGATTGTATTTGTATTTGAAATATAAACGCCTTCCTCCGGTTGAATTGCTAAAAGTTTGTTAAACTCGGTATTTTGCGCATTAATTTGGTCTACCTGTGTGTTTAGCTTTGTGATGTTATTTTCTATTCCTTGACGTTCGACGTTTACTTGATTTATTTGATTTTTCATTGAAGTTATTTGTGCTGTAAGTTGTTTGTAAGTATCTTTGGGAGCACCACCGCGGCTGTTCCAGTAATCCACTTGTGCATTTAGTGCAGCAACGCTTTTGTTTAAATCTGTCGTTTGTGCGTTATACGCTGTAATTTTATCTTCCAAAGTTTTTTTGTCGGCCTCAATATTAAATTTTTGAACAACCAGACCTGCGAGTAATCTCTGGCGCTCGTCGTACAACAAATTAATATCTAAAGGTGATTTAGAACTATCGCGGTAAAGAAAAACTTCTCGATGTAGCGTATCATTCCAAATAGCTGCAGACTCTTGAGCTGTTTTCACAACCTGGTCTTTGCTTACATTAAATTTTGGATCTATAGCGTTAACAGTAAAATCGATAGTACGTTCGCAAGGTTTGTACCACGCTTCTCGGCGTATAAAATCGTTTATGTCATCTTTACGTTTGGAATAGATAAAAAACCCAAGTCCTATTATTATGGCCAGCAAAATAAGTCTCTTAATAGATTTCATATTTTATTTAGTAGTTTGCTTTTGGCTTTTTATTTAGTAATAGGTAGATTATCGGCAAAATGCCCATGCTATTAACTATAAGCAGCGCAACAAACCATACCTTTTGACCTTTTTGTGCTGATCTCCATAGAGATACTCCGCGTAAGGCTAGATCTATAAATACGATGATATAGAAGTAGGGTGAGTGAACAAAGTCATTTAAAGACTGTAGGTATGATGTTTGTGTTAGGAAATTCATATGTTTATTGTAATACAGTTGAGGTTTTTGTGGAAGTTAGGCTGTATGCGTATAATCTGGGTAATTAGTCAAAACAAAAGAGAGGTACAAAATGTCCAAAAAGCACAATTCGGTTGTTAGTTATTTTTCTTTAAATTATCCTAAGTTACTGCAATATCTTGATAATCCAGAAGGATATTGGCCAAGTATTAAGGATAATACTATTAAAACAAAAAGGTTAGCTCATATAGTGCAGACATATGTGATAATGCCGGCATATAAGTTTTCGCCCCTTGAGGAAGTCTGTAAAGCACTGTTGGTTGGTAGAATACTTGGACACATAGTTGATCCAGATGTTGTGGCAGCAAAAACCCGACATAAAAAATGCATTTAAGCGGTAAAAGGCCAATACTTCACACTTGTGATTTATTGGCTTTCTTTTTTAACGCGACTTTGTTGGCTATAGGTTGACTAAGGCGGCTGTTTTAGCTATACTATCGGCAATTAGTCGAAAAAATCTATGTGAGGAGAGAAGATAATGGCGTTATATGCAAATGTAACAGAATACTTTGTAGAAGAATATGGTTTCCTGCTGCCGTTTTTGGACAAGAATGATCCTTTTTGGTTATCCATAAGGGAGAACACTATTTCCAACGCGGACTTGGCACGGAATTTATTGCCGTATCTGAAAAGAAGCGACGCGGAAGCAACACCGTTTTATCGTGCCAATTTGGCAATTTTGGTGGCGCGTTCACTATTTTGGATCGAAGAACCGCCTAAACGACGCTTACAAAAAAAGGGAGATCGAAATGTTCATTGAAATTGTGTTTTTCGTGGTAGTTTTGTTAATTCCTGTTGGTGTTGGGATATATATCTTCAATGGCACCAGGGTTGTCGTTTGGGCTTTTGGTAATCAAATCGACCAGGCGCGTTTCGCTAATGGCCAAAAAATTGGGTCTGCCACTAGCGAAAAGGAAATGGATGAAATATTTGCACGTTATAACAAAAAACATTTTGTGCAAGTACAAAGCGATAGCTATCTTGGCTATAAGTATTTTCTCACAAATGAGAGAATGTACTGGGATGCCGTTAGAGTACTTTGGAAAGAAACAAATAAATAATAAAGTTTTCGTTAAGCAACAAAAAGCCAATATTTCACACACGTGACTTATTGGCTTTATTTTTTTCACGGCGCAATTTTATCCCCCACCCTTCTCCGCCATCCATACCGCTAGTTACTCAGTCATTTCGCGAGTAAAAAATTCTTTTGCCAATTTCAACCGAGATCAAATATAAAAGTACGACGCCAGCCAAAGTTATTGGAACCAAAATTGGCGGCGCAGTGAATCCGAAAAATGTTCCTATAAACGTATAAGGAATTGCCCATCCAATTGTGACAGCTAACAAAGTTGTAAAAATAAGGTACTTGCTTGCGCGGCTTTGCACAAAAGGAATATGTCTGGTTCTTATAATATGTATAACTAAAGTTTGTGTGGCGAGTGACTCAATAAACCAACCTGTCTGAAATCCTGATGCCGAGCTTTTAAACATTACGAACATCACAAAAAAAGTCATGAAATCGTAAATTGAACTTATAGGACCAAAAATAATCATAAAGTTTCTGATGTATTTAATGTTCCATCGTTTTGGTTTTTGTATAAATTCTTTATCAACGTTATCGGTTGGAATAGTTATTTGTGATATATCGTACAAAAAGTTATTTAACAGTATTTGGATTGGAAGCATTGGCAAATAAGGTAAAAACAAAACCGCACCTAAAACGCTGAACATGTTTCCAAAGTTAGAACTTATTCCCATCATGATGTACTTCATTGTGTTTCCAAAAGTTTTTCGGCCTTCAATAACGCCGTCTTTTAATTGATGTAAACTCTTTTTGGTTAAAATCATGTCAGCTGATTCTTTAGCAACATCAACTGCATTTGCTACCGAAATTCCCACATCAGCTGTTTTAAGTGATGGCGCATCGTTTATTCCGTCTCCCATGTAACCAACAACATGGCCGTTAGCTTTTAGCGCGCGGATCACTCTGTTTTTATCATCCGGAGAAAATCTGGCAAAAATAGTAATATCTGAAACCATATGCTTAACTGCTTCATCTGTTAAATTGTGAATTTCATGTCCCAGCAACACGCCTTTAACATGTAAGCCAACATCTGAACAAATCTTTTTTGCAACAAGTTCGTTGTCTCCTGTTAAAATCTTAACTTCAATGCCCATCTTTTCGAGCTCTTCGATTGTTTGTTTAACTCCTTCTTTTGCAGGATCTAAAAATGCCACGTATCCCATTAAAATTAAATCCTGTTCATCTTCTTTTTCGTAAATCTGCTTTACGCTAACAACTTTTTTTACAGCCAATGCCAAAACTCTAAAACCCTGATTACTTAGTTCTACATATTGATTAATGAGTTTGTCCGAATTCTTTGGATCTAAATCTTTGTGAGTTCCATTGTCGTCGTAAGCTTTACACGAAGTAAATATTTCCTCTGGTGCGCCTTTAGTTACCATGAACAATTCGCCGTGGTCTTTAACAACAACACTCATTTTTTTACGTTCAAAATCAAAAGGAATTTCGTCTACTTTTGTGCAATCTGCCAAATCAAGTTTTTTGAAATTTATAACAGCTGTATCCATTGGATTATTTATTCCTGTTTGAAATGAGCTGTTTATATAGGCATAGCGCAAAACTTTGTCTGAGTGATTTCCGTTAATATCCACATAATTAATAAGTTTAATCTTGTCCTCAGTAAGTGTGCCTGTTTTGTCTGTACATAAAATATCTAAACTTCCGAATGTTGGAATAGCGGCCAATTTTTTAACAATAACCCCCTTTTTGGCCATGTTTACAGAACCTTTTGCCATTGTTACCGACATTATCATTGGCAAAAACTCTGGAGTTAAACCAACAGCAACTGCTAAAGAAAACAACAGCGATTCCAAAAGATCGTGTTTGAAAAGCGCGTTAACCGCGAAAATAAAAATTACAAAAAATATAATTACTTTCAAGATCATGACACTGAAGTTTGATACACCTTTTGTGAACTCATTTTCCGGTTCCTGTGCAGCAAGATTTTCAGCTATTTTTCCAAATTCTGTGGCGCTTCCAATTGTTACAACTACTGCACTAGCCGACCCGGTAACAACACTTGTTCCGCTGAATAGAATATTTGTCATTTGAGTTAGGTCAGCGTCTTCTCCATTCTTCTGAACTATCGGCGTGGTGAACTTTTCGATTGGAAATGATTCTCCTGTCATAACGGATTGGTTTATAAAAAAGTCTTTTGATGATAGTACGCGACAGTCGGCTGGTATTAAGTCGCCTGCGTTTAACTCAATAATGTCGCCAATTGTTAATTCGGTGTTTTTTATCTCTTTTTTTTGGCCGTCGCGTAATACAAGCGATACGTTGGCAATTTTTTCTTTTAGTTCATGTGCTGCATTGCTGGCTTTGTATTCCTGAAAAAAGTTAAGTGTGACACTCATGATTACCATAGCTAACACAATAATGGCATCTACGGTTCCGCCGGTTAACATGGAAACTCCTGCCACTCCAAGCAACATTAAAATAAGTGGACTTTTAAAGTTAGACAAAAATTGAATTATTACGTGAGCTTTTGTTTCTTCTTTTATTGTGTTGGAGCCGTACGAGGCTATGCGTTCTTGTGATTGTTTGGATGTTAGCCCTTTAATAGTTGTTTCTACAGTTTCCAAAACTTTCTCGGTTGTTGCACTGGCAAAAAAGCTTAGTTTTGTCTCGGGTTTTTGGGTGGGAGCCATATGTGATATAAGTATATCTGATTTTTAGATATATCGTAGAGAGAGGAGAAAAAATGTTGATTGTACTGGTTATTGATCATTACTTTTTGTTGGTACGGGTTAATGATGCCGACAGTTTGGACAAAATGATGGGTGTTTACGTGTATGAGGGAAATTTAGATGGTTGGTCCCGCCATGCCAATGAACTTTTTTTAAACAAGATGTTGCATGTTGTTGAACGTATTTCCGGCGATAATAACGAACAATATTTTCCCGGTACCCGCGGATATCCAACCTTCCGCTGCACTTTGTAGTTTATTACAAGTTCAAAGAGCGCTGTTGTTTAAAATAAAATAATGGCGCTCTATTTTTTCAGCTTAAATTCAGCAATACGCGCTTATTCTTTGCTAGTATATAATCAATACTTATGGATAACATTATTGTAGTAAAAGACCTGGTAAAAAAATTTAAAGAAGTCACTGCAGTAAATGGTATTTCGTTTGAGGTACCTAGAGGCGAAGTTTTTGCCTTTCTTGGACCAAACGGTGCCGGTAAAAGTACAACGATAAAAATGTTAACAACTATTTTAGACAAAACTTCCGGGCATATTACTTTAAATGGCTTTGATCCCGAGAAAAATCGTGAGGATGTACGTAAATCCTTTGGAATAGTTTTTCAAGATCATAGTTTAGACGATGATTTAACAGCATACGAAAACATGGAATTTCACGCAGCTTTATATAATGTTACAACTGCAAATAATGTTCGTCAGCACCGTATCGAAGAAATGATGAAGTTTGTTGAACTTTGGGATCGAAAAGATAGCATGGTTAAAACATTTTCTGGGGGTATGAAACGACGCTTGGAAATTGCTCGTGGGCTTTTACATCATCCAAAAATACTTTTTCTCGACGAGCCTACGCTTGGTCTTGATCCTCAAACCCGAAATCACGTTTGGGAGTATTTGAAAGAAATTAATAAAAACGAAAACATGACGATATTCTTTACCACTCATTACATGGAAGAAGCCGAAAAGATTGCCGATAAAATTTCGGTAATAGATCATGGTGATATTATTGCCACTGGAACAGCCGAAGACTTAAAGAAGCAAACGTCGACTGAAACTTTGGAAGATGCATTCTTAGCCTTAACAGGAAAAAATATTCGTGAAAATGAAGCTACTGGTTTAGATGGTTTACGTTCAGATAGCAAAATGTGGAGGCGTCACTAAAATGCAAGCAGCATACATATTATGGCTACGACAAGTTAAAAAGTATTACAGATCAAAATCCAGAGTAATTGGCTCTCTTGGGCAACCATTATTATTTTTGTTGGCTTTTGGATTTGGCTTTGGTTCTATATATCAAAAAGCCGAAAATGGAAATTACTTAGAGTTTTTAGCACCGGGAATAATTTTGATGAGTGTTTTGTTTACGGCGTTGTTTTCCGGAATTGAAATTATTTGGGATAAGCAGTTTGGATTTTTAAAGGAAACATTAGTCGCGCCAGTGCCAAGAATAAATATTATGCTCGGTCGTACTCTCGGTGGTGCTACCGTTGCAACAATTCAGGGGGCAATAGTTTTTCTTTTAGCTATGCTCTTTGGTTTTAGACCACAAAATATATCTATGGTGTTTATAGCTTTCGTGTTCGTGTTTTTGGCTGCCCTACTATTTACTTCTGTCGGAACAATAATTGCTTCTAAAATGGATGATATGCAAGGTTTTCAATTAATCATGAACTTTTTGGTTATGCCAACTTTCTTTTTGTCAGGTGCTTTATTTCCACTAAGTGGTTTGCCTCCGATAATGAAAACATTTATTCAGTTTAATCCCCTAACTTATGCTGTTGATGGTGTGCGCGGTACATTAACAAATGTTTTTGCTTTTAGCCCACTTACGGACTTTGCAGTGCTTGCCGTTGTAACTTGCATTCTATTATTACTAGGAAGCTACTTTTTTGAAAAAATTCAGGCATAATAGATCTATATGACAACAACTAAAACAAAAATATTAGCGTTTGGTGGCTCACTTAGAAAGGATTCATACAGCAAAGCTTTGTTGCTTGCTACTGTAGATATGTTTCCCGATACTGTGGAAGTTGAAGTTTTCGATAGACTTGGAGAATTCCCTTTATTTAACCAGGAAATCGAAGCTAATCTACCCGAGGTCGTTAAGGAATTGAAAGATAAAATAAAAGCTGCAGATGCAGTGTTGATTTGTACTCCCGAATATAACTATTCAGTTCCGGGTTTTCTAAAAAATGCTTTAGATTGGATTTCACGTCCTTATGGCGATGCCAGTTTAAATGATAAACCTGTCGCAATTATGAGTTCTTCACCTGGGATGCTTGGCGGTTCTCGTGCGCAATATCATTTACGCCAGACAATGGTATTTTTTAATGCTCATGTAATTAATAAACCGGAAGTAATTGTTGGTGCCGTTCATGAAAAAATTAAAGACGGTGTGCTTACCGATGAAGTAACAAAAGAAAAGATAAAAGAATTAGTCGGTGCCTTGGTGGTTTGGGCCGCGAGATTAAAAACTAACTAACTATTTATTTAAGCTTTTGGAAGAGTAACCGTGAAAGTGGTTCCCTCATTTAGTTTACTCACTACTTTGATATCACCCTTGTGAGCTTTCACAATTTCTTTTGCTATTGCTAAACCTAACCCTGTTCCGTTTCTTGAATTTTTAGAACGTGACTTATCCGCCCTAAAGAATGGATCAAATACGTAAGGTAAATCTTTTTCCGGAATTCCTTCTCCATGATCTTTGATCTTTGTAAAGGTACAACTATTTTCCGCAAACGTGTCTATTTCTATAGTGCTTCCTTCTTTGCTGTATTTAATGGCGTTGTCTAGCAAGTTTTTGAATAATCTGGTTAAACCTTCTTCATTTCCCTTAACGGGAACATTATTTGAAGTGCATTTAATCTCTATCTGTTTTTCTTTTGCTAAAATTTTATATTTTCCAATTACATTTTTAAGGATGTCATCGATATTGAGTTGTGTAAATTCGCCTATTTTGTATGCCCCAGCCTGTAACTTACTTTGTGTTAGCAACTGCTCTGTTAAATTATGTAATTCGTCAATTTCAGTTACGGTGCCGAGCATTGTTTTTTTTGCTTCCTCTATGTCTAGGTGTTTATCTCGCAAAGTAACTTCTAAATCTGCTTTCATCGCGGTAAGCGGTGTTTTAATTTCGTGTGCTGCGTCTGAAATAAATCTTTTTTGTCTATCTACCATGTTTTCTATTGGCTTTAGAGTTTTGCCTGCCAAAATATATCCAAGTCCCCCGGCCAATATCAGTACAGATAAATTAATTAAGCCTAATAAAAATAAGGTTTTTTCTCTAATTTCAGCGGCTGTTTCTTCTTTAAAAATAGGAATGTTTTGAGGAGGAGGTGGTGGTATTAAAAAAGCAGTATTATCGTCAAATTGATGTTGAATTCTTCTTTGCTGGCTTTCAAGTGCTTTCGTTGTTACCATGTCAACGCTAGAATACACTGCTGCACTAAAGCACAAAGTTATCGCTAATATTATTAATAAATACCAAGCTGTTAGTTTTATTCGCGCGGCTTTAAACATGTAATCCTTTTATTCTCTTAGTGAGTATCCAAAACCTCTAATAGTTTGAATTAATTGTTTCTTTTCTGGGAATGGTTTGTCTATTTTACATCTTAAATAACCTACATATTGTTCAACGGTGTTTGGTAATACATCAGAATCAAAACTCCATACATGCGAAACAATTTGTTCTTTAGTTAATGTTTTTTCTTTGTTTCTAAGTAAATACTCAAGTAATGAGAATTCTTTTTTTGATAGAGAAATACGTGTTTCTCCGCGAGTTACATTAAAATTTTGTGAATCTAACATTAAATCATCTGCAGTTAGATGTTCATCCATAAGATTATGAGGTCTTCGTAATATGGCTTTTAGGCGCGCAAGTAGTTCTTCAAATGCGAATGGTTTTGCCAGGTAATCGTCGGCTCCGGTGTTTAAACCTTTAACTTTGTCTTCAAGTTCACTCTTTGCAGTTAATATTAAAATAGGTGTGTGAATATTTTGTTTTCTAAGGCTTTTGCAAATTTCTAGGCCATCCATTTCGGGTAACATCAAATCAAGAATTATTCCATCATAATCTTCGGTCGATGCGTAGTCGTAGCCTTCAGTTCCTGTAAATGCTAAATCAACAAGAAAAGCTTCTTGTTCAAGTCCTTTTTTTATAGCATTTGCTATTTTATGCTCATCTTCAACTACTAAAATCTTCATAGTATCATTATATCTTGTTGGCTGAGTTTTTGCTGAATTTATCTTTTGTGTTCTAGTTTAAGGCTGTGTTTTAAATATTTTGCACAAAGGTATGTTAAAAAGGTTGCAATCATTGTGCATGCCCATCCAATTGCTACTAATTTTAAAAGTAGATTCTCATTTTTTTCGACTTCGGTTAATGACTTACCAACTACAACAAATCCGCTTGTTTGCGAGACTGTATTGTTAAAGCGAGTAACGACAATGGCGCTGCGTACACCTGTCTTTGGCTGCCAGGTAACTTTATCTTCGCCATGTTGTCTTACGTAATCAAAAATTCCTGAAGGAATTGTAGGTACTTTGCCGTCAAGTAATGCAGTTGAAGCTATTGGTTTACCTCCATCGTCATAGACTATTGTGAATACCTGTAAACTTTTTGAAATATCAATTTTTTGAGATATTTGTTCCACTAGATCCGGAGACATTCCGCCCTCAAAGCTTATAACCGAGTCTCTAGCAATTTGTATTTGTTCTAAGTTTGCAGTTTGTCTGATAATCTGCTGTCCAACAACATATATCAAAATTGATAACATTGTAGTTGTAACAGCAAGAGGTAACCATTTTATTAAAGTTTTTAATATGTCTTTTGAAGTGATCATAAAAAAATTATACAACGTAGAGGCGCTTCGTACGATAAGCGCCTCTATTTGTAATTAGCTAACATTATTTTTGGGGTAGTCCCTGTTGAGCTGGTGCTGGTTGTCCTGGTTGTGTCGTGGGCATGTCTGGGTTAAGTTGAATATTTTGTGCTGCGATACTTCCGTCGGTATTGGCGGTTCCAAATACTCTTACGTTGTCTCCAGCTTTTAAGTCGGTTGCTGTGGCTGACGCTGCTTTGTTGATTGCTGTTGTTGATGAGAACAATATTATTTTCGAACTACCGTCTTGTAGTTTTACTGTAATACTTTTTGCGTCTGCAGAAATGATTGAACCAGTTACTGGTCTAAGTCCTGCGGCTGCGCCCGCGCCCATTCTTTGTTGGCCTGCGCCCTGAACTCTTGCAGATCCATTAGTTGGTTGTCCGTTTTGACCGAACGCGCCACGTGTTGGAACTTTAGTTTTTTCGTATTGCATTCCTCCAAAGAATCCACCTGCACCTGCTAATATTACTGCAGCTACTAGGGCTATTATGACTTTTTGGTCTTTCATGTGATTTTCACCTCCTTAAAAAAGAAATTTATTTTTGCTGTTTTTTGATCTCACTCGTATCGTAAAGCTTCAATTGGTTGTAAGTTTGCTGCTTTTCTCGCGGGATACCATCCAAATATTATTCCGATAATTCCTGAAACACCCAAGGCTAAAGCTACTGAATGTAGTGCTAAGGTAAACGGCAGATTAATAACCTTAGAAATAATAAATGACACAAGCGCGCCCATTACTGTTCCTAAAATTCCTCCGGCAAAAGTTAAAATAATAGCTTCAATTAAAAACTGCAAAATAATTGTTTTCTTTTTTGCACCTAAGGCTTTTCTTAAACCGATTTCGCGGGTTCTTTCTGTGACTGTGACCAACATTATGTTCATAATTCCAATTCCTCCTACTATAAGAGATATAGCAGCAATTCCTGATAATAAGGCAGTTAATGTTCCTGTAATCTGATTAGCTGCACCCAGAATATCGTTTTGAGACATTATTGAAAAATCAGCCAACGCTGGATCCGTAATTTTATGTCTGGCCAGCAAAAAATAGCCAAGTTGATCTTGAGCTGCTGTCATAACATCGGCACTTACTGCTTCGGCAGCAATGTTTGATAAGTAATCAACTCCAAACAATTGTTTTTGTGCCGTTGTTAATGGAACGAAAATCATGTCATCGGGATTTTGAAAACCGCTTCCGCCTTTTGATACTGTAACTCCAATTACTTTAAATGCCTGGCCACTTATTCTAATGGTTTGTCCAATTGGGTCAGCGTCTGCAAATAAATCTGTAGCCGTTGTTGGACCAAGTACCGCTACTTTTGTCATAGCATCAACATCTCTTTGAGCAATGAACACTCCGGACGCTATGTTTACTTTGTGAATGTCTGCGTATGTTGGAGTTGACCCTACTATTTGTGTATTTGTATTATTTTTACCTGCAACAACTTGTCCTCTTTTGGAAAATTCTGGTGAAATACTTTTTATGTCTGTTAGTTGGTCTGTGCTAGACATTGCTGCAGCATCTTCGTTTGTTAAAGTTTGGGAACTGCCTGCGGCACCTCTTACGGCGCCACTACTTTGAGATCCCGGCATGATAGTTAATAAATTTGCTCCAAGAGATTGTATTTGATTGGATATCGATTGTTGGCTTGCCTGACCAAGTGATATAAGTGCAATAACACTTCCTGTGCCGATAATAATTCCCAACGTTGCCAGGGCTGTGCGCATTTTATTTAACGTTAATGAGCTTAGTGCTTCTAATATTAGTTCAACTATGCTCATATGACTTTCCTAAAATTAGTATTAATTTTATCTTCAAATACCTTGCCATCTTTGATATGAATAATTCTTTTTGCATGTTCTGCAATATCAGGTTCGTGTGTGATCATAATAATAGTGTGTCCCTCTTCATTAAGTTTTTGAAAAATACCCATAACTTCTGAGGCTTGGCTTGACGCAATATTTCCTGTTGGTTCATCGGCTAATAAAATACTAGGGTGCATAGCGATACCGCGGGCAATAGCCACACGTTGTTGTTGTCCGCCTGAAAGCTGGTTTGAAAGATGATACATTCTGTCTTTAAGTCCTACCATTTCTAAATATTTTTTTGCGCGTGCTTCACGTTCTTCTTTTGGTAGACCTGCATAGGCCATGGGTAACATTACATTTTTTAATGAAGTTGTTCTTGGTAGTAAGTTAAACGCTTGAAAGATAAAGCCGATTTTTCTATTTCTAATGTCGGCTAGTTCATCGTCGCTTAATTCCTCAACACTTTCACCGTCCAGAATATATTCTCCTTTTGTTGGTGTATCTAAAGCCCCAAGTATATGCATCAAGGTTGATTTACCACTTCCTGATGGTCCCATAATAGCCACAAACTCTCCTGCTTTTATTTCAAAGGAAACATCATCTAATGCTCGGGTTTCAAAGTCATCTGTTTTATATATTTTGGATATGTGGCTTATTTTAATCATAAGTTGCCGTTTCCAAAAATTATCGACCGCCTCGGGCTGCAGCGCCGCCAAAGCCGCCACCGGTTCTTATACCGAATACTGACGCACCGGTTGTAGCTGTGGTGCCACCGGTTGTAGTTTTAGAAGAAGTGACAACTTCATCGCCTTCGTTAAGACCTGAAACGATTTCAGTATCTGTGTCCGATGAAAGTCCTGTGGTTACGTCTACGTTAGAGGGCACGCCGTTCTTTAAAACTTGTACATATGATTGACCATTTAAACTTTTAACTGCTGCCACAGGTACGTATAATACGTCGTCTTTTGAATCAATTATTATGTTTGCAGTTGAAGACATGTTTGCGTAAATTTGTGGGTTTGATGTGTCCAATATAATTGTTGTTGGATAAGTTGTTACACCAGAACTCACACTTCCTGTTGTATTAATGTTAAATACTTTTCCGGTAAATGTTTTATCAGGGAAGGCATCAAAAGTTACTGTAGCTTTATCCCCTATTTTTACACTTGGAATGTCTATTTCAGTTAAGTTTATTGAAACAATTGCGTAACTTGATGTAGTTATTGTGGCAATATTTTGTGAAAGTGTATTTGTTGAACTCGATACTGCTTGTGCAGGAATAACTGAACCTTCTTGTAATGAAAGTCCTGTTAATGTACCGGATATTGGGGCAACTATTGTTGGTGAGTAATTTTGTAACGAAAGTGATGCGCTTGTTAACGAGGTCTGTGACTGGTTAATCACATTGTCTTGATTATCGTATTTGTTTTCGGCAACTGACTTAGCAGCTTTAAGTGCTATATATGTTGGATTATCCTCCTCTAAATGTTTATCAATAGCTTGTTTTAGAAAGTTATTAGCCGCAGTAATTTTGTCTGATCTCATTTGAGTTTGATTAATTTCTGCAGATCTTAATGAGTTCTGTGCGTTTTGATATGAAGCTTGTTGCTGAATATATTTTTGAGTTGAACTTTGATCTAATTGAACAGTAGCAATGGCTTGTCCGGCTTTTACTGGGTCACCATTTTTTACATAAACTTTAGTAATAAGTCCGGTTACCTGTGTTACAACAGGAGTATTATTTGCAGTGGACACTTGTCCCGATGCCGACACCGTGGAAACTATAGTTCCCTTTTGTACTGGTGCTGTTTGGTATTGTACTTGAGTAGCTTTGGGTGCAAAAAATTGTTTGTATACAAACCAACCGCCACCAAGAACTAATGCTAGTGCAACAATCCTTAAAGGCCAACCAAATTTTTTATTACGCTTTTTCGAAGTTTCGGATTTATCATTCATATCACAACTATACGTTTAGTATACTGATAATATCCTGAGATAGTAATAGATAGTTGAAAAATACTTATTAATATTCAATAAAGGTTAAAGCAATACCTTTTTTGTTTGCACGGCCGGTTCTTCCAATACGGTGAACGTAGTCGTCGTAGGTTTTTGGCATATCGTAGTTGATAACGTGACTTACGTCATCAATATCTAAGCCTCTTGCAGCTACGTCGGTAGCTAATAATATTTTAATCTCATTGTTTTTAAATCTTTCTAATGTGGTGTGTCTTTGGCTTTGTCTTTTATCTCCGTGTATAGAGTCAACTCTATGTCCTCTAACTGAAAGTTCGTCGGTCAATTTTTGAACGTCCCATTTGGTGTTTCCAAAAATTATGACTTTTTCAAATTCAGCTTGAATTAATAAGTTGTTTAAGGCATCGATTTTACTTTGACTTCTTTTTACCTTAACAACATCTTGTGCAATATTTATTGCTGTATCTTGTTTTTTAACACTAATTGTTACAGGAGCTTTAACAAAGGTATAAAGTAAGTCTTCTACTTTGTTAGATATTGTTGCTGAAAAGAACAATGATTGTCTTTGATTTGGTAATAAAGAGATAAAGTATTTAATTTCTGGTAAAAATCCAATATCAACCATACGGTCAGTTTCGTCTAAAACAACGTTATTAAATGTACCTAAGTTTAAAATATTTCTTTTTATTAAGTCTTTAATACGTCCTGGTGTTCCAATAACAAAGTTTGGATTTCTACGTATTGCTGAAATTTGTGGATTCATGTTTCTTCCACCAATAACAAGTGCGCAGTAAACTTTCATTCCTTTTTCGAAATCTCTGAATTCATCGTAAATTTGTTCAGCAAGTTCACGTGTTGGGGATACTATTAATACTTTTTGTTTTCTATCCTTAACGACTTTGTCTAAAAATGGTATTAAAAATGCGGCTGTTTTACCAGTTCCTGTATTAGCAATACCAATAACGTCTTTACCTTCAATAATAAGTGGAATAGCTTGGTCCTGAACCGGAGTTGGGTCAGTGTAGCCTTTGTCTATAATATTTTGTTTAAGTAGATTGTTAATAGGTAGTGATGCAAAAGAGTTTTTAGCAACATACACTTCTTCGACTTCTTGCTCGGTTCTTATTTTAGCGACCTTTGAATACTCAACAGATCTTACCAAGTCATCAGTTGACCATGTATATTGGTATTTTTCTTTTCTTTTACCATTATTACCGGAAAATCTTGGTTTACTGCCTGATCTGTTAAAACTTCTAAAGTTTGAACTAGATCCCGACTGCCTTGATTCCCTCTTGTTATTACCAGAGTTATTGTACATATATTTTTATGCTATATGCAGAGCAAAACCAAGGGTCTGCTTAAATTAGAGTAGTTTAGAGAAAAGATACATTTTTAGAGTATAAGGCTATCTTTATCTAGATCAACTGACACAATATAAGGCAGATTCTTGACTTCATTCTGCAACGAACAAGGAAGTGTAACATGTATTGTATTCAAATGCAACAAACTATGGGATTTGATGTTATAGGTTGTTTTGGCGCGGATATCCTGGAGTAAAAAATAGAGCCTAAACTAATTGTGTTAACAAGTTTAGGCCCTTGGGTTTGGCGTTTATACTATTGTTTTCGTTTGTAACCTGCAGGGGGAATAATATCCGACGGATACTCTTCGATTAAAACAGCCATTCCTGCGTAGGCTACAGCCATTTCTTTAGGTAATGTGCCCCCGTCAAAGGCAATATAAATAGTGTAGGCTTCGGGAGTAAAATACACATAACCGCCTGTTTGGGCTAGTTCCCCTTCTGCTCCTACAGGCATAACGCCAGACGATCGTCCTGTTGACAGCATTTTTGCGATTTTCATCTGTGCTTTGCCGTAGTGATTAATGGGTTTTCCCCTTACCGTTTCAACGACCTCACCTATTGTAGTTGTATATAAACGCATGTTTTTCGAGCTCGGCGCTTGTACAGCAATTACGGCAACCCCGCTTTTTATTCCCTGCTGCTTAGCCCCAGCTACCATAGCGTTTAACACATTCTTACACAAATCTACTTTCATCATCCCTCCAAAATTTAGGTTTTTTGAATATCCGCAGGATTATAAACCGTACCAACTTTTAGGTCAACTTATAGCATATACAGGACATTTCTTATAAAACGTGTATAATCTAACACTGCAGCCTATGAATACAAGAAAACTAAGAAACATCGCCATAATCGCACACGTTGACCACGGAAAAACCACTATTGTTGATGGTTTGTTAAAGCAGTCCAAAACCTTTAGAGAAAACGAAAACATGATGTCACAAGAGCTTATTATGGATTCAAACGATCAAGAAAGAGAACGCGGAATCACTATTTTGGCCAAAAATACGGCTGTTTTTTATAAAGACTACAAAATTAATATAATAGACACCCCAGGTCACGCTGATTTTGGTGGTGAAGTTGAGAGAACCTTAAACATGGCCGATGGTGCCCTACTTGTTGTTGACGCACAAGAAGGACCAATGCCACAAACAAAATTTGTTCTTAAAAAAGCTTTGGACTTAGGTTTAAAGATTATTGTTGTTGTAAACAAAATCGATAAAACAAACTCACGTGTACCGGAAACCGTTTCAAAAATTTACGATTTATTTTTAGAATTAGCTTCACATGAAAACCAATTAGACTTTCCTATTTTGTTTGCCAGTGGTAAAAACGGAAAAGCTTGGGATAAAATGCCTAACGATTTTAACGAAACAGCAGACTTCACACCTATATTTGAAGCTGTAATAAAATATATTCCAGAACCAGTAGCCGATGAACATGGTGCTTTTCAAATGCTTGTTACAACATTGGACTGGGACAACTTTAAAGGTAAATATGCAATTGGTCGTGTAAACCGCGGACATATCACAAACGGCGATAAAGTTGTTTTAATAAAAAATGACGGTACATCTACTGACTCAGTTATTGAAAAAGTTTTTGTAAACGAAGGTTTAAAAAAGATCGAAACTGATATTGGTGAAGCCGGAGATATAGTTTCTGTTACAGGTATTAAAAACGCTGAAATCGGTGACACACTTTGTGCAGTCTCTCATCCCGAAGCTTTACCTTCAATTAAAATAGAAGAACCTACTTTAAGTATTACTCTTGGACCAAACACTTCTCCATTTATGGGTAAAGAAGGTAAATTTGTTACAGGTCGACAACTTTTAGAAAGAATCGAACGCGAACTTCAAACAAACATTGCAATGAGATTTAGAATTTCTGAAGAAGGAAGATACGTTTTGTCAGGTCGTGGCGAATTACATTTGTCAGTTTTTTTGGAAACTTTAAGACGTGAAGGTTACGAATTAGAAGTAAGCCGACCAACTGTTATCACAAAAGTAGTTGACGGTCATGAAGTTGAACCTATCGAAGAATTAACCGTTGATGTTGATGCCGACTACGTTGGTGCTGTAAAAAGTGAAGTTGGCCGCAGACGCGGCGTTTTGCTAAACCAAGAAGATGTAACATCTAAAGTTACACGTTTAACATTCGAAATTACAACTCGTGGAATTTTGGGATTACGTGGTGCCTTATTAACCTTGAGTAAAGGTACAGCCATTTGTAGTTCCAGTTTCGTAAGAAACGACGTAATGGGAGCACAATTACAAAAATTACGAAAAGGTGTTGTCATTGCCTCAATGAATGGAAAAGCTGTTGCTTATGGTTTGGTAAGTGCTCACGATAAAGGCGACGTATTTATTCCACCTCAGACAATGGTTTACGCCGGAATGATTGTTGGTTTAAACGGTCGTGATGAAGACTTAGAGATTAACGTTTGTAAAGAAAAACAACTTACTAATAACAGATCAGTTGGAGAAGATGGAATTATTTTGCCACCTCCAGTTGATATGAGTTTGGAACAATACTTAGGCTTTTTGGAAGACGACGAGTTGTTAGAAATAACTCCAACAAGTTTACGTTTACGTAAAAAAGTTTTAGATGCTACACAAAGACGCCGCACTCAGCGAAAGTAATCCCCTACTCTTTTTGTTAATACTATTTAAATATTTATAATTGTTTGACACAAAATTTTTACTGTGTTTGAATTAATGTTCGTCCTAATCCCAATAAACAAGGAGTGTATTTGAATGGAAGTAATACTCAGAGAAGGTTTTGTATACGTAAAGATATTTAGTGATACTTTTGGACACAACGACTATTTTTTCTTTACGCACGCAGATGTGCCACCACTTGTTGAAAAGGTCACGATGACCACACTGGCAAAAATTGAAAATGGATTAGGTCGATCGAGCACATGTTTCTGGCCATCCGTATCTTCTAGGCAACCCTTTTTTGTAAAACCAGGGGAAGTTCGCAGGGCAACTGATAACGATTTGCGAGCTCTTCTGAAAATGTGGAAATGTTGTTTACCAATTTCCACGTGGGTTGAAAACATCAACAATATGTCGCAAGGTATATTGCATGATGAGAAGTTACGAATTGCCCGCATAGCAAGTGAATTTAATTAAACATTTGCTGTGCAAAATCTCTCTTACTCGTAGATTTCATCGCGGGTAAGAGGGTCTTTTTTAAAGCATAATTTTCAGCTAACACTCAGGGAGCTCACATAAGATTATTTATATGAATGAACAAAAGAGATCAAATAATAGTACGATTTTTGGTTTAGTAAGTTTCGTAATTATTTCATTACTTGGATTTTTTGCTTTTAAGTCTAATAAAAGTGCCGCCGAAGTAGGAACAAATACAGTTCCGGATACATCTCTACAGGTTACATCAACTCCTGAGTCTGTTTTTAGTGTATATCAAACTTCTCCTTCTACCACACCAACAGATACTCCTACACCTAGTCCAACCGCTACGGTAACACCAATGCCTACCGCGAAAGCTACCTCAACTCCTACGCCAACTCCGACATTAACTCCCACATTAACTCCCACCAAAGCTTTATCTCCATACAAAGATGGAACATATGAAGCTATGGGTAACTATGGAGCCCCAGACGGTTCTCAGCAAATTGATGTAACTTTACAACTCACAAGTGGGTTGATAACAAGTGCTTCTGTAAAGGCACTCTCTCAACAACATACATCTTTAAGATATCAGCAAGATTTTATTCAGAACTATAAAGATCAAGTAGTAGGTAAAAAAATTGCAGATCTGAATCTAAATACCGTTTCCGGTGCATCTTTGACCACAGACGGATTTAACTCAGCTCTGAACACTATAAAAAATGAAGCAAATACACTTTGAAGCCATAGGTACTCGTTGGCAAATTGACTCATTGGACAAACCAATTGAGCAGCAAGTAGTTGATGCAATTAAGCATCGTGTAGAAATTTTCGAAGACACATATTCAAGGTTCCGCAACGGTTCTTTCGTTGCTAATCTTGCAAGCGATGCCGGAACTTACACATTACCTGAAGATGCAAAGCCGCTTTTTGATTTGTACTTTGAACTATATAAAATTACAAATAAAAAATTTACGCCTTTAATTGGGCAAACTCTAGAAGAATTGGGTTACGATAAAACATATTCTTTTAAAGCAAATATTCCTACAAAGCTAGATGATTTGAGTCAGGTAGCGAGTTATCAATATCCTAAATTAACAATCGCAAAGCCTGTACGCTTAGACTTTGGTGCCGCAGGAAAAGGTTACATCATAGATATAGTCTCAGACTTACTAAAGGAAAGTGGTTATACTGAGTTTATTGTGGATGCCGGTGGCGATATTGTTCACTATTCTAAAAGTGGCAAGGCAGTCCCTGTAGGATTAGAGAATCCAATAAATATTTCAGAAGCAGTTGGTGTGGCAACAATAGATAACCGTAGTATTTGCGGTTCGTCGGGGAATCGCCGCAAGTGGAGTGTTTACACTCATATAATTGACCCTGAAACTTTAGCTTCGCCAAAGAATATTTTGGCTACATGGGTTGTTGCAAAAAACACTATGCTGGCCGATGCGCTATCCACTTGTTTATTTTTAGCCGATCCAGCAAAACTTCAAGAGCATTACGACTTTGAATACCTTATAATATATGAAGGTCAGAAAGTCTCCGTTTCCGATAATTTTCCGGCCGAACTTTTCTATGTTTAAGAAATACATCAACGATAATTCCATGTACAGCATTGTACTCAATGCTTTAGTTGCTATTATTCTTGGCGCATTTTTGTTCGCAACATTTGGTTGGGTGTCTCTAAACGCTTGGAATTTATTGTTGTCGCTATTTGTGATTTTAAGTGTTGGATTTGTTTCCAATTACACTTTAGGAAAAATATTTAAAGTACACGTTAATCGTGAATCTTCTATTATTGCTTCGCTAGTTTTGTTTTGTATTTTGGTTCCTGCCAAATCACCGCGAGAACTTCTAATACTTGCGTTGGTTTCGCTATTGGCGCAGCTATCAAAATACGCATTTGTTTGGAACAGAATACATATATTTAACCCAGCTGCGGTTGGCGCGTTTATGGCAACCTTAATTTTCAATTACCCTGTTACTTGGTGGGTAAGTAGCAAAGTTATGCTGCCTTTAGTTGCTTTAGCTGGTTTAACTGTTGTCATGAAAACCGGTAGAAAATATATGGTAGCTGTATTTTTTGTTGTTGCCTATTTAACTCTAATTTTAAATTATGGCGATAGTATTCCATTTTTAAATCTGTCAAAACAATTTTTCACCGCATGGCCAACAGTTTTCTTTGCCACAATAATGTTAACTGAACCTTTAACGATGCCAAATATCAAACGTTTTCAAATTGGTTACGCTGTTTTTATAGGTTTATTGTTTGGTATGACCTTTAATATCGGTCCAATTTTTTCAACTCCTGAGCTAGTTTTGCTAATAGGAAACTTGGCTGTATTCGTTCTTAAACCTAGATCACGCTATATTTTATCTCTAAAAGAAATCAAGACATTAAACCCTGAAACAAAAGAATTTGTGTTTAATACAGATAAAAAAATAAATTTTAAAGCCGGTCAATATATGGAACTTGAAGTCCCTCATAAGCATGCGGATTCTCGTGGTTTACGCCGATACTTTACAATATCCTCGTCACCCCAACAAAAAGAAACAAGCTTTGGAATTAAATTTAACAAAGGTGGCAGTAGCTATAAAAACGCACTAAGTAAAATTAAAGTTGGAGAAGAAATTTACGCTACACAGTTAGGCGGAGACTTTGTTTTAAAAAACAACTCGGATAAATCTTCTAACTATGTATTTATTGCTGGTGGCGTAGGTATAACTCCGTTTATAAGTATGATCAGGAATTTAATCGATAAGCCTACAGGTGCAAATGTCACTTTGTTCTATACTGTGAGGCGTGTTAAAGATATTGCTTACAGAGAATTATTAGAATTAGCGGCAAGTTCCAAGGTTATTAATTTATTTTATGTTGTTACAGACGAGCAGTCACTTATTGACGATAAGAATTTTATCTATGGGACACTTTATCCGATCAAGATTATAAACAATGTTAAAAACGCACTTAGTGCTAATTACTTTATTTCAGGTCCACCTGCAATGGTTGGACATTTTGCTGCCAATCTAAAGAAAAACGGTGTTAGTGGAAATAAAATTCATACTGACTTTTTCCCAGGTTTTTAACCTATATCTCATTCCAACATAAATAGTATAATTGCCTCAGATGAAAAATATAAAAATATATCAATATATAGCAGCATTTCAAGCCTTAATAGCAATGCTTGGAAGTTTATACTTTAGTGAAATCTTGCATTTTATTCCGTGTTCGTTGTGTTGGTACCAACGAATTTGTATGTATCCGTTAGTAGCACTCATTTCAGTAGGTATTATTTTTAAAGATAAGAACTTTTACAAATATGTTTTACCCCTAAGTATTATCGGTTGGGGTATATCTTTGTACCACAATCTTTTGTACTTTAATATTTTGCCAGAAACCGTGACAGGAAAATGTTTGATTGGTGTGTCGTGTACATTTAGATATGTAACTTTTTTTGGCTTCGTAACGATTCCTTTGCTTTCGTTTCTTGCCTTTACTGTTATAAATATTTGTATGGGAATATCCGTTAAGTTACAAAAATCTTCTGTTGAACAAATTTAATTATGTTTAGCACTATAAACGCATACATCACAAATCTAATCGAAGCTCATCCAATAGATCCGTTTACAGATTCGGTGGGTGCGTTTTTATCTCACGGCAGTATCTTTCTACCATTCTTATTTCTGTTAATAGAAGAAGCTGGTGTGCCGGTTCCAATCCCGGGAGATGCTGTTATAGCCTTTATCGGTTACCAAATTTCACGTGGAAATATTAGTTATGCTGTTTCATTTATTTTATTTTTGATATCTGTATTGGCTGGTTCTTCAATTTTGTATTACCTGTCATATCGTTATGGTGAAAAGTTAGTAGTTATGGTCGGAAAATATTTGCATGTTAACGAAAAGAAGTTAACTTTGGCACGATCTGCATTTAAAGAATTCGGACCTATTGCAATTATCTTTGGTCGACATATACCAGGGTTTAGAATTCCAATCACAATATTTGCTGGTTTGTCGGAAATAAAATATAAAACGTTTATCTTATGTGAATTTATTTCAGTTGTGCTTTGGATACCTATTTATCTTTCGATTGGCGAAAGATTAGGACCAAAAACAGTAAAGTTATTTCACGCGCATCACTGGTATTTTGTTATTGCAGCAATACCTTTGTTATTTTTCTTGGGCTCGTATATATACGTTAAGGTTAAAGAATTTCGTCAAAAGAGAAAGCACCAAAGGGAAACTAAAGACTCTGATTAATTTCCAAAAACATATAATTCTTCTTCAGCTCTTGTAACTCCTGTATATAGCCAACGTCGCCACTGATCGTCATCCATTTTTGAAAAACGTTCTTCAAATATAACAACTCTTTTTGCCTGACTACCTTGAGCTTTATGTACTGTTAAGGCGTATCCAAAGTCAAACAGATCTCCGTCTTTTGCTTTAAGTCTGTCTTTTGTAAAGTTAACTGCTTCTGTGGCGCCAAACTGTGGAGCGTATATTTTTCCACTATAAATTGCTCCCCTATCGTCCATGTCGATTTCAGCTTGATACCACATATCATTTAGCGCAATTATGTCGACAATAGTACCAAGCATGCCGTTATAAATTCCTTTTTTGTGATTATTTCTTAGGCAAATAACACGGTCGCCTGCTTGTGGTTCCGGTGTTTCATAGCCGAGTGCGTTTCTTACAAATTGATTTATTTTGTTTCGTGTTGAATTGTAACCGCAAAGTATTAGCGTGTCTGTGGTGTAGTTTTCTAAAAGTTCCGTACTTGCTTCTGAATAATCAAAATCTTCATGTGTATATTTAATAACTTTATCGCTATATTTTTTGCCTGGAATCTTTCCAGATTCTCTAGCGTGAATAGAAACTGTAATAATTGGATTACCTTTTGCTTGTCGATGAATAGTTTCAAGTTTAAGTTGTGGTTCTTGCATCAAATTAAAACTTCCTCGTATTGGTGGCAATTGTCCGTGATCTCCAACTGCAATAATTGGAATACGATACGATAATAAATCTTGCCAAATTTGTTCGTCAATCATTGAGGCCTCGTCCACAATTATTAGTTCAGATTCTATTTCAAGTTTTTTTGTCCAACCCGTAATAACTCCTTTAGAGCTTTCAATTGGATCATAAATAAGTCCGTGAATTGTGCTCACTGAATCTGTTGATCTTAGAGTTTTGTTAGCGGTAAGTTTTTGTTTTAAGTTTTGAGCGGCACGTCCGGTGTAACTGCAAAATGCAACTTTTAGTTTGTCTTTTTGAAGATCGTTAATTTCTTTTTTTATGTGTGCGATTAGTGTTGTCTTTCCTGTTCCTGCATATCCGCCTAAAGTAATAAAAGGTGCGCGATCGGGCATGAGATACCAGTTTAAGATTTGTGCTGATGCTACTTTTTGATCTGGGGAAAGTTCCATTTGGCAATTGTATCATTTACTTGTTGATAGTTTTTGCACATCATTAAAGTTTGCCTAAGTTCATCGGCACCTTTAAAGTTATTTACGTACATTTTGAAAAACTTTTTTAATGTTTCGAAATATTTTGAGTCTCCGTATTTTTGGTAAAACATTTCGTTATGCTTTAAAAGTAGGTCTATATAATTTTTTGTTGAATGTGGGGTTGTGTTTTCGTTTTTTTCAAATACCCAAGGATTGTAAAATATTCCGCGACCAATCATTATGCCGTCAACGCCATAAGTTTTATGTTTTTCTAAAACGTTTGCATAACTTTTAACATCGCCGTTTCCGATTATTACTGTTTCAGGTGCTAACGAATCGCGAAGTTTTACTGCTTTACCTATTTCTTCCCAGTGCGCGTCAACTTTTGATAACTCCTTGGCGGTTCGTGCATGAAGTGTAAGTGCTGATATGTTTTGACTAAGTAAAAACGAAATCCATGCTTGAGTATCCTCTGGTGTTTTATTCAAGCGTGTTTTTACACTTATTGGTAAATCTCCGCAACCGCGTCTAACAGCATCAATCAATTCGGCAGCAACTTCAAAGTTTCCGATTAATGCCGCGCCGGATTTTTTAGCCATAACTGCGTGTGCCGGGCAAGCCATGTTTATGTCAATGCCGTCGAATCCTAGTTCTTTAACCATTTGAGCTGACTGAAAAAAATGTTCAGGTGTTGATCCCCAAATTTGGGCGACAATCGGACGCTGGGTTTCGTTAAAAAATAATTTTCTACCTACTCTCTCTTTGTTTCCGCGAACTAATCCGTCGGCGCTGACAAATTCTGTAAACATAACATCAGGTTTTGCTGTGGTTGTTACAAGTTCTCTAAATACAACATCGGTTACGTCGTCCATGGGAGCCAGGACTGTAAAAGGTTTATTTAGTTTTATCCAAAAGTTTGATGTGTTTTGCACGGAAGACATTTTATCATTAAATGCTATCGGACGTCATTGGGTGCAGTGTCGCGGATTTAGTTAGTTGGGCTTTTTCTGTGTGAGTAAGCTTTTTTAGCTGATATTCTCTTTTTAAGGATTCGCTGAGTGTTTGATATTCCTCAAAGTATTTAATAGTTATTGGTCTCTTGTTATGTGTATATTTAGCGCCTTTTTTAGAAGAATTGTGCTCGGTTTCGCGACGTTTAATATCGGTTGTATAGCCGCAGTAGTAGGTTTTGTCGGCGCATTGGGCAATGTAAACGAAGTAGGTCATTGTTATAGTCTAGCATTGTTCCCGCGCTGTGTTTGCCTATAGGTTACACGCCTGGTATAATGACCCAAGCGCAAAAACTAAATCGGCAAAATTTAGTTAAATATGTGGCATGGGCGAAAATTAGGCCTGATGACGCCACAAAGGGCGATTTGCCCGAAGGAGATTTACAATGTTTGGTTTGACGGAACGAGAGTTTTTTAAGATGTATGTCCGGAGCAATGTTAGCTTCTGGTTCCTTTCCATGGTGCCTTTTATATTTTTCACTGGACCTTTTTTGGTCTGGACTGGTGCCCAAAAGGAATACTGGTTTATGGTAAAAGATACGCCAGTGCTTCCTTTTTCCTGGATATCGTTCATTGTGGGATTCTTTATTCTCGCTGTGACGATTATCTTGGTGCTGAAAAAATGGAACCATGTTCGTAACGGGCTCATTGCGAATCAGCAAAGGCGGATGCTTATGTTCTATCGCCATAGCCTTGATGAATTAGGTGAGAAGCTTAGTAAAGGTAATATCGCAAGTGACCAGATACGGCGTGTTTTATATGCCGCTCGTGATGTGTTAACCTCCGAGATTGATGTGTCATTGGAGGAGCTAAATGGCATAGTACACGAGGATGGAACTTATACTACGCTGGTGGCCTATGGTTTTTCAATTTATGTGGATATTATTGAAGATATTCCCACATATACTAAACGGTTGTATGCAAAGTACAATGATGCTCCTTCCGTTTATGTAAACATTTGGACAGTAAACATGTAGTTCTGATTTGCGCTAAACAGAAAACCTCGAACATGCCGATATTCGAGGTTTTTTTACGCCCAAAATTCTCAGTCATTACAAAGCTATTCCTACTAAACTCCTTCCATGAATCGTTATTATCAAAACTATCAAATGCAACCTAATTATCAGCTGCAGCCATATCAGCCTCATTACCAAGTAGCCAATGCTTTTGGTCCAGGATTTTTTATACAAATCTTGTTTTGGGGTTTATTGATTCTTGGTTTCGTACTTCTATTTAAATATTTATTAAGTTCTCATCACGAGCATGAAGTTTCCGCGAAAGAAACTGTTGCTACTCCGATGGCATACGTCCCGCGTGACTCAAAATATTTAGACATAGTTAAAGAACGATACGCAAAAGGTGAAATTAACAGAGAAGAATTTGAGCAGAAAAAACTCGATTTTTCGGCGTAACCTTTTTCCATTAAATTAAAATCCGTAAGTAGTCATTGGGTAATTGCCGATTCTGATTCTTTCCAACGAATATATTTCACTATCGCATTGTGTTGCTCCGCTAATCGTTGAGAAAGCTGCAACGTAACCATTATTTTTTAGCATATCAATCACGTGATCGTTATATGATCCTGAAGGATACGTATAAACCGGATCAATTTTTCCTAAATCTTTTTGAAGTGTTGCAATAGAATTTTTTGTTTCACTGTTTACAACTTCATCAGTTTGAAAAGCTAGCAACAAGTGGTTAACACCATGTGGGTAGAACGCCGCATATTTTGATTTATCCATTGCTTGCAAAGTTTTTATTCCTAAGTAACCACCTTTATCTATAAATCCGGTTGGAATCATAAAGTTTAATAAAAATTTATATTTTTCACCTGTAGGCAATGCAAATTCATTATTGTCGCTGTAACCGTCATCGAGAGTTATTATTATAGATTTTGCGGGTAACGTGGTTTTATTTTTTAAAGCGTTTACCAAATCCATAACGCCAATTGTGTGGTAACCCTGTTTTAATAAGTACGCTAACTGTTGATCAAATACTTGTGGTTCTACAGTAAGTCCCTTTTGATTATTTGCTTCCGCACGTTTCATTGGCTGAATATGGTGATACATTAAAATTGGAAGGTGTAAACAATAACCCAAATGCTCGTGAGCTGGTTTTGCTTTTAAGTCGTCGGTTGATTCTGAAGTTTGGTTTGTATCAATTATTGTAGACAAATCTTGGCTGGTTGGTGTTGTTGGCAGCGGCAGTGCTTGCTTGGGTAAGGATTGTTGCGAATACTTATATGTTGCAAAAAGGATCGCAATTGAAATTAAGGAGCTAACCAGAATAGTAATTAGGAATCTTGCACCGAACTTACTTTTCATCAGATTATTATACTAGAGTTACACCTAAACGTTCTAACTCTGCTACAAAATCTGCAAAGTTTGTGTAAAGGAATGTGTTTATACCAAGACTTTTTGCACCCTCCATTTTACTTTCGTCGTCATCAGAATAAAAAATCTCGTTTGGTTCAACCCCAGTTTTAGTAATTAATTGTTGGAATATTTCCGTACTAGGTTTATCTATGCCTGCTTCATAAGATAAAACTATTGTGTCAAAATCATCTAGGAATCCAAATCTTTTTTGTAAGCCATTTATTCTTGCTGGAAAATTATTTGAACAAATTACAGTTTTGTATCCGGCACTTCTAACATTTTTAACATACTGAGCTGCTTCCTCGTTAACTTCATAGCCTTTTATTAATAGGTCACAAATTTCCTGAACTGATAAATTTAATCCCCATTCTTTTAAAGCCCATGTCCAAAATTCTGTGTCAGACATTTTTCCCAGTTTATACAGCTTATTCATTTGATCGGATTTTAGGAATACTCGTTTTGCTGCGTCTTCAGAAACTCCAAGTGCCTGAACAGCTTTAATAAAGTTGGATTTACCGTTTAAAAAATATACGCCGTCTAGGTCAAAACATATTGCTTTAATCATATGTGTAATTTTATCACTAGTTTGCAACACCCTTAGTTTTTGGAATAGCCAAAAGCATTTTTGCTTGGGGATACCAACTGCCGTCAGATTTTTGCCATGCGAATCCCATGGCGCACGGATCCGAGCTTCTAAATATAAATGGTGTAATGGCAACAATTCTCGGATCGTTTAGCCAGTAGTTTGTATAAGCATCCTTAAATCGGTCGGAGGTTGTGTCAGCGGACAATAAACCGGCTTGAACATATTGGCTACAACTAGTCTGACCTTCTTTATGAAGCCAACCTGTTTCAGTAATAAATATTGGCAACGCACTTAAGCTGAAATTGGCTTTAAGTAAATTCATTTCCCACGCGTAGTTATTTATTGTATCGCGGGCGGTGTAGCCAAAGGGTAAGTTGTTTATGTCGCCACTAAAGTTTGGTTGTGGATATGAGTGTGTGGACCAGCCGTCAATTTTTTTAAATATTCCGGGTACAGCGTCATTCATTTTTATAAGATAAGTATCTTCACTCATGTAGCGATCTTGAGTTCGTGCGCTGCTGTTAAAAGCTCCTGGCATAATAAAAAAGTCTTTGCTTTTAGCTTTAAAAGATTTAATAGCTTTGTCCAAAGCTTGGGCGTATTCGTCGGGAGCTATTCTTTGGCACCAATAGTCTTTAGCATTCATTTCATTAAACAAAGCTATATATCTGTGTTTACTAGGCCATTTAACACTGTTTAAAGTTGAGGCCAATGCGTCGAAATCCATTTTGTCTGGTTTGCATACGCTGTCATTTGAAATTTGAATAATTGGAATTAGATGCGCCGAGGCAGCTGCATCAAACATACCTTGCCAAGATTTTTGATTGCGATCATTAATACTCATTGTTAATAAAACGTATCCCCAATCGCCGCCGTTACTGTTTACTAATTTTGCTGCTGCTTTTATATCGTCCGATATATTGTGAACATACATGCCGACTTTATTGTTAGCGGTTCCTCTTCCGTAAAATACTTGGTCTGATGCGTCGGTTACTGCATCTGCCGTTGGTGTTGGTGTAGGCGTAGAAGTTGGTGTTGGCGTAGGTGTGGGTGTTGCGGAGGGAGACGTAGTCCCATTTGGAGTTTGGTCTGCTGGTGCTGCGTTTACAATAATTTTGGTTGGAGAATTCTCAGCGGAGTCGTTCGCGCCTAAAACATTTGCAGGTTCTGACATTGTATTTTGTGTTGGCATTAATACCGCGAGTTTTTGCTTATGAAAACTTGTATACGCGTATGTTCCTATAACCGCGATTACAAGTAAAGTTATGGAAGAAAAAAAGATTTTCGAAAAAATTGAGCCTTGAGAATGTTGTCTGATTTTTGGCATTTACCCATTTTGCTTTATGAAAGAGTTATTGTCAAAGGAGGAATTAGATTTCAAAAACTTTATGTTTTGCGTTGTCACCTTGAATTAATTTAATGTGACTTTTAGGAATACTATAATGCTTGGAAAGTGCCTCTCTTATTGCATTGTTCGCTTTACCTTCCAATGGTGGTTCATTTACGTAAATATGAATATTTTCAAGTAAATCTGTGATTATTCTAGGTTTTTTGGAGTTTGGGTGAGCAACTACGTTTATTTTCATTTAGTTATTCTACTACACTATAAGCTTCTAAAACACAGTTAATCGTGATAGAATGGCGAAAATCTTAACATAGGAAATGGGAGAGTGTGACATGGTAGCAAAAAAAGGTAGAAATGCCGGTGATTTCGAAGAAGATTCTGGTTTTGGTGTAGGTTCCGGAGGAAGCAAAGGAATGCTATATGAATTCCAGAGACTTACCCAGAAGATCAATGCCAAGGCCGCAAAGACGACAGCGCAACTCCCCATAAAAGGCGAAGCGACGTTGTTTCTTAGTGGGGGCCTTCAGATTGTAAAATTGGGGAAGGAAGCGCCAGAAGTTCGTGAGGCTGTGGAATATCTTATTAAAAACCCACGGATTCGTTATGCAAAAAGAATTGTTGTTCGTGAAAATGGTGTTGGTCTGGTGCCCGTGTTATTGGCACTTCAGTTTAAGGCCAAAACTTTTGATGTGTCGCTGTGGACTCTAAACACACTGCCGATACTGAGAAAAAACATTTTTGGAAACGGTGTCGAAGAACGTATTCGAATTTCCGTGGAAGCAAAAGCTTCAAGAAAGGGCGGTGTAGCAATTCTTGTACACGAACCTTTCCAGGCACGCGCAACAGTACTTGCTGAAATCCGGGACCTTTTGGGATTATCTCGTACCGGTATTGTTTACGTTATTTCTCACAAAAGCAAAGGTATTGAAACTTTGCTGCGGGACATAAATGAAAGCAATATGGTTGGAGAGGTCGTAGCGAGGGGTTTAGGTGGTGCAAGGGTGATTGAGGTTACTGCCGGGGTTTCGCAGAATTACAAAGATTTTGTAGGAGATGCATCAGGTTTTGAGTGCACTGCCGCGGAGAAAAAAATATCGTTTCGTACCGCTTACTCATTATTTTCCCCGGAAAAAGTGGATGGCGGATCCGCAATGCTCATTCGGTATGTTTTTAAGATTACTGCTGCGGATAAGCTGGCAGCGCTTAAGGTATATGACATGGCGTGTGGCTACGGTGCGCTTGCATTGTCGATACTAAGCGCACGTGAAAACGCAACGGCGGTATTAAGCGACTCTGATGCTCGCGCCGTAAATTTGGCTCAGCTTAATGCAAAGTTACAGGGCATTGCTGCAAGGGTCAAAGTTGTATTGGCAGATGGACCGGATGGTGTGACTGGAGAATATGATTTGGTTGTTTCAAATCCTCCTTTGCATATTAGCCGTGGACATCTTGTTGAAGTACTTTACAACGCGCGTAAGTTGGTTAAAAAAGGAGGACGACTCATTTTGGTCGTGGAGGATTCTCGTGTTGTTGAGGTATGTGGTCTCATGAAAGACAAGGGAATCTATTTCACAAAAGTCTTCGATGGTGGAACGCATTCAGTTCTGGAGTACAAAAAGTAAAAGCTCCGGAAAAACAAAAAGCAGGCTCGTGTTTATTAAACATTAGCCTGCTATTTTTTTACTTCTCCCCTATTCTATTCCTTTAACAATGGCCACTCTCCTGCATTAACGCCATCCATGATAACCAAAATGATGCAATTGTTTGGTACATCAAGGTAATATCTGTGGCCCGGTGTTCCAAAATCCGCGATATCTTTTGTTAGCATATCGCCACGCAGGTATCTGGTATATCCGGCACTCTTTGCCTGTGCAATGATCCCAGCTTGATCTGTTACCAGATGCTGCAAATGCGGAGGAATCGTCACGACGAATGGCATATCAAACTCCTTTCCCTTTCTTACTGAAAATAGACCAATTGTACGATCATAAGCGCAATGGTCACGATTACCAATGCTAAACCTTTTTTGCTTACGTGTACCTCGTTAAGTTCTGTGCGTGTTTTGTGTGCACCAAACCCTCGAACATCTAGAGCGATAGCTATTGTATCAACGCTCCGCATTTCTGTCGCTAAGAGCGCGGCCAATGTTGTCTTGATTCTTTCAAACCCTTTTTTGGATTTTCTAAGCGTTTGTACGTCATCAATGGCTTGAAGATCATATTGATACGTTGGAATCATACGTAGCGCTAGGTAGGCAATCCGTGAAAATCTATATGGAATGCCTACTTTTATCATCGACATTTCGAGTTCTTGAGGCGAGGTGCTAACGGAATACGCAATCGTGGATGCGACAAGCCCAAAAGTTCTTAGGACTATAGCGATTCCAACTTCCATACCTGTGTATGAAAGATTTAAAAACCAGATTGAAATCCCTTCCCCCGGTCTGGCCCAACCTTGGTATACAATCATTCCCCAACCTGAAATAGCCATAATTAAAGTAATTTTCAGGTACCGCCAAATATCAACGCGTGCGGCAAGAAACGAAAAAATGGTGACTCCCAAAGTAACTGGCAACACTGTTTTAATGTCTCTCAGTGTGTATAACCAGCCAGCTATAATACAAATCCATACGAATTTCATTAGTGGATCTGTTCGGTTAAAAAGGGATCTGCCCGGTTTATATGCTAGAAGCATTTTGCACCTCCAGTTGGCTTGGACTTGTTGGTAGATTTGCACTTAGGTAGTGCATTGCTAAAGCTACCGTGGGATTTATGCTTGCATATCCCAAATCTGAATATAAGCGAGAGGTCAAATCCGAGGTGTGTCCGCTAAATTGGATAGCCCCGTTTTTTAACACAATCACTTCTTGCACGAAACTTCCCATTATCCTGGGGTCGTGCGTGATGTAGATCGAGGCGCCGGTAAAGGTGCTCAAGATCTCTTCGAAAAACTGAACTTGTTGTGCATCCAGTCCTGCGGTGGGTTCGTCGAGAATCAACAAATCCATAGGGCGTACTGTTGCAATCGCCAATGAAAGTCGTCGTTGTTCTCCACCTGATAGTTGAAAGGGCGAGGTGTCTTTATACTTAGACAGATCAAATCTTTCAAGCCACATTGCCACTTCTCTTGCCGAACATGTAGTGCCGTAAGCAATTTCATCGGCTACAGTCGTAGTGATAAAACCCAAACCAGGTTTTTGAGGCATCATTGCGATGTTACTGGCCAAAGTTTGAATTTTACCTTTAGATTGCTTTCGTAAGCCCGCAGCAAGTCGCGCCAATGTAGACTTACCGGATCCGTTGTGTCCTATTATTGCCACACGAACTCCGTTTTTAATAACTGCGGTTATATCCTTTAAGGCCAAAGTGCCGTCTGGATAACGATAGAAAACGTCATTGAGGTTCACGATATCTTTACCAGTACCGTTATTGTGTCTTTTAACTGGCATCACTGTAACGTTAGCAGGCAAAAAAATCTTGCCTTTAACGATTCGAGTCAAAATATGTAGACCTGCGAGTTTTCTTTGGATCTGCATGACATGTGGTACTTCCACTTTGGCTTTTTTCATCGCCGTAAAACATTTTGGAAGTTTCTCGATATCAGTATCGATTGTCACTTTTCCGGAATCTAGCACGATTAAGCGTGTAGCTAGTTCAAGAAAAGGATCTAGCCAGTGCGTTGCCACTATTACGATGTCTACGGATTTTTTAATCTCCTTTAAGGCATCAATTACATCAGCAACACCTTCTGGGTCTATATTGGCCAGCGGTTCGTCCAGAATCAGAATTTTCGGTCTGAGTGCGAGCAACGACGCTATTGCCAATCTTTGTAGCTGTCCACCCGACAATGTATCTACAGAAACATTTTCCAAATTTTCAAGGTGCATTAACTTAAGGGCATCTCTGCTTCGGCTTATTACCTCTTTTTTAGGGTAAAGAAAGTTACATAATGCTGCCGTTGCTTCTTCGATTACAGTTAAGTTACAAACCTGGCTGCCGGGATCTTGCAAAACAAAACCTACTCTGCCGGCAAGACCCTTAATTCCCAAATTCTTTACCGATTTACCTCCAAAGGTAATTTCTCCTGTTATCTTTCCACCATAGTATTCGTATAAAATTCCCAAAATGGCTTGGAGCAATGTTGATTTGCCTCCGCCGTTTGGACCAGATAAGAGTACAAACTCGCCCGAAGATATTTGAATATCAACATTTGTTAAAGCTCTTACTCCGTTGATATACGAGTATGAAAGGTTGTTCACTGAAAGTTGCATAGTACCCTCCAATACAAAAGAAGGCCCGTCATTTTTTGTGTAAAAAAACGACGGGCCAGTTTAGACACCGAATATATAACTAACTGCTCCAGGCCTTCTTAATCAGGTACAAAGCCGGTTGCAGGAGTGGTGGCTTGAGATGCGGTTAATTTGCCCCACCCAGTTTTTGCAATCGGAATCAATGCCCAGAAGACCATGACGCTGGTGAAGATCTTTCCGATGAAGCCCGGCCCGTAATATCCCAATAGTCCAGGAAGGGTTAACGGCACTGCATCGCGGTATCCATCCGGTAACCATCCCAGGGCCCATGCGATTAAGGATCCCAAAATCACCGTGCCCATATTGATATTACCGCGGAACCACCAGAAGGCGAGATCAACGCCAAGGCCTTCAATTCCGTCGGCAAGGATTACCCAAAGGCCGATCGGTGAGCCCAGCATCAACTCGACAACGCCTGACAGAAGTTTAACAATCGTTGCAGCCCCAGGTTTCCTGATCCGCAGGATGATTAAGAAGCTGACGACGTTGAATCCAAAACTGCCAAAGAGGTCTTTCACGGCTGGGATAATTTGTGCGCCATAAATAAACTGCGCCCAACCCCACTGCCACAGACCGGCAACCACAACCATTCCCGCCATTTCGACAAAATCGCGCGTGGTAAAACCACCCCATTTAGGTCGTGCCATTTTCGTTTCCATAACCTTGCTCCTTTTTTCAAACGTATTGATATTTCTGATGTGATTTTTGACGAGTGAAAACTCGGTGTCTTCTAAATGACTTTCTTCTTCTGCGCGCCAATGTAACACACTTTATTTTGATATACAAGCATATAGTACTTAGACTATACTTTTAAAGTGCACATACTATTTCACATAATCCTTTTACCATTCAGAATCATGTTTTTTATACTAAAAATGCTTTTTCACCTTATCAAATATCTTTTTATGCATGTAGGTCGCTTTTTGATTGTCACGCTGGGCTTAAGTGATGATGTGGTTTTGGGTATTATGGCGGTTATTATGTTTCCTTTAACCTACTTTAAACTGATTCCAAAGCGCAAGGTTAAAAGAACTTTTTAAGCGTTGTATTTTTGTTATCATTAAGGAAGTTATGTTCGAAGTTTACGATAAAAAAATTAAGCAACTTATAAACTCAAAATCAAAAGAAACTTCTTGGGCAGATGTATTAAGTACTCACCGCGAGATGATTTCCCTAATTCAGCACGAACGGCTTATTCATTTATTGGTTATGATTTTTGTGGGTATTGTAATGGCAATGTCTTGCTTTGCTACTATCCTTTCAAGTGCGCCAAGCTTAATTATTTTGGACCTACCTTTGATGGTTCTTTTTATTGCTTATATCTTTCATTACAGATTTTTAGAAAACACCACTCAAGCCTGGTATACGTATATTGAAAAAATTAAGGAGAAAATTAACTAATGTTAAAAGGATTCAGGGATTTTATTATGAAAGGTAATGTAGTTGATATGGCAGTTGGAGTTGTGATTGGTGTCTCTTTTGGTGCTGTAGTTACTGCAATGGTTAAAGATTTAATTACACCACTCATCGGAGTATTCGGTGGAACTCCAGATTTTTCCGGTGTTTCATTTACATTGAATAATAGTAAGTTTTATGTCGGTGATTTTTTGAATACTTTAATTTCATTTCTTTTGCTTTCGGCTGTAATTTATTTTGCCGTAATACTTCCAATGAATAGACTAACGAAAAAAATGAAGGGAGATGTGAAACCTGAGCCAACTGAAAAGCAATGTGCCGAATGTTTAAGCATGATTCCCATTAAGGCTATGCGCTGTAAGTTTTGTACTGCTCTGCAGGAAAGTAACTAATAAATGAGCTTGGTTCATAAAACAAAAGTATCATGGCTTCGTGATTTTTTTCTTGGTGGTCAGGATGGCTTAGTAAATGTTTTGGGAATTGTACTTGGCCTTTTTGCCGCCGGTGGTGAATCTCATATCATAATAGTAGCTGGAATGGCTGCCGCCTTTGCTGAGGCCGTTTCCATGGGAGCCGTTGCTTACACCTCTACCCTAGCCCAAAAAGATTTTTACGATAAACAAAAACAAAACGAAAAAGCGCATATCGAAAAATTTCCTGAAGAAGAAAAACAAGAATTATATAAAATTTATTCTGCAAAAGGCTTTGAGGGAAAACTTTTGGACGATATCGTGGATGAGATAGTTTCTGATAAAGAAGTTTGGGTAAATATAATGATGGAAGAGGAATTGGATTTATCAAAGGTTGATACTTCAAGCATTGTAAATAGCGCGTTAGTGGTTGGACTTTCAGCGTTGGTTGGTTCGTTTGTTCCGATTTTACCTTTGTTTTTTCTAGCCAGAACAGATGCTTTGATAGCAAGTATTGTTGTTTCTGCATTGGCACTTTTTGCGGCCGGTGTTTATGAGGCAAAATCTTACGTGGGTAATTGGTTGCACAAAGGTTTGCAGATGGTAGCAATTGGTATGGGTGCAGCTCTTGTTGGATTTTTGGTCGGACGAGTTTTTAACGTAAATCCCTAATTAGATTTAGAAATTAATAAAAAAGAAACCCTCAGCGATTTTGTCGAAGAGGGTTTTATGCCGGTCGATTCATTAATGTGTATCGGTTGTTCCGGTTAACATCATGTAGGCGCGACGTTTCATATCTGCCAATTCCTGGTTGTCTTCCAAAATAAGATCACAGGATTCATCCAAGAGCGTTGCCGGATTATCAGTACGTTCCAGGTCGCTTAAAAGAATTGGACCGCAAGAATACCATTCAAACGTATCCTCATCGGGAATTACTATCATCATTATTTTGGCGCCATATTGTTTAATCAGTCTTGTCATTTCTTTTGATGCCGGAGTTGGAAAAATGCCAAAAAATTTGATTGCTTTGAGTGGAATTGCCGGTGTGTTACAGATGCGCCAAAAGCCATCTGGTACATCCAGTGTTACCACCCAGCCTTCTGGTACCTTGATACTGTCAAGAATGTCGGTTCTACCTCCGACGGCTCTTCCCAGGTCGGTCAAGTGCATAATTAAGTCACCGTTTTTCATTGCTGTCTCCTTTTATCGTCGTCTATTTTGATGATGTTAGCATGTGCCCAATTCGTTTGCAACCTATAGGTCCTTTGGTGCTATTTACTTATAGTCGCGTAGACCTCGTACCAATTCGTTGTAATTTCCTTTTGGGCCTCCGATAAAGTTATTTTTCCGCTGCAAACTTGCGCATGTAAAAAATTCTCTACTTGGTCTTTTTGTTTTGCTTGTTGAATTGGTTCAGGAAATAAGTTGTTTGGATCGCTTGGGTTTCCACCAATCTCTAAAGGTATTATATGATCTTCTTCGTAGTCAGCTAGCTTTGTGTCGTCGTATCCATAATCCTTAATGCCCTGCACTTTCAGCTTGTTTGTATAAGTAACGCTTGGTCTTACCCTTGCGGTATATCCTGAAACGCAAATAGTTGTCTTTATGTTTTCCTGGGTTACGTTTGGATCGATTGTGCCGGGATTACATTCTGGATCAGGTAGAGTTCCGTTTAAGCTGCATTTAGAGGTTTTAGCTGGCGTGGCTGTTACTGCAGATGTAGATTGAGAAGTTTGCTGTATATTTGAGGAGTTTTTTGTTGGTGTAGCGCTTTTGAGTACAAAATAAATCACTGTAGCAACAAGCACCACTATTATAGCTATTTTGGTTTCGCGTGAGAATTTATATATAAACGATTATACCTTGTTGTGCTATACTCGCCGCACAAATATTACCCCAAAAAAAGGAGAAGGTAATGAAAACTCGTAATCGGTTTTGGACGATAGGTTTGTTGGTGTTTGTGTTTGTCCTGATTTCGGCCTGCGCACTTGGTGCTGCTCCCGTGCCCCCACCGCCTGACCCGTTACCGCTGTGGAAAGGAATGGACCCAAATGATATAGCGGGTTCGATGGGCATTTCAAAGGATACTCATGTGATTACTTACGAGGTGTCCATGAATATTAACCCGAAGTTTTACAAGGGTCCCGGCAAGTTAAGTTATACGAGTAACAAGCTGCTGTTATCTACGGACATCATGCCTACGTTTATCAACGAATTTTCTGATTTCACCGTACTCTATGGATACGACGATCGGACGTTGATGTATAACGGAATTGCAACCAAGGCGGTTGTATTTGACGGCAGTAAGCAAGTTATAGCCGAGGCAAGATTAGAAGAAGGCGACGGCAGGACACTTACGCTTTTGGAGGTACATTACGACACCTCTGGAAATGTGATTTTCTGGTGCCACAGTACTATCAGTACTGGACTTGGGGACAAGATCGATGAGTACGATGTTAATGGTGTTAAGGCTAAAGAGTATTTCTTCCTTTGGCCGGTTTCTGCATTCAACTAACTTTAGGATAGAGTTTTGCTTGGGCATACATTTTTTTTGGAAGTGTGTGCCCATTTTTATAGGTCACAAATATATCGCTGCTTGTAGTCCTATAGTAGGTATTTAATTTAATTAGTGTTATGTATTTTTTTTACCCTAAATTAATCCATTTTAAGTTTGTGTATATAGCTAAATTGCTGTTAATATAATAGTAATGAAATTTTTAGATTTTAAAGGAAAAACCCTTAATTTGGGGGATCAATTTAGTGCTATATTTTCAAAGGCAAAACCTGTTCTAGTGCAATCCGGAATTATTGTTACGGTTTTAGTTATAATAGCGGGATCTTGCGTCACTTATTACAATTATCTAACTTTAAAAGAACTTTCTGTCCTTGTAAAATCTCAATCGGAAATTATTTCAAAATCTTCAAACTTTAAAGAAAGCGTTAAAAATTCTGATTCGACTTCGTTTGAAATTTCAAATATTAATAAACAACTCGCAATAGTGCTTTCAAAAATATCAAATAATTCTTCATCTAAAATTTCTGAACCTTCTACAAATGTAACCCCTACCCCAGATGCACCTGCCTATTTGGGAATGATTAGAACCGTCAATGACCCTACGACTACAGTAAATATATACGATGTGCCAAGCAATGGTGGCAACATTATTAGTACTGTTCCTTCAGATGATCTACTTTTTTATTATAAAACTGCCCAGGGTTGGTATCAGATTGAACTAGAACCTGGGAATTTAGGTTGGATTCAGGCTGATTTGGTAATAGAATTACCTAGTACAACGAAAGAATGAAGATTATTAAAATAGTATTGAACTTATATTGTTTGCTCATAACACTGCCCCTGTTAGTGGTAGGGTTTAAGAATTTGAATTCATTTGCCAGTTTAACCTTATTTTTATTTTTACTTCCTATCGCTCTTTATTTGCCTGTTAGTCTTTTTGGTAGATTAAAAAAAGTAAAAATTACTTTAGTAGTAATTAATTTTATTTTTTCACTAGTCATATTGGTTGTAGAGTTGTTAGCTGTAAAAAACCTAGTTGATGGTATTTTTGTATTTTTATTTTTACCGGTCTTTATTAACTTTTTAATGCTTTTGATTCAATGTTTTAAAAAATCCCCTGAAAAAGAAGTTATAGAGGCTGACGCTTTTGCAACCGATACACCTGCAGCAATCGATACCTTAATTTTTGAGCAAGAACACTTAGTTCAGGATGAAACTAGGCGTAAATTTATTAAGGTTATAGCCGGTGCGGGAATTGGCACTATCGTTTTATGTTTAATGAATCCTCAAAAGGCTGCAGCCGCATTTTTTGGAAGTATGCCTGGTCCTGGTGTCATTTCGATAAAGGATTCAGCAGGTACAAAGATTGATCCTTCAATAAAAGATCCAACGGATAGTTACGGCATTAGTGATACAAGTGAAACTGGAGTAGCACATTACTATGGATTTATTCACTATAACGGTAGTGACTGGTATATTTTAAAAGATGCTGGAGATGGTACATTTGCTTACGCCACTAAGGCTAATAACGTAGGTGTTGCTTATGCAACTGCGTGGACAAATAAAGCTTCGAGTTTAGGTTACGGTTCCTTTTCTGCTGCCTTTAAAACAATATAAACTTACCACCACAACAAAACTCGCCACATTTCATTACCTGTATGTCTCATAACGTAAAGGTATCTTAAATGATCCTTTGGATAAGATGATGCGGTAGGATCAGCGTATTCTATAATTTCCATTCTATTACCAATAACTGCTGTACCCATACCATAAGGAACCGTTGCGGAAGGCATTACAAGGTTAGTAACAATATCGTAATAGTTAATTCTACCAGTAGCCTCTTTTGTAAAATAAATTCTGTCGACGCCGTCATAACTGTACATAGAACCTGTTGTTAATGTTTCCATATTTGGGAACTGAGTGATCGTTTCCCAAACTCCATATGGAATATCGTATCTGTTAAGTTCGGTTGCCGCACCACCTCTAAAAGAATACATAAATCTTGCCTTCATATTAGAAGTGCTTGGATCATATAATCTATCTAAATGTAAGCCAGTACCACGAGGTGTTATTGGATAAATAGCGTAAACATCTGCGCCTGCTGTGGCACCAATGGTAAAACCAAAAGAAGTACCAAAAGCGGACATTTGTGTCTGACTGTTCTGTCCTGCGGCTACGACAGCTTGCTCAGCTGGGTTTGCGGTTCCTGGTACCTGACCTGCAAGCATTCGTGCTCTGTGACCTGCAAAGTATGCGTATGGCCAGTTCTGTGTGTAATCAATAATTGCTGTTGTGGAACCTCCTGTAGCAACTCCGTAACAATCTAATATTTCGTAAACTGTTGTTGCATCTGTCGTGGCGCTTAATGCTGTAGCTAATGTAAGCGTTGTTGCGGTGTTAGACAAAATCGCTGCCTGACTTCCCGCCCCTGCCCCAGCGACAATTTGTACAAGTCTTGCGTCGGTTCCTTTTATGGTTCTTATAACGGAACCTGATTCTGTAGTTAAACCAGACGCGACTGTTAAAGTACCTGCCGCGGAGGTTACAACTTGGAACCAGCTATTGTTACCACTTTGCGAAAAGCCACTTAATTTAATCCACATACCTACTGTGAATACTGCTAAACGGCTTGAAGAGTCTGTAATAGTTGTTGAGTTTGATACCTGAATTGTTGCATCACTAGCTGACACTATAGTTTGTAATGTTTGGTTAAACCAGTTTACCGGCCAGTTTTTTGTTGCGTCGATAATTGTTTTAGCATCGCCGGCTGTTGATGTACAAACACCCCAAGTTCCTTGATTTGGTGTTCCTGAAGTGGCTCCTGGTGGAAAATACGAAGTTTTAGGCAAGGTTGAGTCAACTCCAAAGGGTTTCATATCTTGAATCATATAGCGTGTTGTACCATCAACTGGAGAGGCGCCTAAAACTAGAGTGCCCATTGTAAATGTTGTGGAGGTGTTTGCCGAAATTCTTCGTACATAGCCACCTGCACCAATTTGTATGGATACAAGTTTGCCTACAAGTTCACTTGGTGCCCAATTTTTTGTAGCATCAACTATGATTAATGTAGTTTGTGCTTGGGTTACGGTTGCTGTACCTGTGGCTGTTGCTCCAACTGAAAGTCTAAAAATTAATGCTGTATCGTAACCGACAACTGGCCAAGCGCCGTTAATAG